>Ga0335075_10000916_pt1 | contig 49883 bp, 57 predicted proteins | sample Lox_Sample_24_FD_206723 | JGI IMG/M metagenome (GOLD analysis project Ga0335075, IMG submission 206723) | Soil microbial communities from Loxahatchee National Wildlife Refuge, Florida, United States - Lox_Sample_2.4 | ecosystem: Environmental > Terrestrial > Soil > Wetlands | place: USA... | reverse complement strand
GGCAAATGGGGACAAATGTCTTCTGGTCTCCAGCCGTATTTGCAACGGAAACAAGGACGCGCGAGCGCGCAGGCCGCGTAGCGACAGTAGAGGTATTTGCATTTCAAGAGGAGGGGGAACAATGAGCACAACTCCTCTTACCACATTGAACGCAATGCCTCCGGTAACGCGGCGGGTACGCGCCTATTTCGCTCCAGTCGATCGCGTGAACCGGATTCCATCGGTTTTCGACCCGTCGCTCAACGGGCAATTTTCGTTGGATTCACCGCCGGCTCCATGGATCGACCTCGGCTGGATCGAAGATTTTGTCCGTAAGTCGCAGAGCAAGGTTACGCCACTTGCAACAGGTAGTCCCGGGATGACGCAGTTTCAAGTGAAGGATGCGGTCGACGCGAGTGTCTCATTCCGGTTCAAGACATGGAACAAACTCTCGATGGCACTCTCAGCGGGATCTCAGCACATGAATCTGCTGGCACCGGCTTCTGGAGCAACTCCAAACGGGTCGGGAGCGCAGGCGGCATCGGCAGTAAGTCTCGCTGCAACCGGCTCGACAGCGACCCTGCTGGCAATGAGCGGCACCGCGGGGTTCTTCGCCGGGTGCTTGGTTGCAGTGGATGCAGACTATGCGGGGCAGACGGGATTTGTAGGTTCGGGCGTGAGCGCCGGGTACGTGCAGAGCGCTGCGTCCGTCAATAGCGACCCGGACTACGTCCGGAGAGTCACATTCAACGTCGCGCGCGTGTCTGCGGTCACGTCAACAGGTTTGCAGCTTGCGCAGTCTTTGATCGCGGGGGCACCGTCGAGTTCCATGAAGGTGCAGGAGATCGTCGGATTTGTGGATCGCGAGGGCGGCAATTTTTTCCAGGAGTGGTCGGCTCTTTTTGTCATGCCGGGAGAGCAAGGAGAGCGAATCCTGTTTTATTATCCGCGGTTGCAGGCGATGGTGGGCGCGGCTGAGGCAGCAACGATGCTTGATAAGCCGGTCATCGAGCGCATTGCACTATGTGCTACGTTCAGGGCGCTTCCGGTCACGGACGCCAATGACGGGCAGCAGGTTGTGTGTTTCCGAAGTTTCTTGCCGAGTGCCATGACATTGGTTTAAGCGCTGCATGAGTTCGCACGAACGGGAAAATGAGGGGAAGTGTGAAGGTAAAGATCGACAATCTGGACGGCAAGGGTGCTGTAGATTATTCGGAATGTGTCGTAGCGACGGCGAAATTCATCATCAAGCGACAATTGAATGAGCCTTCGCTTTGCAGCTTCACGGTCGCTCCATCTGTGGCGAACCTAGCCATGCCGGTGCGGAACGGACGGCTGATCGTAACTGACGACAGCGGGGCAATCCTGTTTACCGGGTATTTGCCGATGGAGCCTGCCCTGGAGTTGGTGGGGCAATGCAGTGAAGGCGCTGCCTATCAGGGATTTGTCTCAGCCGTGAGCGACGAGATATTGCTTGATCAGCAGCCGCTCCCTCTGCTCCTTGCTGGTACTTCGCAATCGGCCAGTCAAATGGTTCAGGGTTTGAGCGCGGAACTCGATACGACAGGCTTTTCTTTTTCGCTGTCGAATTCCGTGGGAGCAGTCGGAAGCTATCGGCCGAATTTGGGAGCAAGTTGGTCGACGAATGCGGGGACCCTTGCGGCGATGTCGCGCAGCGCCTACCGGGTGGTCGACGGGGTCATTCTGATGGAGCCAATTGGCAGCGTTGTGCATACACTGAGTGAGGCCGATGGAACGCTGGATCTTTCGGCTTTGCAGGCATCCATGGTGAAGGCGCTTGCGAATGATCTAACGGTCTGCGGGCAGATTGAGCCTGCCGCATACGTAACCGAGTATTTCCAGGGGGATGGGACTACCACGTTATTTGAACTGACGGAAGAACCATTCACCCCTACGGCTTCGCAAGCAAAGCCGTTTGTCGAACTTTTCGAGGAGCCACAGATCGATCCTGCCATATGGCAGGTGATTGACACAGGATCCCGTGTATCTTTAACTTCGGCCGGGCTTACATGCACCGGCGGAAATGGGGCTGACGGAGGGACGTCGGTCTCCACCGTCAACGGAGTGGAAATTGGGGGCTCGCTGGTATTTGAAGCCGGAGGAGTTCTGTTCGGTTCTGATACTGAAGGAATTCTGAATGGAATTTACGCGGGGACCGTTCAGGCGAGTACCTGTGTTGCGGGGTTCCAGATAAGCCAGTCAAACGGAAGCACAGAAATTGCGGCTTTGATTGACGGCGCCGCGGCGGGCAGCCCTTTCACTGTTGTGCCGGGGCATATGTATAGCCTGCGATTGCGCGTTTATTGCAACGAGAGCCAGCGCGCGCTGCAGTTCTACACATCAATTGACAACACCGGACAACACACATACGGAGGCACGTATGTCTCTGCGGGTGGAAGCCTTCTTTTGGAGGTGCAGGATACGACTGGCGGCGTCGCGGCGACCCCGGTTGTTCTGTACTCGGGCTCGGTTAGCAACCTGCCGGCCGTTGCTCCCGCGGTCTTGTTAGACAGTACGAATCTGGAGTGCAGTATTGCCCGCTATGAGGTGTCGCAACAAGGGCCGGTTTGGGTTGTGAGCACTCCACCCAATGGGAGCCCAATTGTGCGCCGGTTGGGTACGACCGCGCAAGGGGCGGACGGCAGGATGGAGCGTCTGGGTAAGCTGCTCTTCTATCCGACCAGTATTCCGCAGGCAGGCGAACTGGTTGCCGTGAGTTACCGCACGAGGCATCGCTCGGTTGCAAGGCTTGCGAACGCCGCAAGTATCGCCCAGGAAAGTAATGGCGGATTGCGTCCAGGTACGGCCGGATGGCTGGGGACTGTGAACAGTCCTGAGCCGCGCAGCTCTCTTGATTGCGAGAACGCAACGTCAGCGCTGCTGGACTTCTCAACTGATCGAGGCTCCGCATGGCAAGGCAAATATACTGCGTGGAATCTGGAGACGCAAAGCGATGTGTGGCCGGGTGACGTACTGGCGGTGAGTTCAACGTCGGCAAATATGAGCGCAAGCCTTGTTGTGCGCACCGTTGAGATTGAGCTGTCGTGCACATCTCCGGGCCTGCTGGAGTATGTTGTGAGCTTTGCGAACGACTGGGCAACATCTCTGGCGATTACGACTTCCGATCACGTTCCCGTAGATGTGTGGCTGCCTCAGCAACCCGAAACCGTGCCTCCGCTGGCCAGTTTGAATACGCTTACGATCACATCTGTCACGGGCAGCGCGATTACAGTGAATGCTGCGGTGACACCGCCAACAAACGGTGGTTTTGAGGTGCGACGCCGGGATTGGGCGTTCGGTCCGGATACAGATTCAGATCTGGTGTTGAGGAGCCCGGTAAACAACTTTACTATCCCCCGCGAGGCGGCGATGGAGAGGTACTTCATTCGCATGTATGACGCATCGACACCGCCAAACTACTCGAGGTTTTCGAGCGCGGTGTTTGTGAACGTTGCCTTATAGGCGAATCGATGGACACCTCGGTCCTTAAGGACTGGGCGGCGCCGGTCAGGAAGAATTTGATGACGGAATTTGAAGCACAAGTTTTGGCAGACCTCTCTGTGCTAAAGAATCAGATGGTGACCCTGCTGGGCAATGGAAACTCAGGGCGCATCGCGCAGATTGAGGGTAGAGTAGATCAACATGAGCGAAGCCTTCAAAGAGCGAAGGGCTTCATAGTCGCCATCGGGGCGATTTTTACCTTGATCCAGTGTTTGATTGAACTGATCTCGAGGAGGTAGGGCGCCGGTTTCCCCAAGCCTTTGACAATGAGTTACAAAGATAGGGAGAGGCTACGAGATATGCCGAAACCTATTGCAGTGTTTTACGAGCAACAGCACTGGTTTAAGCCGCTTTTCGCCGAGCTGGATCGTCGAGGCACGGACTACGTAAAAATTGATGCAGTGGAACACGCTTATGCAATCGAGGAGCACCCTGAGCGCCGGTTTTCGCTTGCCGTGAACCGTATGAGCCCGTCGGCATGGAACAGGGAGCATGGTGATGCCATCTTCTATACGCTTGGATTTCTTGACCATCTCGAACGGCGTGGCGTGCGCGTTATTAACGGCGTGAGGGCGTTTCGTACGGAGCTTTCGAAAGCTGCACAACTATCGCTTCTCGACTCGCTGAATCTACCTTATCCGAAGGCGCGCGTGATTCACCGTGCGGCCCAGGCTGTGGGTGCTGCGCAAGGACTGCGCTGGCCGGTGGTGGTGAAGCCGAATATCGGCGGATCGGGCGCCGGAGTCAAGCGTTTCGACACGATCGAAGCCCTGGAGACAGCGGCTGCTGCCGGCGGCCTGGCGTTTGGCCTCGATTCCACTGCGCTGGTCCAGGAGTTTATTCCAGCTCGCGGGGCGCATATTGTTCGGGTCGAGGTGCTGAACGGGAAGTTTCTCTATGCAATCAAGGTGCACATAACTGGAGAGACGTTTGATCTCTGCCCGGCGGACATTTGCAAGACGACCAGCGGGGTGGATCTGAATCGGGCGGCCTGCCCCGTGGATGCTCCAAAGACCGGCTTAAGCGTTGAGGGCTATGAGCCTTCTTCTGACGTGATTGCAGATGTAGAGCGCACTATGAGCCACGCGGGAATTGAGCTGGGAGGCGTGGAATACATTACGGACGATCGAGACGGACAGCGACTGTATTACGACATCAATGCACTCTCAAACTTTGTTGCTGACGGGCCGAGGGTGATTGGCTTTGATCCGTTTGTAAAACTGGTCGATTGGCTGGAGGCCGAAGCTGCGGCCGCGAACGAGCGCCGGGCAGAGCCCGCCCTTACAGGAGCGCGCTGATGCGATACGGATTCTGGCTTCCAGTATTCGGGGGATGGCTCCGCAATGTGGAAGATGAAGGCATGGAGCCGACGTGGGAGTATGTGAGCCGGCTTGCGAGGCGAGCTGAGCAAATTGGCTACGATGTGTCGTTGATTGCGGAGCTGAATCTCAATGATATTAAGGGCGTGGATGCGCCTTCGCTCGATGCTTGGTCTACTGCCGCGGCACTTGCAGCGGTCACCGAGAGGCTGGAGCTGATGGTGGCAGTGCGGCCTACGTTTCATAATCCTGCATTGCTGGCGAAGCAAGCCGCGAATATCGATCATATCTCCAGGGGACGCCTGACATTGAATGTTGTGTCGAGCTGGTGGGCGGATGAGGCAGTCAAGTATGGCATTCCCTTTGACCAGCATGATGACCGATACGCGCGCACATCGGAGTGGCTGGACGTGGTCGACGGATGCTGGTCACAGCAAGGTTTTAGCTATGACGGCGCCTACTACAAGGTTTGGGACAATGTACTCTCGCCGAAGCCTGTGTCCACGCCGCATCCGCTGTTGTACGCTGGAGGCGAGTCCGAAACAGCCAAGAATCTGATCGCGCAGAAGTGCGATGCTTACCTGATGCACGGTGACGATCCGGCGACCGTCGGCAGAAAGATCGCCGATATGCGGCAGCGCCGCGACGAACTGCGCCTTCCGCCCTTGGTCTTTGGCGTTGCGGGGTATGCGATTGTGCGCGACTCCGAGGCTGAGGCGAAGAGGGAAGTTGAGCGGATCACCAATGTGAAGCAGTCGGCGCGCGGCTATGCGAATTATCAGCAGTGGATCACGGGTTCGAAGCTGGAGCAGAAGATTTCGCTGGAAGATTATTCTGTTTCGAATCGGGGACTGCGGAGCGGGTTGATCGGTACACCGGAGCAGGTGGGTGAGCGACTAGAAGAGTTTTCCGCCGCGGGAGTAGACCTGGTGCTGCTGCAGTCAAGCCCGCAACTCGAGGAGATGGAGCGCTTCGCAGAGCAGGTGATTCGACCGGCGGCGATTCAATGGTCATGAGCAGAGATGACGCTTCTTGCTTACAATAGGTGCTGAGAGAAAACGAATGGCGCACACCGTATTTTGCACCCGTTATAAGCAGGAGATGGAAGGCCTGGAAGAGCCTCCTTTCGACAGCGACTTTGGCCACAAGGTCTATCACAACGTATCGAAGAAGGCATGGGGCGAGTGGCTGGAGCACCAAAAAATGCTGCTGAATGAATATCGCCTGCAGCCGTGGACTTCGCAGGCCCAGGAGTTCCTTGTGGAGCAGATGCAGCAGTACTTTTTTGGAGAGGGCGCGGCACTGCCGAAGGAGTACGTACCGCCGAGCCACTAACAGGGCCCCTGTACCGGTGCATCATGTAAACTAACGAAGTGACCCTGTGGTCGTCGGGACGTGGCTCAGCCTGGTAGAGCACTCGCTTGGGGTGCGAGGGGTCGGCAGTTCAAATCTGCCCGTCCCGACCATTATTAGAATCAGTGGGTTACAAGATTGTCTTCCGTATAGAGAATCCTAACGCGAGGGGTAAAATCTCGCAAGGAAAATCCCCAGCTTTTGTACGGCGGACTGGAGGTTGTCGAGAAGGGTGGGTAGACCATGCTTTCTTCTCAAGCAACCGCTCCATCGATAGTCTTTGCATCACTGCCCGCAATCTGATAGAGCCTCCTCACCTCATCTTCAATCTGGCGCTCCAAGCTTGCGCACTCCCGGGAGCGCGCCGACGCTGTTCTCTCTGAGAGGTCGTCTTTCAGCGAATCGTTGAGCTTTGTAAGCTGCTTCGCCAGCCCAGCAAGGGGAGAGGCGGCGATAGCGGAAGCATTTGGGAACGGCAAATCATACAGCTTTGCAGCCTTTACCTGGGGAATCACCCTGCTTTCACCCTGATTTGCTGTTCGGTAAAGGAACAAGAAGACCTTTGATTGCATGATTGCCATCAGAGCCCACGGCGATACATCGGGCCTTGCCTTGAATACATACATGGCATCCGTCACGACTAGCTCATCGCTCTCGTCAAACACCAGCTCAATCGTCTTCGTGGTCGTTAGTCCAATGATCTTGGGACAAGCGAATATCTCGGCGGAGCGAGGGCGGTGCAGTCGCCACCACGGGTGCTTGCCCGCGCGGACCTCTTTGCACGTATTGTTTGCCTTGAATCTTTGCAGATGCTTCGTCGCATTCGGAAAATCTCCAATTCGCATGTTGCTCGTTGTGTAGATCACACATTGATCGACTGCGAAGGAGTGATACCTTTTAATTTGGCTGCCGCTAATACTTGGGCGAAGTAGAGCCTTTTCAATCTTGTGCTCTCTGGCTTCGGCTGGCGTCAATACGTGCGCGGCAACATCGTCTGGGCTAATGCCTCTCTGAATGGCTCCGTCGATAGCATCGCTTAGGCGGCTACATTTCACGCGGAGCCTATCGAGTAGGTCTGACGTGGCTCGGGACTGAATCAAGAAGCTGTTGTGAGGATCGGCGTTCACCTCTTTCAGCCACGTACTCCACGGCAGAGTCCAGCCATCTGCCAACCTATTCTTTCTCTCTCCTAAGGGGACTGCTTTGAGGTCGTTGAGCAGCACGCTTCCGCCACGTGGCTGGGTTTTACTGACAACCACGGTAGTGGTATTCAGAACCTTGGGGCCAAAGATTCCCGTTCCGAGGCTCGTTAGGTTTGTGACGCCTCTATCGAGTAGAAGGCACCGGACCGGTTGTGCATCCACTTGATTCAAAATTGTGCTTGGAATCACGAACCCTAGAGAGCCGCCTTTCTTCAGTAGCACACATGCCTTGTCGATAAAATAGATGTACGAATCGATCATTCGGGAAACGACGCGAGAATAGACGCGTGCAAGATATTTACGTTGCCGGTCGTCAAATTCTGCGCCCCACGGGGGGTTCCCGACAACGGCGTCAAAGTGCCCTTCGGAAGCTCCAAATGCTTCCTTCCAGTCAAAGGCGTTAACCGTGCCAATCTCTTCCGGCGAATCGTCTCTCGCATTGAAGTCACTGGCAATTAAAGAGTTTCCACATTTGATGTTCCCGCGCAGGTCGGGCAAGAAAGTCTCTTTTGGGAAGAGCACGCGCTGCGCCCCCAGCGTAGTACGGTTCTCTCCTTCCAGAATCTTCAGGTAGAGCGAGAGCATGGTGACCTCAACAGCCTGCCCGTCAATGTCCACGCCAAAAATGTTGTCTAGCATGATCCGGCGTTTGTAATGCGTCGTTAGGTGTAAATTGCCATCCGCATCCGTATAGCTGTTCTCTGTGCTGCATTCCCTCGGGTGCGCCATCAGCCATTTCAGATGCTCCAAGCAGAGACGTTCAAAGACTCTGATAAGAAATGACCCAGAGCCGCATGATGGATCAACGATCTTCAGGCGGGCCAGTTGCTTTGGCGGTTTTCCGTCAATCAGGGGTCTCAATGTCTCTTCGATGGTGAAGTCAACGACGTATTTGGGCGTGTAAAACACACCACCTGATTTGCGGACGGATGGCTTATCAACCGCCGAGGGAATACCCCTTGCATCCAATTGAAGGACCTTGCCGATGAATCGCTCGTAGACGTTCCCAAGAATCTCGACGGGAAGAGTGCTGAAAAGGTAAGGGGAATCTTCATTCGAAAGCTCAGTGATGAAGTCAATCAAGAAGCCATCTGGCACGTGGAAGCGCTCGGACGGATGTCCTGCGCGAAACAGTGCCCCATTGAACGTTGTGTCTAGACGATTGAAGTGTGCAACTAGCAAACGGTAGAGCTGTGCCTTCGGCAAATCATTGTTTATGTAGTCCTCAATGATGCCGGACAGGCTTGGGCCTGTATCAATGTCCCGGTCTTCGCAGATTCGGATAAACAAGACTCGATCCAGAACGAGTTGAACACTCTCGCTAAGCAGTTCGGCATTCCATTTCACTTGCGGGTTGAATTTCACTAGGAGTCTCGCGAGCAGTTCCCGCTTCGCCTCGATGTAATCGAGAAATTCGGAATCGACTGTGCGCACGCGCTCCGGTGGAATTAGCCAACCCTGTCGTGCTTTTCCTCGAATCTCCTTCTTCGGTAGACTGGCAATCCATCGATCAATTGAACCCGAAGCAACGTTATCTCGTCCGAACAATTCCCAAATTGTCTGCGCGCTAGCCGCATACTCATCGAAACACCAGACTTTATATGAAGCCCACGGCGCGAGAGGGTCCGGCTTTCCTCCAACTATGAAGAGCTGTAAGGAATCAAAGTTGCTGAGCGTTGTTAGTAACAACCGCAAGTTGAACGCGTATCGCTGGGTTTGATACGCGTAGCGTTTCAAATCGACGCTGGGTTTTTTGGCCTCACAGACGAATCGGTCAATGCCGTCCGTTCGAAATAAGTAGTCCGCACGCTTTTTCGCGCCCTGTTCATCGATGCGAGATTCGACTTGGACTTCGCGAAGGAGTTGTGTCAGCCCTTTCTTGTTCTCAACATCCCAGCCCAGCGCTCTCCAGAATGGCGTAAGGAAGTCATTTCGAAGAGAGGACTCGTCGTACGAGGGCGAGATGAAGTGCTGTCGATTTTTCCTGTAAGCCGCAACCAGATGGTCAAGTTCATCGCAGAAAGTGGAAAGCCCAGTGGTGGTTGAATCTCTCATGTGTGATTGGCCGCAGACCTCCCTAGAAGTTTGGTGCTGGTGTATGCAAAGACGCAGATTAGACGAAGGATAGCACCATTAAAGTATGAGCCCTGAATGGATGGGCTGTCTGCGTGGTTCTTAGGTTTGCGAAGCGATGGCTCGGGGAGCGCAAAGGCCGGAAACTGAGTTGGAGCGACTCCAGCACTGAGAGCGAATCGCGGTGGCCCTGACTGAGACGCAGCGGCTCATGGATGAGATTTACGACGCTATCCCGACGTGGCCGCTCCCGTGAATAGACTGGTGCCCTTCAACCTGGAGCGCGTAGGGGTTATTTCGCCACAAGGTTTTCTTCACGAATCCGAATCACTTAACCATCAAGCGAGCGATTACGCGCGCCCGTAGATAGAGCCGGGTACGCGGATGCTGCGATACTTCCGCTTGTGCATCGTCTCGGGCCGGGCAAGAATAAGCACGCCGGGTTCGCGCTCAAACATGCGGATGATAGTGGGCACAGAGAAGCCGGTTAAGGTGGCAACCTCCGCCACGGTGTACACCTCTCTTCCCATTTCTCGGCCCCTGTTGTCATCAATTAGCGCAATGGCTATTTCGTCTCTCGGTGTCTGCACGCATCGCTGCAAGTCGTGTCTTGACGCTTCCCCCCGGCACCCACACGAAAGTAACTTGTCACACACACGGCGCGTCGCTCATCATACTTTCACAAAATCATGTCAACAGCTTTCTCAAATTTATTTGTGCTAATTTGTGTTACTTTCCAGAACCTCAGCGCACCCAACCGATTCAACTCTCAAACTGGCGTGGGTGGATTTTCCCACTCGCCACCTCTAGAAAACCAAAAAGCCGTGAGATGCTGACTCCCGCAAGGATACCGGCTCCACTTCTCTTTGAGAGAAGTAGGGCCTGGACTTTTGTCGTGGATAAGCCGATGAAGATACTTCAGATTCAATTGCCCGATGCTGTTTACCGCGACCTGGAGTTAGAGGCGCGGGCGCTCGAAATTCCCTGCTCTACGCCGCGTCTTTGGGCCGCCGATTTAATCGCGGCGGAGTTGGCTTCGCGGCGGTTGGCGCGGCTCAACTCAGAACGGCGGACGCCCGCAAAGGTGGAGTGATGGCAACTATGCGCTGGACAGACTGGCGCGGCAAGGTACAAACCCGGCAAATAAATCCGACGCTCGCCTTGGAACAATATAAGGGCACGCCGGGCCACGCGCTTTTGATTATCGCCGCCAATAGGCACTTGTCCGTTGCTGACCTAGAGCGGTTGCTGGACTCGGAAGACATCGAGCGGAGCCGTAGCTGGATTCAGCGGAGGAGATGGCTCTTTAGCGACCCGGACGCCATCAACGCTCCTGGCACAAAGCCGAACGTGGACAATAAAGCCGCCCGCGCAATTGCGATCATGCGCGACAACCCTAACTTGAGCCTTCGCCAGCTTTCATATTTGCTGAAACAGCACGGCATCCATCGTGGAAAGGATTGGGTCATGAAAAATCGCTGTCGATAGTGTCCACGCGGCCATTCCCATCAGTATGGCCCGGAATGGTTTGGCTCAAATCTGCACTGAAACTAAAGGGCTTGCGTGTCGTCCATTCACCCATATAAGAGAGGAAGAAACGCTATCCATTCTTCGCCTTCGGCTCAATGTATATCATTTCTCCCTTTGAAATTATGGTGGACGATAGTTTTTATAATGCTCCGGGTACGCCCACCGGAATGAGACAACAAGGAGGAATGATGCTGAAGCAAAAGCAATATCGAGTGGTTGAGTTGCCGGAATGTTCAACCGGCCAACAGATTGAAGATGCGCTTAACGAAGTCGCGGAGGCTGATTATCGCCTTGTCAGATTTACGGCGTGCGACCCCGGCGTTGCCATTCGTTCGATATGGTGTCTTCGTTCGACGAAAGATTAGCCCGCATAGGCCGAACGATGCGAACAATAAGTCATTTACTTTCTGCGCGATAGGGGGTAGGTAAAATCTTGAGCAAAGGCCTATATTAGCCCTCCGCCGCTGGGTTATTTTGATAGACAAAAATAAATCGCGTTTTGTGAATGATTTAGCTCTCAAATTTAGTGCGCAACATTAAGTAGGTCGGCCCACGGTGAATCGTCAATATGAAGAGGATTGACGGCCTGACTGTCGCTGGCTCCCGGCGTACACTGAATCTTTCGGGGGTGATGAGATGGAAATTTGGGGTTGTTGCTGCGCTGAACACATCTCTGCTCTGATTGAGGCCCGGAACGCAGCTCGCGCATCTGATGCAGAGACCATTTTTACCGATGATGTACTGCGCTACATGATGGATTGCGAGCATCACGCAGCCTTGCTCCGCAGCGACGTTTCCGAAGCACACCCATAAGCGGTTTCCTTGCCTCCTACTCCGGCTTGCGGCGTATCATGGCGAGGCATGAAAGCATTGCTAGTCTGTACCCTCCTTCTGTGTATCAGTGGTTCCTTACACGCTCAAGAGCCCTCGCAAATCACCGGCAGCAAGCTACTCGACTTCTGTTCAGCACCAGATGCACCCATCACCACTACGACTCCCGCTGACACCCCATTGAAAGGTGCGATATGCTACGGGTTTTTGATGGGTGCAGATTCAGCAATCTCAGTGTTCGCCCACGATACCTACTGTTTGGAGCCCGGGGTCGATTTTAAAGAGATTCGATTAGTGGTTCTGAAGTACCTCAATGCCCATCCAGAACAACTTCACAGACTGGCAGCTGAGTCGTATTCGAAGGCAATGGCAGAGGCTTTTCCGTGCCGAGCGCGATGAATAGCCTCGCTAGTGGGGAAAATCGCCGTTACGCACCCGCTGACTGCCAACCAACTGCGTCGCATCCCTAAAGAGCTATGGGCGAAACTAGCCAAAGCCGGAGAGCCACTCCCGGAAAGCATCGCCGGGAGTGGCCCGCAATCGCGTTTAGCGGCCCCGTGGCGAGAGATGAAACCCCGCCGGTCTTCCCAGCGGCGATTTTGAGAGGGCGCGGGGTGAGTCTGCTCTGATAGTGTTTGCTCATGAAAAAAGCAGTCTATTTGCTTCTGGTTTGCGCCGCAATGCATCCGTTGGCCACCGCTCAAGTAACCGGAAACGTCATTAGCCGTGTTTTCCAAATCCGTTTCAATGGTTTTACCGGCACTGCGTTCATCGTTGACTACGAGAGCAAGCAATACATTGTGACCGCAAATCATATGGTAGCCACAGCGGGGGATACGGCATCGGTCGATATTTTTGGTGCGTCAGATTCGGCTTGGCATCCGTTCGACTTCAAGATTCTCCACGGAAAGACCCCCTGTGTGGATGTTGCCATCCTCATTCCTTCCGAGACGACAATCACCACCGCTGACCCCATCCCATATGACTACAACTATGCAATGGGCCAAGAGGCATATTTTCTCGGGTTTCCCTTTGGGCTTTTTACGACTTTCAATGGAAAGAACGTCGCCGTACCTCTAATAAAACATGGTTATATTTCTGCCACAGTTCCGTGCTCGGCCATTTATCCCGAAGGCTCAAAAGACAACAATTTAATTCTCCTAGATGGGATAAATAACCACGGATTTTCAGGTGGTCCGGTCGTCGCTCCAGATGTTTTCAACGGCACTTCGTCCAACGGCATTCGCCCTCTCAAGCTAGTCGGCGTCATTAGCGGCTATAAGAATGAGAGCATGCCGGTAGACGTAAATGGTCAGTCAGCCCCGAATGTATCCGGCGAGGCGAATAGCGGCATCATCATCGTAATCCCAATCTCACGCGCAATCGACCTTATAAAAGACTACGTCGCAAAAGAAAATGCCGCGAATCCGAAGTGACTAGGACTTAAGCAAGCTCACCCTCACATGCTTGGCCCTTAAATCCTCCGTGACAAGGTTTGCGTATCGGTGGGTCATCCCCCAGCGAACTGTGCCCGAGCACCTTTGCAAATGGAAGACAGACGCCCGTTACGCGTCCGCGAACATCAAGCGGTGAATGTCGCACCCATTTTCCGCATTGCTGCAACTGCCACGTCCTCCAATTGCTGCCTACGCCGGGCAGCGCGTTGACCGCCACAGAGAGGTCAAGCATTCAAGCTCTCACGGACCTGGAACACGGGACGAGAAAACGCGCACGAAAACATAGGCGAGCGGCGCATCCCGGAAACCTCATCCAGAATGCCCCGCAATCGCGCATAAATGCCCGTAGGCGAGCCGGTGAAAAGCGGCCATGCAGTCCCGAGAGGGTTTTTAGTTGCTAATTTGATCGAGACTTGGTTGAGCGCAAATAATCAGTGCATGAGTCAGAGTCGGAGGTTTCATCGTGGTGTTGCACAGTCTGTTCTTTAAGAATCACAATTATGGTCAACCTCAGTTGCCGAACGGTTTACTTTTTCCGCGAGGAGTCGCCTATCTGTCTGACGGGGTTGCTTGGTATTCAGGGGTTAATTTTGGCGGCTCGCCTATGCACATTCCTCTTAGTAATCCAGATTGGCCATCGATAAAAAAATGGATCGTCGCGAACTTTCACGATTCCACTCCTGTCGAATCCGAACTTAAACCGGGAACGGTTTACAAGCGAATATTCTGGCCCATGTCTACTTCGGGGAACCTCCACAAAGTGATTGATAGAACCGTGCTGACGCAGTCGTTTGTCGCATTAAGGCTTTTGCTGACCAAAATGCTAGACATATTTCAGACCGTGGAAGCTGCTCCCGGTAACCTGAATGTCTACGGACACCAGATACGAGAGCTTCTTCTGCTTGCCGCAATGGAAGTAGAAGCGTCTTGGGCAGCCGTCTTGAAGGCAAATAGCTATTCCTCAATCTCAAAGCTAACGACCAATGACTATGTGAAGCTACTCTCTCCAATGCTCCTCGACAGCTATAGCCTTACTCTTAGTTCGTACCCGGCTTTCCCGCAATTTGGCCCATTTGAGGGCTGGACGAGCGCAACTCCCACCAAGTCGCTCGTTTGGTATCACGCTTACAACATGACAAAGCACAACCGGGAAGAGCATCTCAATGTTGCAACGCTGGAGAAAGCTATTCACGCTGTTGGGGCCGCCGTCGTTATGTTCTATGCGCAATTTGGATTCAATTTGGGGACCAATGACGATAAGATTCCGGTGATAAAGAATGTATTCCATTTGAGGTTCGATCACGACAGGTACCCCACGTCTTATTACATACCGAACATAGTTAGCACGGGTGCCACTTCATGGGATTGGGAATCGCTTGATTATCCCTTCTCCTCCTGAAGCCGCACTGGCACATCGCAGGGCGAGCCTGTGAACCGACGCTAGTTTCTAGTGGCTATTTTGATAGCAGACTCAGGCGCTCATGCACGGCCTGGAGGTCTTCGGTGGTCATGTGCGCGTATCTTTTCGTGGTTTCAAGGTCTGAGTGGCCCATCACCTTCTGCAACAGAAAGACGTTTCCGCCACGGCGCAAATAGCCAGTTGCGAACGTGTGCCGGGTTGCATGGATCGTGCGTGCTGGTGGGTTGAATCCCAAAGAGAGGCAAAGCCGCTTCACATAGCGCAGCACGTTGCGGCGGTGTAGCGCCGTCTCTGCTGATGTTGCGAACAGCAGCGATTCCGACTTGCGGTTGAAGTCCGTAATGTAGCGATGAATGGCCCTCCGCAATTCGAAGCTGATTGGAACCACACGCTGCTTGCTGCCCTTGCCATCCAGCGTCACCAGCAAATCGTCAAGGTTGATGTCACAGACGCGCAGCTTGAGAACTTCGCCAATTCGTGCCCCGGTGTCGAACAGGAAGAGCAGAATCAAATGGAGCCGCCGCTCAAGTTTCCCTTTCGCCTTCCACTCCACCAGCGAACGTATCTGCTTTTCAGTGAACGTCGGCAGGACGTTTTGCGGCTCTTTCAATTGCGCAATTCTCGGGTGCTTGCAGGTGGGACCACATTTCACATCCGGTCCGGAGTTGGCCCAATGCACGTATGCGTTGATGGCGCGGATGGCGGAATTGCATCCGGTGGCCCGCAAACCTTTCGCGCGCATTTTGAGCACAGCGGCTTTCAAATCTTCTTGCGTTGGTGATTCCGTGTCCAACCATCGGAAGCTGTGCTTATACCAGTCCAGCGTTGAAGGCGAGACGTTTGAGAGGAATTGGCGTTCACGAATAAACTCAGAAAATCCCATTGCTGTTGTCTCCGAAGCGAGTGGTAAAATTCGGACGACAATTGTGTAAGTGGCTCAACCTAAAATGGTTACACTCAGCCTGGTAGAGCACTCGCTTGGGGTGCGAGGGGTCGGCAGTTCAAATCTGCCCGTCCCGACCATTTGAAAAGACATTATTTGGATTGATATGAGGGGAGAATGCATGCAGCCTTCTCCCCTTTTTCATTTGTTCCTGGCTTCGTGCTGCGGGTTGTCGAGCGCAAAGCGAATGATTTGCGTTCCGCTCAAGGCCATTTCAGCAGAAACAGGAGGCGAATGGAACGGGTGCTTTCGACGTGTATGCGCGGGTCAAAGTCTAGGCCAAAGGGCCATAGATTACACCGTTTGCGGGGCAACGCCGCCCATGCTAGACTTTGGGTTAGTACCCCTGATTACGAACGCATACGTGTGTCCGAGGCAGTACAAGGTACTAGCTGAATTGAGCTGGCGTAGCTCAGTGGTAGAGCATCTGATTTGTAATCAGACGGTCGGGGGTTCAAGTCCCTTCGCCAGCTCCAAGCTTTGCCGGGCAGTTCAGGGGTTGTGAGCAGGTTTTGCCGGTCACTTTCAGAGCGAGAATCCCTCAACCAGCGGGCGTAGTTGGAACTGGAGCGCGGCTCCGGAATGCTGAAGGGTGTCTCGCAGACGGATTTGCGACAGGCTTGAAGAAGTGCACAGGTGGCCGAGCGGTTAATGGCAGCAGACTGTAAATCTGCCGCTCCTTGGAGCTACGGAGGTTCGAATCCTCCCCTGTGCACCAGAAGATTGCGGGTGAATCGCGGCGTGAGTGCTGGGAAGGCGCGAACAAGGCGAGAGGGTCGTGGCGGGAGCCGAAGGCGTGAAGCCATGACCCTGGAAAGCGGGAAAGGCGGGCTTGCAGATGGCGGTCGCAGGCGGAAGGCGCAAGGCATTGGCGCTGGCCGGGCTGGCGGTGCTTGCGATTCTGGCCTGGACCACGATGGATGCAGGCAAGATTCGCATCCTGGTGATGATTTTGCTAGGCGGGTTTGCGCTTCGCATCGCGCTTACGAGTAATCGAACGCGGTACGATAGTGCAGAGCCTCCTGAGTAGTGTATGAGGCTGTTGGGCTGATGTAGCTCAGTTGGTAGAGCACTCCCTTGGTAAGGGAGAGGTCACCGGTTCAATCCCGGTCATCAGCTCCAGATTTTGAAGGCAGGTCAGCGAGTCAGCAAGCCAGTGTTTGTTGAGCTGGTGTGCTGACTCGCTTCTGCGGTATGCAGGCGAGCCTGCTGGTGTGGTGCGGGAGTAACTCAGTGGTAGAGTCACAGCCTTCCAAGCTGTTGGTCGCGGGTTCGATTCCCGTCTCCCGCTCCAGTTAATGAAGACGGTACGAGGAAGCGAGATGTTCGAGCAGGCAGTGCTTGCAATACAGGATGAGAAGACCTTTACCGAGGTGCAGAAGGCGCTGGAAGCCGCATTTGCACGGCAGTCGGTGGAGAGCTTTTTGAACGGCGTGCGGAAAAGCAAATTGCGCGCACGGCAATTTGAGGCAATTCTGGCAAGCGGTCTTCTCGGCCACGAGGCGCCGGCAAAATATGCAGCGCTGGGTGACTCAGACCGGGGACAGATTCGCGAGCGGTATCTGCGCATGGTAGAGCAGGTTGATCCGGCGATCCGGGCAAAGTTTTTGAAGGTGTACGCGTACTACTGAGGTGGTGCGTAGAGAGCGACCGACGCCGCGAACAGAGTTTTTGAAATCAGGAGAAGCAGCAAATGGCGAAGGAGAAGTTTGACCGTTCGAAGCCGCATGTGAATGTGGGGACGATCGGGCATATTGATCACGGGAAGACGACGTTGACGGCGGCGATCACGAAGGTGTTGTCGAAGCATAATCCGAACAACAAGTTCCGTTCGTTCGACACGATTGATAATGCGCCCGAGGAGCGGGAGCGGGGCATTACGATTGCGACGGCACACGTGGAGTATGAGACGGCGAACCGTCACTATGCGCACGTGGACTGTCCGGGCCACGCCGATTACATCAAGAACATGATCACCGGAGCGGCGCAGATGGACGGTGCGATTCTGGTGGTGGCGGCGACCGACGGACCGATGCCGCAGACCAAGGAGCACGTGCTTCTGGCCCGTCAGGTGGGCGTGCCGTACATTGTGGTGTTTCTGAACAAGTGCGACGCGGTCGAGGACCCGGAGCTGATCGACCTGGTGGAGATGGAAGTGCGGGAGCTGTTGTCGAAGTACAACTTCCCGGGCGACGACGTGCCGGTGATCCGGGGCTCGGCGCTGGGGGCGTTGAACGGCGAGGCGCAGTGGGAGAAGTCGATCGACGAGTTGATGGATGCGGTGGACAAGAATGTTCCGCTGCCGGCGCGTGCGGTGGACCAGCCGTTCCTGATGCCGATCGAGGATATTTTCTCGATTTCGGGGCGTGGCACGGTGGTGACGGGCCGGATTGAGCGGGGCAAGGTGAAGGTGGGCGAGGAGGCCGAGATTGTGGGCTTTCGCGACACGCGCAAGACGGTGGTGACGGGTGTGGAGATGTTCAAGAAGCAGTTGGACGAGGGACTGGCCGGGGACAATGCGGGGCTGCTGCTGCGCGGTATTCCGAAGGAGGACGTGGAGCGGGGGATGGTGCTGGCCAAGCCGGGCTCGATCACGCCGCACACCAAGTTCAAGGGTGAGGTTTACGTGCTGTCGAAGGAGGAGGGCGGCCGTCATACGCCGTTCTTCAACGGGTACCGTCCGCAGTTCTACTTTAGGACGACGGACGTGACCGGGTCGGCGAAGCTGCCTGCAGGCACGGAGATGGTGATGCCGGGGGACAACATCGCGCTGGAGGTTGAGCTGCACACGCCGGTGGCGATGGAGAAGGGCCTCAGGTTTGCGATCCGCGAAGGCGGACGCACCGTCGGCGCCGGCACCATCACCGAGATCCTGCAGTAGGACTGGCCGTCCAGGCACACGCGCCTTGCGGCGCATGAACAAAGTGAAGCGAGCGGCGGAGTGAGGGAACTCGTCCCGCCGGGCGCAGAAAGAAAGTGAAACAATGGTTGGACAGAGAATACGCATCCGGTTGAAGGCTTACGACTACAGGGTGTTGGACACTTCGACGGGCGAGATTGTGGACACGGCCAAGCGCACAGGTGCGCAGGTCGCCGGGCCTATTCCTCTGCCCACAGTCAAGAACAAGTACTGCGTGCTGCGTTCGCCGCACGTGGACAAGAAGTCGCGCGAAGCATTTGAGATTCGCACGCACAAGCGGCTGATCGACATTCTTGAGCCCACCCAGCAGACGGTGGATGCGCTCATGAAGCTCGATCTGCCCGCGGGTGTCGACGTCGAAATCAAGGCGTTCGAAAAGTGACGCCCGCTGCGTCGGGCAAACGCGCCTTTGGCGCATAGAAACACCGGCAGTGCGCACGCGACAGGCGGCGCATGATGAGGGAGGGAGCAATGGCAGTAACTGGGATTTTAGGCAAAAAGATCGGTATGACGCAGGTGTTCGACGAGAAGGGTGAGGTCCACCCGATCACCGTCCTGCAGGCTGGCCCCTGCGTAATTACGCAGCTAAAGACCGCCGCAAAGGATGGCTACGATGCCGCGCAGATTGGCCTGGTCGAGTTTGTGAAGGCTTCAAAGATCTCGAAGCCGCAGGCCGGACACTTCGCCAAGCAGAGCGTCGACCCGGTCAAGCTGGTCCGCGAAGTTGCGATCGAAACCGAAAGGCCTGCGGCGGAGGGTGAAGCGTCGAACGGCCACGTCAAAGCGGGCGATCGCGTACTGGTCGACATTTTTTCCGATGAAAAGTATGTCGACGTGATTGGTACCAGCAAGGGCCGCGGGTTCGCGGGCGTGGTTCGTCGCCACAAGTTCGGTGGCGGTCCGAAGTCGCACGGGCACATGTTCCAGGTTCAGGGCTCGATCGGCGCCTCCTCGTTCCCGTCACGTGTCTTTCCTGGCCAGCGCATGCCGGGCCACTACGGTGTGGACCGCGTCACGGTGCGTAACCTCCGCATTCGGGGCATTGACCTTGACGAAAACCTGCTCATGGTTGAGGGAGCGGTTCCCGGTCCTCGTGACGGTTATGTGCTGATCTCGAAGGCCAAGGCGCCGCCGCGCGAGCGCCGTGGATTCGCGGGTGGCGGTACGGTTGATCCGCTGAAGGCTTCCAAGAAGGCTTCAGCCAAGAAGAAGTGACGCAGGCCGCGTCAGGCACACGCGCCTTGCGGCGCACGAAGATTAGAGTCTCGGCCGGAAGGCTGGGCTTGGATGAGAAGACGATGGCAAACATAGACGTTTTAGATCTCGGCGGAAAGAAGGTTGGCTCCCTTGAGCTGGCCGACGAAGTCTTCGCGCCGAATCAGATAAATGAAGCGCTGCTCTGGGAGGCTGTCAAGCACTATCGTGCTGCGCTGCGCCAGGGAACGGCGGCGACCAAGAACCGCAAGTTGGTTTCCGGCTCCGGCAAGAAGCTCTGGAAACAGAAGGGCACGGGCCGCGCGCGTATCGGCTCTGTCCGTTCGCCCCTTTGGCGTCACGGCGGAACCGTACACGGCCCCCAGCCCCGCTCCTATGAGTATGCGTTCCCGCGCAAGAAGCTCCTCGGAGCCCTGCGCGCCGCGCTCGCAGCCAAGTTGTCCGACGGCAAGCTGATCGTGGTTGATAGCCTCGAGCTCAAGGAGCCCAAGACCAAGCTGTACCGCGCCGCGCTCAAGAATCTCGGCGCCAAACGCACCGCGCTTCTGGTCGAGAACAGCAAGGAGCTCAGTCCCAACCTGGTTCTGGGTTCGCGTAACCTTCCCGGCGTTGAGTTGGTCCTCAACAACGAGGTTCATCCTTATGACCTGCTCCGCAACGAGCGGGCGATCTTCTCGCGTCCGGCCATTGAGAGCCTGCAGGACACGCTGAAAAAGACGGTCTCGAAGCGCAAGAAAGCGGAGGTAGCCTAATGCCGACCACATATAAGATAATCCGGCGTCCGCTGATTACCGAAAAGGGCCTCGGCGTCAAGGAGACCGAAGGCACGCTGGTCTTCGAAGTCTCCCCGAAGGCCACCAAGACCGAGGTCAAGCAGGCTGTCGAGCTGCTCTTCAAGGTCAAGGTCGCTGCGGTTCGCACCTCAACCGTAGCGGGCAAGGAGCGCCGCCGGGGCAAGTTTGCCGGCTACCGCCGCAACTGGAAGAAGGCGTATGTGCGCCTTAGGGCCGGCGAAAAGATGCCGGACTATGTGAACAATCTCTAGGCAGCGGCGATCCGCTGCTCAGGGATGGGCCAAAGAGATTCAGGAGCCTGGGGTTAAGAGCCAGACTCAATGCGGGCACAGCTGGCCCGCGGGTAGAGAGAAGAAACAATGCCGATTAAGACATATCGACCGATCACGCCAACACTGCGGTTCAAGACCACGCTGGTCAACGACGATATCACCACAGACAAGCCGTACAAGCCGCTGCTTGCCATCAAGCAGCGCACCGGTGGACGCCGCAATTCCGGCGACCTCACCATTCGGCACCACGGCGGTGGTCACAAGCAGAAGCTGCGCCTGATCGACTTCAAGCGCGACAAGTTCGGAGTGCCGGGCCGGGTCGCAACCATTGAGTACGATCCCAACCGCTCGTCGCGCATCGCCCTCATCAGCTATGCTGACGGCGAAAAGCGCTACATCCTGCAGCCGGTCGGGCTCAAGGTCGGACAGACTATCACCAGCGGCCCTGAGGCCGACATTCTGATCGGCAACGCGCTGCCGCTCAAGAACATTCCTGCGGGCACCACCGTGCACAACGTCGAGCTGCGCCCCGGCAAGGGCGCGCAGATGGTGCGCTCGGCGGGCGCCAGTGCGCAGCTGGTCGCCAAGGAGGGGGAATATGCGCTGCTCAAGCTGCCCTCTGGCGAAACCCGTAAGGTTCTGGTTGACTGTATGGCCACCATCGGCCAGGTTGGCAACACGGATCACGAGAACGTCTCGATCGGCAAGGCCGGACGCAACCGCTGGAAGGGCATTCGCCCCACCAACCGCGGCGTTACTATGAACCCGGTCGATCACCCGCACGGCGGCGGCGAGGGCAAGACCTCCGGCGGACGCCACCCGGTCACCCCCTGGGGCCAGCCCACGCGCGGATACAAGACACGCAACAACAAGCGGACCGATGCATTCATCGTGAGCCGTCGCAACAAGTAGAGCAGGAAACGGGGCATGCTCCCCAACGCCCCTGAGGAGAGATATGGCAAGGTCGACGAAAAAGGGTCCATTTATCGACGGGCACCTGATGGTGAAGGTTGAGGCGCTCAACCGGGCGAACGACAAGAAGGTCGTCCGCACCTGGTCGCGGCGCTCCACGCTCCATCCGGAGATGGTTGGCCACACCATCGCGGTACACAACGGACGGAAGTTTGTCCCCGTCTACGTTACCGAGAACATGGTGGGTCACAAGCTCGGCGAGTTCGCCGCGACGAGGACATTCAAGGGCCACTCGGCGAAGGCGGCAGAGACGTCAGCGAAGCCGAAGTAGCGGAAGTTTAGGAACGAAGGGTTAAGGCAATGGCATCGACAATGGAAACACGGGAATTCCGGGCGCAGGCGCGCTTCCAGCGGGTATCGCCGCAGAAGGCAAGGCTGGTGCTCGACCTCATCAAGGGCCGCAGCATCGAAGAGGCGTTGACGACGGTCACTTTCACCAAGAAGGCCGTTGCCCCGATGGTCGAGAAGGTGCTCCGCTCGGCGCTGCAGAACGCGAACTACCTCAGCCAGGAGCAGGGGCTCGACGTGGACGTCGACAACCTCTATGTCAAGACTGCGATCGCCAATGACGGCCCTCGTATGAAGCGCATCCGCCCCGCCCCGATGGGCCGCGCCTATCGCTATCAGCGCCGCCTGTCGCATATCGCAATCGCGCTCGCTGAGCGCAACCAGAGCGGGCTGGCGCATACCGTTGGCGAAGAGACGGAAGTTGAAGCCGCTCCCGTAAAGACGGCGGCGAAGAAGAAGAAGACCGCGGCCAAAAAAGCTCCGGCAAAGAAAGCCCCGGCGAAGAGGGTAGCAGCAGCGAAGAAGCCGGCAAAGAAGGCAGCCAAGTAACGGATTTTTGTTGTGAACAGTCCCGGCGCGGGCAACCGGGCAGGGACTGAAGGAAGGTTCAGAGGAAATTATGGGACAGAAAGTCCATCCTTACGGATTTCGGCTGGGAGTCAACAAGCCCTGGCGTTCGCGCTGGTTCGTAGAGCGCGACTACGACAAGCTTCTTGTCGAGGACGTGCACCTCAAGAAGGAGCTGAAGGAGAAGCTCAAGGCCGCCGGCGTCAGCTCTGTCGAGATTGAACGCCCCGGCAACAAGCTGCGGCTCATCATCCGTACCGCGCGTCCGGGCATCATCATCGGCCGCAAGGGTGCGGAGATTGAGAAGCTCAAGGTTGACCTGCAGAAGCGCACCAACCGCGATGTCTTCATCGACATCCTCGAGGTCAACAAGCCGGAGCTGGACGCGCAGCTGGTCGCCGAGAACATCGCTCTCCAGCTTGAGAAGCGCGTCGGCTTTCGCCGAGCCATGCGCAAATCGGTTGACTCGGCGCTGCGCTTCGGATGCAAGGGCATCAAAGTTCGCGTTTCAGGCCGCCTCAATGGCAATGAAATCGCCCGCTCCGAGTGGTATCTGCAGGGCCGTTTGCCGCTGCACACGCTCCGCGCCGACATCGACTACGGCTTTGCCGAGGCTCACACAACCTACGGCATCATCGGCGTCAAGGCGTGGATCTATCGCGGCGACATCTACCAGCAGAAGCGGCGCGAGCCGCAGGCCGCCATTGGTACGTCGGTATTTTAAATGCAGTGGACAGTCCCCTGTTATCAGTCCCCGGTGGAGCGTACTGAAACTGGCAACTGTGAACTGAGAACTGTTTTGAGGGTTTTCTTATGTTGATGCCAAAGAAAGTGAAATATCGCAAGCAGCAGCGTGGCCGCATGCGCGGCAAGGCATGGCGGGGCAGCGAGCTTTCGTTCGGCGACTTCGGTCTGAAGGTCATGGAGTGCGGCTATATCACCGACCGCCAGATTGAGGCCAGCCGTGTCGCCATGACGCGCTTCATCAAGCGCGGCGGTAAAATCTGGTTGCGGCTGTTCCCGGACAAGCCCGTGACAAAGAAGCCCGCCGAAACCCGTATGGGCAAGGGCAAGGGCGCACCCGATCACTGGGTCGCCGTCGTCCGCCCCGGCAAAATTCTGTTTGAGATGGAAGGCGTCACGCCGGAAATGGCACAGGAAGCAATGCGCCTTGCGGCTCACAAGCTTCCCCTCAAGACGCGTTTTGTGCAGCGCCACGACGTGAAGGTGGCCGTCGCGGCCAAGTAGGAGTACCGGGATTTCCCGGTGCAAGGATTCAGAGGATACCTGCTCCCCAAGGGGAGTCCGGTCCTGGAGAGAAGACGAGAACAGAGATGGAAATCGAGAAGATTCGTAACCTGAGCGATGCCGAGCTGGCGGTGGAAGGCAACAAGACCTCCGAGCAGCTTTTTCGGCTTCGCTTTCAGTTGAACCTGGGTCAGACGGACGTCGTCAAGAAGATGCGGATACTCAGGAAGGACGTCGCGCGTATCAAGACCGTCGTCCGCGAGCGCGAGCTCGGCCTGCATGGCGCGCAGCACAAGCTGTATTCAGTTGCTGGTCCCGCGGAACCTGCCGCAGAGGCGGAGACGGAAGCTTCGCCGAAGAAGGCTGCTGCCAAGAAGACCGCAGCGAAAACGACGGCGACCGCGAAGGCTGCGGCGCCCAAGAAGACCCCGGCCAAGAAGACTGCGAAGAACACCAACACCAAAGCTGCGAAGAACACCAAGACCAAAAAGGAGGCGCGCTAAGACATGAGCGAGACTACGCAAACGAGCGCCGGACAGACCGCGACCCAGTCGCGCCGCAACGAAAAAGTGGGTGAGGTCGTCTCGACCAAGATGCAGAAGACCATCGTCGTCGAGGTCGAGATGCGCAAAGCCCATCGCAAATACAAGCGTGTCGTCAAGACCAGCAAGAAGTTCTACGCACACGACGAGCAGAATACCGCGCGTGTGGGCGACATGGTGCGCATCCGCGAGACGCGCCCGTTGAGCAAGCTCAAGCGCTGGAACCTGGAAGAGATTGTTCGCCGGTCGGCGCTCGCGCAGACCGAAGAAGCTGTAGCTGCGGCAGAGTAAGCGGCAGGGATTGAAGGAGAGATCGCTATGGCAGTGCAGATGAGAACCATGCTCGAAGTTGCAGACAACTCGGGCGCGCGCAAACTGCAGATGATTTTGCCCCTGGGCGGGGCAAGCGGCAGAAAGGCCGGCCTCGGTGACGTGGTCACCGCTGCCGTCAAGGAAGCTGCTCCCGACGGCCAGGTGAAGAAGGGCAAGGTCGTCAAGGCCGTCATCGTGCGCACCCGCAAGGAGTCGCGCCGCCGCGACGGAACCTATATTCGCTTTGACTCGAACGCCGCCGTGCTCATCAATGAGGCCGGCGAGCCGGTCGGGACCCGCGTGTTCGGTCCCGTCGCTCGCGAGCTGCGTGAGAAGAAGTTTCTGAAGATCGTATCGCTGGCACCGGAAGTTCTTTAATCCCGGACGCCGCAGAGGGAAGAGTTTTTATGAGTCTGAACATTCAGCGCAATGACCAGGTGGAAGTCATCTCGGGAGTCGACCGCGGCAAGCGGGGGCGCGTCCTGCGTGTCATCCCTGATGAGAACCGCATCCTGGTGGAGCACGTCCGCGTCGTTAAGAAGAACGTGCGTCCCAACCCGCAGCGGAACATCAAGGGCGGCATCGCCGAGCAGGAGGCTCCGATCCACATCTCGAATGTTCTGCTCGTCTGCCCCAGCTGCGGCCCCACGCGCATTGGGCATAGTTTTGAAGGCGACACCAAGGTGCGCATCTGCAAGAAGTGCGGCAGCGTAATCGCCGCGAAGACGAAAAAGAAGTAAGGCCCAAGGGCTTTTGCGCCGAAGGCGCGGTGGCCTGGACGACCAGTCCCCTCCGCAACGGTAGACGGCGGTAGCCAATCCGAGACCGGAGAGAAAGAAAGAGCAATAAAAATGGCAGCAAGACTCAAAGAGAAGTACCAAAAGGAAATCAAGGGCGCGCTCCAGAAGGAACTGGGTCTCGAGAATCCCATGGCCGTTCCTCGGCTTGAGAAGATCGTCCTCAATATGGGACTCGGCGAAGCCACGCAGAACTCCAAGATGCTGGACCCGCTCGTTGCCGACCTCGCGGCCATCGCCGGGCAAAAGCCCGTCGCGACCCGTGCCAAGAAGTCCATCGCCGCCTTCAAGGTGCGCGAGGGCATGCCCATCGGCGCTATGGTGACCTTGCGCGGCGACACCATGTACGAGTTCCTCGACCGCCTCATCTCCGTGGCCCTCCCCCGCGTGCGCGACTTCCGCGGCGTCTCCACCAAGAGCTTCGATGGGCGCGGCAACTACACCCTCGGAATCCGCGACCAGTTGATCTTTGCCGAGATTGACTACTCGAAGGTCGACAAACTGAAGGGCATGAACATCACCATCGTGACCTCGGCCCGGGACGACAACTCGGCGCGCGCCCTGCTGCGGCAGTTCGGCATGCCGTTCCGCACTGCGGCGTAAACGAGAAGGAAGAAAAATATATGTCAACTACTGCAAAACGAGTCAAAGACGCCCGCAAGCCCAAGTTCAAGAGTCGCCAGCACAACCGCTGCAAGCTCTGCGGACGTCCCCGCGCCTTCCTGCGCAAGTTCGGCATCTGCCGTCTGTGCTTCCGTAGTCTGGCCCTCAAGGGCGAGATTCCAGGCGTCGTCAAAAGCTCCTGGTAGCACGCTGTTGGAGCTCGGCAACGACGCGCCTCGCGGCGCAACAAAAGTTCGGACCCGGTTGGGTCCTTAAGACATTCCCGCTGGTTCCCGGCTCGCCGGGCGAACGGGGGATGAAGGAGAAACGATGAGCTTGACCGATCCTGTAGCCGATTTTCTGGCGCGTATTCGCAACGCGATCCGCGCGCGCCACCAGAAGCTGGATGTTCCGGCCTCGAAGCTGAAGACCGAAATTGCCCGCATTCTGAAGGAAGAGGGTTACATCGCCAACTACAAGGCCACTGAGGAGAACGGCCGGAACATCCTGCGTGTTTACCTCAAGTACGGCGCCAACAACGAGGCCGCGATCCGCGACCTCTCCCGCGTGTCCCGTCCCGGCTGCCGCGTCTACGTTGGCCGCGACGAAATCAAGCGTGTCCAGGGCGGACTCGGTATCAGCATCCTCACCACCCCGCGCGGCGTCATGACCGGACGTCAAGCACGGCGCGAAGGTGTCGGCGGCGAGATCCTCTGCGAGATCTGGTGACGCTTGCCGCACGGGCACATGCGCTTTGCGCGCCACCTGTGCCTGAGTAATATTTGTGGCCGCGCCGTTGGCGTGGCATGAAGGAAAAGGGCAGGGCAATCTGCCCGGGCTGCAGTGGAACGAAGGCGGTATCTTCGGGACTCGCAAGCCGCAAAAAGGAATGAAGTATGTCGCGTATTGGAAAGCAGCCCATTGCATTGCCCGCCGGTGTCAAGTACTCGGTTCAGAGCAACACAGTGGTTGTCGAGGGCCCCAAGGGCAAGCTCGAGCAGGTCATTCCCTCGGGCATCCAGCTTGAGACGAGGGACGGACACATCGTGGCCGTCCGCGAGAACGATTCGCAGGCCGCCATCCACGGCCTCGCCCGCGCGCTTGTCGCCAACGCCGTCGAAGGCGTCACCAAGGGATGGTCCAAGGACCTCGACATTGTCGGCATCGGCTACCGCGTGGAAATGAAGGGCAAGAATACCGTGGTCTTCACCCTCGGCTATTCGCACCCCATCGAGTTCCCGCTGCCCACCGGCATCACCGTTACCATCGACCCCAAGCAGACCCGCATAACTGTCTCCGGCATCGACCGCCAGAAGGTGGGTCAGGTCGCGGCTGACATGCGCGCACTGCGCAAGCCCGATCCGTATAAGAACAAGGGCGTGCGCTACGTGGACGAGAAGCTGAAGAAGAAGGTCGGCAAAACCGGAGCCAAGTAAACCGAACGGGGCCGCAAGGCGGCTCCGCCACTAGGAAGGAAAGAACACCATGATTCCGCAGAGGAAGAGAAACGAAATCCGGCAGCGAGTGCACGCGCGCATCCGCGAGAAGATCCAGGGCACGCCCGAGCGTCCGCGCCTCAACGTCTACCGCTCACTCAACCATATCTACGCGCAGGTTATCGACGACACCAAGGGGGCAACCCTGGCCTCGGCTTCCACCGTCGCTGCAAAAATCAAGACTGGCGGGAACGTCGCGGCAGCCAAGGAAGTCGGCAAGCTCGTCGCCGAGCGCGCGAAGGAGAAGGGCATCAACAAGGTCGTTTTCGACCGCGGCGGATACCTCTATCACGGGCGCATCAAGGCGCTTGCCGATGCTGCTCGCGAAGCGGGGCTCGAGTTCTAACCGGAGATCAGGTTCATACGCGCCTTACAGGCGCAGAAGGAATTGGAAAGCAAATGGCAACAATGAAAAGAAAACTCGATGCCGGCCAGTACAACCTCAAGGACCAGGTCGTCGCCATCAACCGCGTGACGAAGGTCGTCAAGGGCGGCAAGAACATGTCCTTCGCGGCACTCGTCGTCGTTGGCGACCCCGCCTCGGGCGTGGTTGGTTACGGCTCCGGCAAAGCCAAGGAAGTTCCTCAGGCCATTCGCAAGGGAATTGAGTCGGCCAAGAAGAACCTCGTCCGTATCAACCTAACCGAGACCACCATTCCGCACCAGGTGCTCGGCCGCTTCGGTTCCGGACAGGTGCTGCTTAAGCCAGCTCCGGAAGGCACCGGTGTCATTGCCGGCGGCGCGGTCCGCGCGGTCATGACCTCGGCTGGCGTGCAGAACGTGCTTACCAAGAGCCTCGGCACCGCCAACCCGCACAACGTTATCAAGGCGACCTTTGACGCGCTCGTGCAGCTGCGCGACAAGGCAGAGGTCGCGGCCCTGCGCGGCAAGCAGGTTGAGGAGCTATAAGAATGGCACAGCAGGCAAAGATCAAGATCCAGTACTTCCGTTCAGCGATCCAGGCTCCGGTCAAGCACAAGCGGGTCGTCAAGGGCCTCGGCTTCACCCGGCTCAATCAGGTTGTTGAGCGGGAAGACACCGCCTCCATTCGCGGTATGGTCAAGACAGTGCCGCACCTGGTGCGCATCGTCGAATAGTCACATAAATTCGCTGCGCCACTGCGCGCAGCCACAAAATAAGCGAGTCGGATGGGCGAACCATCTGGCGTTGAGCGAGGAAAACATGAATCTATCCAATCTTCGGGCACCTAAAAAGGCCAATCGTAACCGCAAGCGCGTTGGACGCGGTATGGGTTCCGGCCACGGCAAAACATCCACACGCGGACACAAGGGACAAGGCTCCCGCTCCGGCTCCAGTCTGATGCGCGGTTTTGAAGGCGGCCAGATGCCGTTGCACCGCCGTCTGCCGAAGCGCGGATTCACCAACATCTTCCGCACCGAGTACACGGTCCTCAATCTCGACCGCCTTGCCGAGCTAAACGAGAAAGAGCTGACCCTCGAGAAGTTCATCGCCAAGGGCCTGCTCAAGCGTCGCAACGAGTTGCTCAAGATTCTCGGCAACGGCGAAATCGGCGCTGCAATCACCGTCCACGCGCACAAGTTCTCGAAAGCCGCGCAGGAGAAGATTGAGAAGGCCGGCGGCAAGGCCGTCCTCGTGGCGTAACGCAATTTCGGGAATGCCCTGCGGAGCGGACAACGCACCAGCAGGGCATTTATGATTGGAATCACCGATGCTTGAAAAATTCGCGAATATCTTCCGCATTCCCGACCTGCGCCGCCGCGTGCTGTTCACTCTGGGTGTGCTCTTCGTCTACCGCCTGGGCGGACACATCACCACCCCCGGCGTGAACGTCAGCGCGCTCGAGCAGTTCTTCAACTCGCAGGCCGGCTCTTCGCTCGGTCTCGTCGACTTGTTCAGCGGCGGTAATCTTCGCCGCCTCACGATCTTTGCGCTTGGCATCATGCCGTATATTACGGCGTCCATCATCTTCCAGTTGCTCACTGTCGTCTACGAGCCGCTGGCCAAGCTGCAGAAAGAAGGCGAACTCGGCCGCCGCAAGATCACCCAGTGGACCCGCTACGTCACCATCATCCTCGGCATTGTGCAGTCCCTTGCCATCGCGCTCGCTCTGCAAAGTTCCTCGGGCAACCTGGTCCTCGACCCCGGCCCGGGCTTCATCTTCATGACGGTGCTCACCCTCACCGCAGGCACCGCCGTCGTCATGTGGCTTGGTGAGCAGATCACCGACCGCGGCATCGGCAACGGAATGAGCTTACTTATCTTCGCGGGCATTGTGGTCGGCCTCCCGCGCGGCATCGCCGAATTAATTGACACCATTCATACGCAGAAGTTCGGTGCGCTCACCGTTCCCGCCGTCGTGCTCCTCGTCATCGGCATGCTCGCCGTCGTTGCCTTCATCGTCTACGTCGAAAGTGCCGAGCGCCGTATCCCCGTGCAGTATGCCAAGCGCATCGTAGGACGCCGTCTCATGGGCGGCCAGTCCACGCACCTGCCGCTCAAGGTCAACTCGGGAGGCGTCATGCCCATCATTTTCGCGGCATCGGTTCTCTCTGCTCCACTACTCTTCGCGCAGAGCGCCTTCGTCCGCAACAGTGGCCCGCTCTCCCGCATTTTTGCGGCGCTGGCCCCCGGAGAGCCGTGGTACGAGTTTATCTACATCGTCGCCATCATCTTTTTCGCTTACTTCTACATCTCCATCGTCTTCCGTCCCGACGACATTGCCGACAACATGCGCAAGTATGGCGGTTTTATCCCTGGCATCCGCCCCGGCAAGCGCACCTCCGATTACGTCAACGACATCCTCACCCGCATCACGCTGGTTGGAGCCATTTACCTGGTCGTCGTCGCGCTCATTCCGCAGTTGCTCATCAGCGGCATCCACCTCAACCACCTTCCGCTTGTCGGCGGATTCTTCGAGCATTTACCGCTATGGGTCACCAACGGCATGGGTTTCAACTTCTACTTCGGCGGGACCTCGCTGCTCATCGTCGTCGGTGTCGCCATGGACACCGTAAATCAGGTCGAGTCGCAGCTCATCATGCGCCACTACGAGGGCTTCTCGGCGCGCAGCGGACGCACCCGTGGAAGGCGGGCCTGGTAAGTTGGCAGTGTCTGCTCCTACATCACAGTTTGTCAGCGGAAGGCAGGACGGCAGGCGGTCCGGATTTGTCCCCGGTCCTATCCTGCTGCTTGGCGCCCCCGGCGTGGGCAAAGGCACACAAGCCAAAGCACTTATGTCCACCTGGGGAATCCCGCAGATCTCCACCGGCGACCTGCTCCGCGCCAACGTCAGCCAGGGGACACAGCTGGGCCTCAAGGCCAAGTCAGTTCTCGACTGCGGGGAGTTGGTTTCCGACGAGTTGGTCAACGAGATGGTCGCCGAGCGCCTCACCCAGCCGGACACCGCCTGCGGCTACATCCTCGACGGCTACCCCCGCACCCTCGGGCAAGCCGCATGGGTCGACGCGCACGTCAACGGTAAGGGATCGAGCAGAGGCCCGTCAGCCCTCCCCATTATTGCTGTAAGCATCGAAGTCAGCTATAATCAACTCTTGCGCCGGATTACCGGCCGGCGCTCCTGCCCGGCCTGCAAGAGTATTTACAACATCTACTTGCAGCCGCCCAAGGTGGACGAGCTGTGCGACTTGGACGGAACGCCTCTGGTGCGGCGATCAGACGACACGGAAGAAGTCTTCGAGGAACGGATGCGGGCCTATCAGGCGCAAACCGCTCCCGTCGTTGAGCATTACCGCGCACTTGGCCGTTTCAGTCAGGTGAATGGTGAGCAAACTGTCGAGCAGGTGACAGCCGCGGTCATTGATGCAGTCAAACGGCTGAGGAGCTGAAGCGGAAACGATGGCGATCATGATCAAGACGCCGCAGGAAATCGAGAAGATGCGGCGCAGCGGACAGGTGGTACGCGAGGTTTTGGAGCACGTCAGGAAGCACGTCAAGCCCGGCGCATCCACGCAGGACCTCGAAGACGCCGCCGCGGAAAAAATGAAGGAGCTGGGCGCAGAGCCCGCATTCAAGGGGTATCGCGGGTACCCTTGCGTGCTTTGCACCTCGGTGAATGACGAAGTGGTCCACGGAATTCCGTCGGCCAAGCGCGTGTTGAAGGAGGGCGACATCGTATCCATCGACACCGGCGTCATTATTGACGGCTACTACGGCGACTCGGCAACAACCATCGCCGTCGGCTCCAAGGTCCCGGAGAGGACCCGGAAGCTGCTCGAGGTCACCGAAGCTTCGTTGCAAAGCGCGATCGAAGTCATCAAGCCCGGCGCGACTCTAGGCGACGTGGGCGCGGCCGTGCAGGAGGTCGTCGAGGCGGGCGGTTTTAGCGTGGTCAGGGATTTTGTCGGGCACGGCATCGGTACCCGCCTGCATGAGGATCCGCAGGTGCCGAACTACGGCAAGCGCGGCCAGGGCCAGAAGCTTCGCGAAGGCATGGTCATCGCCATCGAGCCGATGGTCAATGTCGGCGGGCCCGACGTACAGGTATTAGGCGACGGCTGGACCGCAGTTACGCAGGACGGAAGCTTGAGCGCGCACTTTGAGCACACCGTTGCGGTCACGGCTCGGGGCGCGGAGATTTTAACGCTGTAGGTGCCGGTCGAAGGACCGGCGGAATAGGGACAAGGATTGTCGAAGGAAGACGCGATTGAGGTAATGGCAACGGTACTGGAGACCCTGCCCAATGCCATGTTCAAAGTGGAACTCGAAAACAAGCACCAGGTGCTGGCGCATGTCTCGGGCCGCATGAGAAAGAACTTCATCCGCATTCTTCCTGGAGATCGTGTGGCGGTCGAGCTCAGCCCGTATGACCTTACGCGCGGGCGCATCGTCTACCGCTATAAGTAAACTGCAGGCAGCCACAGCAAGGGAGTTTGAGCAATGAAGGTTCGTGCATCGGTAAAGAAGATTTGTGATAAGTGCAAGGTCATTCACCGCCGCGGGGTGGTGCGCGTGATCTGCGAAAACTCAAAGCACAAGCAGCGCCAAGGATAGTCCTGCGCGTCTCGTGTCTAGAGCCAACCATAGGAACTGTGCCCTTCGGGGCAGGGGCTAGTTAGCTGCAAAGAGGCTTGCGATGAACCCCGGTCATAAACCCGATTCCGCCAACGCAGATATCAGAAGCCTGATCGCTGCATAACCGCTCTCCGGCGGCGAAGCTGCAAGGGAGCACTAAGGACAGAAACATGGCACGTATAGCCGGCGTCGATCTGCCCCGCAATAAACAGGCGCGGATCGGGCTCACTTACATCTACGGGATCGGTAACCCGCGTGCCCTCCGGATTCTGGAAGCTGCGAATGTTGACCCATTCAAGAAGGTCCAGGATCTCGGCGAGGACGAGGTAAACCGCATCCGCCAGATCATCGAAAACGAAGGCGGTGTCGAAGGCGACCTTCGCAAAGATGTCGGCATGAATATCAAGCGACTGATCGACATTCAGTCCTACCGCGGTCTACGGCACCGCCGCAGCCTGCCCGTGCGCGGTCAGCGCACGCACACCAATGCCCGCACCCGCAAGGGCCCGCGTAAGGGCACGGTAGCCAACAAGAAGAAAGCGACGGCGAAGACCTAATGGCAAAAGCACAGCAGGGCGCCGGAAAGGTTGCCAAGAACAAGAAGTTCAAGAAGCGCGAACGCAAGAATGTCCCCTACGGTCTGGTGCACATTCAGGCGTCGTTCAACAACACGATCGTCACTATCACCGACATGCAGGGCAACACCATCTCGTGGAAGAGCTCTGGCTCGCTCGGCTTCCGCGGGTCGCGTAAGGGTACCCCGTTCGCCGCGCAGCAGGCGGCCATCAACGCTGCCAACCAGGCGCGTGACCACGGTCTGCGCTCGGTTGACGTGCGCGTCAGTGGCCCCGGCTCGGGTCGTGAATCGGCGGTCCGCGCTCTGGCTGCGGCCGGCATCGACGTTCGCTCCATTCGCGACGTGACCCCGATTCCGCATAACGGCTGCCGTCCGCCCAAGCGGAGAAGGGTGTAAAAGCGAGTGACCAGTCGCCTGTCCCCCGTTGCCGGTATGCGAACTGGTAACGGGCGACTGAAGGCTGTACACTTAAAGGAAATGGACCGGGAGGAAGCGCTTGCCAGCGTGTAAACCGGTCGGCCTCTGAAGTACAAAGACATCCGCGGCGTTACGCCCGGGTCAGGAGATAAGTTTTGGCACGTTATACAGGAGCAGTCTGCCGCCTTTGCCGTCGTGAAGGCACCAAGCTTTTCCTCAAGGGAGCGAAGTGTTTTTCTGAGAAGTGCCCCATTGAGAAGCGCAACTTCGCGCCTGGCCAGCACGGTCGCGACCGCAAGGCCAAGGTCATCGGCTACGGCCTCCAGCTTCGCGAGAAGCAGAAGGCGAAGCGCATGTACTTTGCCCTTGAGGGCCAGTTCCGCGAGTACTACGAGAAGGCCTCGAAGGCCCAGGGCGTTACCGGCGAGCTGCTGCTCCAGCAGCTTGAGCGCCGTCTGGACAACGTCGCCTTCCGCCTCGGCTTCGCCAGCTCCCGCCGTCAGGCGCGCCAGATCGTTCGCCACGGACACGTCGAGGTGAACGGCCGCAAGGTTAATATCCCCTCGTACCAGGTCAGCGTGGGCGACGAGATCAAGATCCGCTCGAACTCGGCCAAGCTTTCCGTCATCGAATCCGCCCGCGAATTCGCCAGTCATCAGAATGCGCCCGTGTGGCTTTCAATCGACGCCGGGAGCCTGTCCGGCAAGGTGCTTTCGCTGCCTAAGCGCGACGAGATCAACCTGCCCGTCAACGAGCAGCTGATCGTCGAACTTTACAGTAAGTAAGTTCTAAGTAAGCAAGGCGCCGTCGCAAGGCGGCGAAATTTCAACCAATGAAGGAGAATCAGGCGCAGCCATTGCAGAATGCTTCGCGATGATGCTGCGCGTGAAAGGTGATATCGATATGCTTTGGAGAGGATTTCAAAAACCCAAACGTTTGGCGGTCGACTCTGAGACGCTCACCGAAAAATACGGCAAGTTCAGCGCTCAACCCTTTGAGCGCGGCTTCGGAACCACCATCGGCAATGCGCTCCGCCGCACCCTGCTTTCATCTATCGAAGGCGCCGCGGTCACCGCGGTCAAGATCGAGGGTGTCCTGCACGAGTTCCAGTCCATCACGGGCGTTGTGGAGGATGCGACCGACATCATCCTCAACCTCAAGCAGATTCCGTTCAAGCTGAACGGCGACGGCCCAAAGGCGCTCTATCTGCGCGCGGATCAGCCCGGTGTGGTCACCTCCGGACAGATCGAGTCCGATGGAGACGTGGAAATCCTCGACAAGGACATCTATATCGCCACCGTCAGCGAGGGCGGCAAGCTCGACATGGAGATGCGGCTCAAGCGCGGTCGCGGGTATATCTCTGCTGACAAGAACTTCGACGCCGATCTCGGAATCGGCTTCATTCCTGTTGACTCTGTCCACTCGCCCGTCCGCAAGGTTAACTACACCGTGGAGGCGGCGCGTCTCGGACAGATCACTGACTACGACAAGCTCACTCTCGAGGTCTGGACGAACGGCTCGGTGCTCCCGGCAGACGCCGTCGGCCTGGCCGCCAAGCTGCTCAAGGACCACATGAGCATCTTTATCAACTTCGAGGAGGAGATCGAAACCGACGCCACCGTCGACGAAGGGCGTGGTCTGCTCCGCAACGACAACCTCAACCGCTCGGTCGAAGAGCTGGAGCTCAGCGTTCGCAGCTACAACTGTCTCAAAAACGCGAACATCCAGACCATCGGCGAGCTGGTCCAAAAGACCGAAGCCGAAATGCTTAAGACAAAGAACTTCGGCCGCAAGTCCCTTAACGAAATCAAGGAAATCCTCGCACAGATGGGCCTCTCACTGGGCATGAAGATCGACGAGCATGGCAACGCCGTGCCCGGCCCGACCTCCGTTCTTCCCGCGACGACGCTCGCTGCAAACTTTGGCGCCTTCGACGACGAAGAGGACCTTGACAGCGACCTCGGAGTACCGAACGAGACTGAAAACTTTTAAGCGCACGGTTTACGGGACGGGTGCGGTTTGCCGCACCCACGGTCCCCGCAGCCGCCGCTGGAAATTCAATTTTTGGATAGAGAGAAACGTCATGCGTCACCGCAATGCAGGATACAAACTCGGACGGAACACCAGTCATCGCCGCGCTCTGCTGCGCAACCTGGTCACGTCGATCGTTCTGGAGGACCGCGTCGAGACTACTGTCACCAAGGCCAAGGCCGCGCGCCCTCACGTTGAAAAACTCATCACCCTCGGCAAGAAGGGCGATCTTCACGCGCGCCGTCAGGCTCTTGCCTACCTGCAGACCCGCGAGGCTGTCACCCGCTTGTTCGACACCATCGCGCCCCGTTACGGCGACCGCAACGGTGGTTACCTCCGCATCGTCCGCACTGGTTTCCAGCGGGGCGACGGCGCGGAGAAGGCATTTATCGAACTCCTCGGCGCGGAAAAGCTTCTCGACGAGAAGCGCCAGAAGCGCGCCGAAGCCCGGGCCAAGCGACGTGAAGAGCTGCAGAAGCAACTTGCTGAGCAGCAGCCGGAGGGTGGCGAACAGGCCTAAAGCTGCACGGCGGCCTTTTGCTTCAAGGCGCACCTGGACACGCCCTTTCAGGTGCGCTTTTTCATTTGGGTTGCTGATCCGGCTTTGCTATCCTGCCCTTGCTTCTCCTATGCGGGCGTGACCGCGATGCCGGATGCCGTCGAAAGCCGATCGTTTCTTTCAGGCTACAATCTGTTGCGCTTCCAGCTCGTCCTGGTAGCGGTCGCTGTTGCTGTGCGCATCACCCGATGGGTTCTTCACGTTCCATCGCACTTTATCCCCACCCTGATCTACAGCTTCATCGCCGGCAATGTCGTGATTCTGTTGTTGATGGTCGGTCGGCCCGTCTATGCCCGTCGCGCACAGCCGTGGAAGTGGATAGCCTTTGTCCTCGTGCTGGCAGTTGTCGGCTTGCTTGCGAATATCGTCGCGGAAGCGGCTCTTTTTCCTCTCTTTACGTCGCCGAATATCACCTTCAGGCAGGCCGCCGCCAGCGACCTGCCGTTCGCCCTTCTCGTGACATTCATCGTTGGAATCGTTGATTTTCTCTTCGACGAAAGCCAGGCCCGGCTGGTGGCTCGGCACACCGAGCTGCAGCGCAGGCTGCAAAGCCAGGTTCAGCTGGGTCTAACCGAAAGGCAGGCTCTGCAGTCCGATCTCGATCAGGCGCACGACATACAAATGCACCTGCTGCCGAGGGAAACGCCGCAGCTAGCGGGTTTCCAGATCGCCTGCGCCTGGCAGCCCGCGCGCAGGGTAAGCGGCGACTACTTCGACGTGCTGCCGCTTGGCGAAGGCAAGCTGGGGCTCTGCATTGCGGACGTCTCCGGCAAGGGCATCGCCGCAGCCTTGCTCATGGCCAACCTTCAGGCGTCGGTGAAGGCGCTCGCCAAGGAGGAGGTTGCGCCGTCAACCTTGTGCGTGCAATTGAACAGCGTGCTGTGCGACAACATTGCGCCCGGAAGGTTCGTCACGCTCCTGTACGCGGTTCTTGATCAGCGGTCTCGCAAGCTCATCTACGAAAGCGCGGGCCACTGCCTGCCCTTGCTTGTTCACCAGGACGGAACCATTCATATTCCCAGGGCCTCAAGCGGCGTCCTGGGCCTCTTTCAGTACTGGACATTCAGCGAGCATGAGCTGCAGCTGGAGCCGGGCGACGTGCTCGTGATGATGACTGACGGTGTCATCGAAGCGTGCAATGACAAGGAAGAGGAGTTCGGCTACCAGAGGCTGATTGAATCCGTGCGGGCCAGCCGAAAGGATGGTGCAGATGCGATCCGCAGGCGGGTACTCGAGGATGTGACTGCGTTCTGTAACAACCAGTTTAACGATGATGCATCCCTCATAATAGTTGCGGTGGATCGGTCTCCGTCCGGGAACTCCAAATGAAAAGGCTGCCTTCACAATGCATGTGGAAGCAGCCCATCGATAACCCTGAAAGATTAGAAGTGGTAGGCGATGCCGATCACCGGATCGCTGATATTGTAGTACCGGTTTGTACTGAAGTTGTTGACGCCAAAGCTAGGGGTTTTCATAACCAAGCCGCGGTACTCGGCGCGAATGTCAAAGCTCGGGCTGATCTCATACGCAAAACCCGCGCCATACAGCGCGCCTATGTCCGTGTCCGATGAGATTTGCTGGATCGTGGTCTTTGAGTCATCAATAGGCCGATACAGAAAGCCGCCGACGCCAGCCTCGAGGAACGGGTTCCAGTTTCGGAAGATGAAGCTGTGAACATACGCGCCGGAAACCTCCATGAAGCGATTATGGATCAGGTTGTTGTTGGTGGGATTGGTAAAGTGCTGGACCTGTTGCGCGTATTGGTAGTTCAATTCCAGGCCGCTGGTTGGCGTCAACAGATATCGGTAGCTGATCAGAGCGCCAAAGCCGACGGTGGAATGCACCTGCGCTCCATTACCGGCAATGTAGGGGGGAAACAGCGCCGACCCGCTCACGCTCACATCCTGACGGCTCTCTTGAGCAAAAACCGTCGCCGCTACAAGTGGCAGCAGCAAAAGCAACAACAGACTCTTCTTCATTCGTCTCGTGAACCTCTTGCCCGCCGCTGCGGGCACAAAAAAGCCCCGAAGGGCTGATCAGATTTATGCAGCCAGACCAAAGTCCGGCCCACTCTCGCAATTGTACAGGGCAAGGCCGTTCGCGGCACAGGCCTTACCGTCCGGAAAATGAATCGTGTCACGTTGAATAATCTCTCGTCGCAGCGCTCACATTCGCTCACATTTTCCTTTTTGCACCGTCGACCTTTCCATTGCGCTGGATTGCACCCGACTCTTCCCTTCCGTGGCGCCGGAAGACGAACGGCGCTCCCCGCTCTGCCGCGATCATCCGCGCGCATTTCAAGAATGCCTGCGCCGCGTGCGACAGCGTCGCGTTCCGGCGATGGATCACCAGCAGTTGCCGCTCAATTCTCAGCTCCGGAACCTGCACCTGTACGAGCTCGCCGCGTTCGAGCTCATCGCGCACCGCCAGTCCCGGCACCAATGCCACGCCGTTGCCCATCGCCACAAAACGTTTCACTGCCTCCAGGCTCGGCAGCTCCACTTTGATGTTCAACGGCGTCTTGTGGTCCTCAAAAAGCGCAATCACTCTCCCTCGCAAAGGCGACACGACATTGTGGGCAATAAAGTTCTCTGCTCCCAGCTCGCGCAGCGCGACCCTTTTCTGCCTCGCCAGCGGATGCCCCGGACTCACGATCAGCACTACGGAGTCTGTGTACACACCAATCGCGTTCAGTTGTGGGTCCTCCGGACGATACGTCACAATCCCCAGCTCCACCGTATGCCCTAGCACATGCTCGGGAATCCGGCTCGCAAGGCTCCGCTGCACATGCACACCCAGGTTGGGGCACTCCGTGCCGAAACGGTCCAGCACCGGCAGCAAATACAGGCACGTGTACTCGTTCGCCGCGAGGTTCAGCCGCCCGCGCTCCAGCGACCGCAGCTCTTCCATCGCCGCTCCAGCCTCTTTGCGCAGCTTCAGCAGCCGCTCCGCGTAATCGCGGAGCAGCTCGCCCGCCGCAGTCAGCGTGCCCTCGCGCGACGCCCGCTCGAAAAGCACCTCGCCCACTTCGTCCTCCAGCCGTCGGATCGTGTGGCTCACCGCCGGCTGCGTCCTGTGCAGCCGCAATGCTGCGCGCGAGAATCCCCGCTCTTCAGTCACTGCCAAAAACGTCTCCAACTGCGATAGGTCCATGAGTCAACGGCTGCCTTTTCAGGCCTAGCGTTCAATATAATACAAATTTATCGAATCGGTAGAAATTATAAATTTGAATTATGCCAACGCCTTTGGCAAACTTAGATTGTGCCGAAGTTGCAGGAGATGCAGATGAGCAACAACCGCGTATATTTCTTTGACACAACGCTTCGTGATGGAGAGCAGTCCCCAGGCTGCAGTATGACCCAGCATGAGAAGCTGCAAATGGCGCATTCTCTTGCCGATCTCGGCGTTGACGTGATCGAGGCCGGCTTCGCCATTGCCTCTGACGGCGACTTTGCGGCCATCGAAACCGTCGCGCAGGAAGTTCGCGGTCCCGTCATCGCTTCGCTTGCCCGCGCGCGGACTGAGGACATCGAGCGCGCCGGACAGGCGGTGAAGAAGGCGAAACGCTCGCGCATCCATATCTTCCTTGCCAGCTCTGACATTCATCTCGAATACAAACTCAAGATCACCCGCGAGCAGGCGCTTGAGCAGGCGGCTCGCGCCGTCGAGCTCGGAAGGGGGCTGGCCGATGAAGTCGAGTTTTCACCCGAAGACGCCACCCGCACCGGCCACGATTTCCTCTGCGAGATCGTTGGCGTCGCCATTCAGTCCGGAGCCTGCGTCATCAATCTTCCTGACACCGTCGGCTACGCAACCCCCTCCGACTACGCCGAAATGTTTCGTGTCATCCGCGAGCGCGTACCCGGCGCAGACAAGGTCACGCTCTCCGCGCACACTCACGATGACCTCGGCCTCGCCGTCGCCAATGCTCTCGGCGCCATCGACGCAGGAGCGCGCCAGATAGAGTGCACCATCAACGGCATCGGCGAGCGCGCCGGTAACGCCGCTCTTGAAGAGATCGCCGCCGCCCTCCGCGTCCGCGCTGACCGTTACCCGGTCGAGCACGGCCTCGCCCTTGAAAAGCTCTATCCCATCAGTCAGCAGCTTGCCGGAACCATCAGCTTCGGCCCTTCGCCCAACAAGGCCATCGTTGGCAGCAACGCCTTCGCGCACGAGGCCGGAATCCATCAGCATGGCGTTCTGTCCAACCCGCTGACCTACGAAATCATGACACCTGCTTCTGTCGGTGTACCCACCAACCGCATGGTGTTGGGCAAGCACTCCGGGCGTCACGCGCTGCGCTCGCGCCTCATCGCGCTTGGCTACGACCTCGCAGCCGAAGATCTCGACGTTGCGTACCGCGCATTTACGGAACTGGCTGACAAGAAGAAGGCGATCTACGACCTCGACCTGATCAATCTGGTTGCGCACCACCAGCGCCATGAGGACCTGATCGGCGAGGTCGTCACTGAAACCATCGCGCGCTCCAACTAGGGCGCGCCTTCTCACAGCGCGGCGCACGCAGCCGCCACACTATCTGGAGATCACTTGCAATGAAGCTGAAGGTGCTGGTTGTCGCCGGGGATGGTATCGGCCCCGAAGTTACGAATGAAGCGGTGCGCGTGCTGCGCTCGGTCGCCGAAATGGGCGGCCATCATTTCGAGTTCCGCGAGGAGTTGATTGGCGGCATCGCCATCAAGAAAGCCGGCTCGCCGCTGCCTTCAGCCACGCTCGATGCCGCGCTTGAAAGCGATGCCGTGCTGCTCGGCGCAGTCGGCGGCAATGAATTTAACTCACTGCCTCCGCACAAGCGCCCCGAAGCCGGTCTCCTGCGGCTTCGCCAGGCCCTTGGCGGATTCGCAAACCTTCGTCCGTCCTTTGCGTGGCCCGCGCTCGCGCAAAACTCGCCCCTTAAGGCCGAGGTCGTCACCGGGACCGATATCATTTTTGTCCGCGAGCTGCTTGGAGGTCTTTACTTCGGCGAACCGCGCGCCTGGGACAAGCAGGCCGGGGCCGCATGGAACACCATGCGCTATACCCGCGATGAAGTTGCCCGTGTTGCCCGCATTGCCTTTGAGCTGGCCTCCTCGCGGCGGAAAAAACTCACGTCGGTCGACAAAGCCAACGTTCTTGAAGTCTCGCAGCTCTGGCGCGCCACCGTGACGGAGATTGCCTCGCACTATCCCAACGTCACGCTTGAACATCAGTACGTCGACGCCTGCGCCATGCACCTGATGAACACGCCGCGTAACTTCGACGTCGTGCTTACTGAGAACCTCTTCGGCGACATCCTCTCGGACGAGGCCGCCGTCATCACCGGTTCGCTTGGCATGCTGCCCTCCGCAACCATCGGCGGTGCAGTCAATTTGTATGAGCCGGTCCACGGCTCCGCGCCCGACATCGCGGGCAAAGGCATCGCCAACCCGCTCGGCGCAATCCTCACCGCAGCCATGGTGCTACGTCATTCCGCGCAGCTTGAGCAGGACGCCGAGGCCGTCGAAACCGCCGTGCGCACCGTGCTTGAGCAGGGCTACCGCACCGCCGACTTGGTTCGGGGCCAGCAGGGCGTTTCCACGCAGGAGATGGGCCGGCAGGTCCACGAGGTGCTGAGCGATCTCATCGACCGCCGTCAGTCTATGCACGCCGTCTAACCGAAGTTCTGTCGGGACAACCGCTCTATGCGCCAAACATTTCAGGGGTAATAAATATGGCAGAAAAACCAAGAACCTTATTTGAAAAAGTCTGGGAGTCGCATCTGGTGGCTGAGCCCGCCAATGAGCCCGCGCTCCTCTACGTCGACCTGCATCTTGTCCACGAGGTCACGTCGCCGCAAGCCTTCGAAGGACTGCGCCTCGCCGGACGGAAGTTGCGGCGTCCCAACCGCACTGTGGCCACCATCGACCACAACGTGCCCACCACGCTCGAAGGCCGCGTTAATATTCAGGACGCTATTGCCGCGAAGCAGATTGATACGCTGCGAAAGAACTGCGCCGAATTCGGCGTGACGCTTTACGATATTGAATCCGCCGAGCAGGGCATCGTGCACGTCATCGGCCCCGAGCTTGGAATCACCAAGCCCGGCATGACCATTGTCTGCGGCGACTCGCACACCTCCACCCATGGAGCTTTCGGCGCGCTGGCCTTCGGCATCGGAACCTCCGAGGTCGAGCACGTCATGGCTACGCAGTGCCTCCCACAGTCGCGCCCCAAGACTTTCCGTATCGCTGTTGAAGGCGAGCTGCCCGAGGGTGTCACTGCAAAGGACGTCGCGCTCGGCATCATCGGCCGCATCGGCACCGACGGAGCCACGGGCTATGTGATCGAGTACGCCGGCTCGGCCATCCGCTCGCTTTCAATGGAAGGCCGGATGACCGTCTGCAACATGAGCATTGAAGCAGGCGCGCGCGCCGGCATGATCGCTCCCGACGAGACCACCTTCGCCTACCTCAAGGCCCGCGAGTTCTCGCCTACGGGCGAGGACTGGGACAAGGCCATCGCCGAATGGCGCAAGCTGGCCAGTGACCCCGGCGCAAAGTACGACCGCGAGCTGGTCATACCCGCCATCGAGCTCGCTCCCTATGTCACTTGGGGAACCAGCCCGGGGATGGTCATCCCCGTCACCGACGTCATCCCGGATCCCGCCGCAACAAAGTCGGACGCCGACCGACGCGGTTTTGAGCGTGCGCTTGAGTACATGGCCCTCACACCCGGCACGCTCATTGAAGAGGTCGCCATTGACCGTGTCTTTATTGGTTCCTGCACCAATTCGCGTATTGAAGATCTTCGCGCCGCCGCCAGAGTCGTTGTCGGACACCATGTGAATCCGAAAGTTCGTGCGATGGTTGTACCTGGTTCGCAAAGGGTCAAAGCGCAGGCCGAAAGCGAAGGCCTCGATCATATCTTCCGCGCCGCTGGTTTTGAGTGGCGCGAGCCCGGCTGCTCCATGTGCCTGGGCATGAACCCCGATATCCTGTCGCCTGGCGAGCGCTGCGCCTCCACCAGCAATCGCAACTTTGAGGGCCGCCAGGGACGCGGCGGGCGCACGCATCTCGTCAGCCCCATGATGGCCGCCGCGGCCGCCATCACCGGACACTTCACCGATGTGCGCACGTGGGAATTCAGGAAAGAAGAGGTGCTGGCCTAATGCAATCCTTTCGTACTCTTACTTCAAATGCCCTGCCGCTTGACCGCGTCAATGTGGACACGGACCAGATCATCCCCAAGCAGTTCCTCAAGCGCATCGAGCGCACCGGTTATGGCGAGTTCCTGTTTTTCGACTGGCGTCAGAACCCGGCCTTCGAGCTGAACAACCCGCGCTATAAGGGTGCGCAGATTCTTCTGACCGCCAAGAACTTCGGATGCGGTTCCTCGCGTGAGCACGCAGCCTGGGCGCTGTCCGACTATGGATTTCGCTGCGTCATCGCGCCCAGCTTTGCGGACATCTTTCACTCAAACGCGGGCAAGAACGGCATCCTGCTCGTCACTTTGCCGGAGGATCAGATGCAGCTTCTGCTTGACCGTGCCGCAAAGTCGGACGGCTACTCGCTCACGGTGTCCCTTGAGGACCAGACCGTCACCGACACGCAGGGCTTCTCCGCATCCTTCACGATCGACCCTTTCCGCCGTTACTGCCTGCTGGAAGGCCTCGACGACATTGGACTCACTTTGCGCCACGCCGACGAACTCGACGAGTTCGAGCAGCATCATGAGGCGGCCTTCTGGGTCGCTCCTAAACCTTATGCAGCGAAGACATCTCAGGAGAGAGCGAACGCATGAGCAGTGGTAACGGCAGCGGCAAACTTTATTCCATCAATCTGACCGAAGGCCCCAACCGCGCTCCGGCCCGCGCCATGCTGCGCGCCGTCGGCTTCAGCCGCGAGGACCTGTCGAAGCCCATCATCGGCATCGCCAACACCTGGACCGAGATCGGGCCTTGCAACTACCACCTGCGCCAGATCGCTGAAGCCGTCAAAGAGGGCATTCGCGAAGCGGGCGGCACGCCGATGGAGTTCAACACTATTACCATCTCGGATGGCATCACTATGGGCACCGAAGGCATGAAGGCCTCGCTCATCAGCCGCGAAGTCATCGCCGACTCGGTCGAGCTGGTTGCGCGGGGGAATCAATTTGACGGCCTCGTCGCCATCGCCGGGTGCGACAAGAACATGCCGGGCACGGTCATGGCGCTGGCCCGTCTCGACGTTCCCTCGCTCATGCTCTACGGCGGCTCCATCGCCCCCGGCCATTTAAACGGCAAGGACCTCACCGTGCAGGACGTCTTCGAGGCAGTCGGCGCGCACGCTGCGGGCAAGCTCGATGACGCCGGTCTTGAAGCCGTGGAAGCCAATGCCTGCCCCGGCATAGGCGCCTGCGGCGGCCAGTTTACCGCTAATACCATGGCGATGGCGTGCGAGTTCCTCGGTATCTCGCCCATCGGACTCTCCGGCGTTCCCGCTTTCCTTGGAGAAAAGCTCGTTGCCGCGCGTGAGGCCGGACGCCTTGTCATGCAGCTTGCGAAGAAGGGCCTCAAACCTTCGCAAATCATGACGGAATCCACCTTGCGCACTGCCATCGCCAGTGTCGCCGCATCTGGCGGATCCACTAACGCCGTGCTGCATCTCCTTGCCATCGCAAACGAGTGCGACATTCCGCTCACCATCGACGACTTCGATCGCATCAGCAACCAGACGCCGCTGCTCTGCGACTTGAAGCCCGGCGGCCGCTACGTTGCCGTGGACTATCACGAGGCGGGAGGCAGCCGTCTGCTGGCCAAGCGGCTCATTGAAGCTGGCCTGATCGATGGCAACGGTCTCAATGTTACTGGGTTGACACTCGCCGAGGAAGCTGCCAAGGCAAAGGAGACGCCCGGTCAGGACGTCATCCGCGCCATCGATAAGGCCATCAAGCCCACTGGCGGACTCGTCATCCTCAAAGGCAATCTTGCGCCTGAGGGATGTGTCATTAAGGTCGCAGGCCACAAGCGTCTCGAACATCGCGGCCCGGCGCGGGTCTTTGACAGTGAGCAGGATGCTTTCCATGCAGTCGAGTCAGGTGCGATCAAGCCCAACGACGTCATGGTCATTCGCTACGAAGGCCCGAGGGGTGGCCCGGGAATGCGCGAAATGCTTGCCGTTACTGCTGCCGTCGCCGGCATCCCTGAGTTGAGCGATACCGTCGCTCTGCTTACCGATGGCCGCTTCTCTGGCGCCACCCGCGGCCTAATGGCCGGGCACGTCGCGCCGGAGGCAGCCGTAGGCGGACCCATCTCAGCTGTCCGCGAGGGCGACATCATTCATTTCGACATTCCCAACCGCCAACTTTCGTTAAAAGTCTCGGAGCAGGAATTGGCGGACCGGCTCAAGCAGTGGCAGGCACCCGCTCCAAAGTTTGCGCGCGGAGTCTTTTGCAAGTACGCCAATTCGGTGTCGTCAGCTGCGCAGGGCGCGGTCACACATTAAGCAGTGATTGGTTAGTCGTTACCAGTTATCAGTGCACAGATCAACAGACTGGAAACCGCGAGCTGGCAACTGAGAACTTCACGGGAGGATGAAAATGACAGAAAGGAAAAGCACAGGCACTCGCCTCACCGGCGCCGAGATTCTCTGGGCGACACTCGAGGGCGAGGGCGTACGCGAAGTCTTCGGCTATCCCGGCGGCGCTATCCTGCCTGCGTATGATGCGCTGCGCAAGTTCCCCATCCGCCATATCCTTGTGCGGCACGAGCAGGGAGCCGTGCACATGGCCGACGGCTATGCGCGCGCCTCGGGTAAGGTTGGCGTGGCCATCGCCACATCCGGCCCCGGCGCAACCAACATGGTCACCGGCATCGCCACTGCCATGCTGGACTCCATTCCGCTGCTGTGCATCACCGGCCAGGTTTCGAGCAAGGTGCTCGGTTCGGACGCCTTTCAGGAGGTGGACATCACCGGTATTACGCTGCCTGTTACCAAGCATAACTACCTCATTATCCGCGCGGAAGACATTGCGCCCGTCATCCGTGAGGCGCTGCTCATCGCGCGCTCCGGCCGCCCTGGTCCTGTGCTCGTCGATATCACCAAGGACGCGCAGCAGGCCACGGCAGACTTTGACTTCGCCGCCGCCGCGCCTCGTCCGCCTCGTCCGCATCCCATGCTGCGCGCGGAGAGCAAGTCCGTGCTGCAGGCTGCAGAGTTGATCCGCAGCGCCAAGCGCCCCGTCATTCTTGCCGGACACGGCGTCATCAAGTCCGGCGCACGTGAGCGGGTCATCGCGCTTGCCGAGCGCCTTCAGATTCCCGTCGCCTCCACGCTGCTCGGCCTCGGCGGATTCCCTGCCTCGCATCCGCTCTCGCTCGGCATGATGGGCATGCACGGCGAGGCGTGGGTCAACCAGGCCATCCAGCAGTCCGACCTGCTCATCGCCTGCGGCATGCGCTTCGACGATCGCGTTACCGGATCGCTCGCCACCTACGCCGTCAACGCGAAGAAAATTCACATCGAGATCGACCCGGCGGAGATCAACAAGAACGTCAAGGTCGACGTCGCCCTTATCGGCGATCTGGCTGAAGTGCTCGAAGCGGTGCTGCCGCACCTCTCCGGAAACGCATCAGGGCGCAAAGGCTCCGCATGGGTGCGGGAGGTGAATGCCCTGAAGGGCGAGTGTGCCGTGCGCGACATCCAGAACCTTCCTGACACAGGCCACCTCTATGCAGCGCACGTCATGCACGACCTGTGGCACGCGACTGGCGGCAAGGCCATCGTAGCAACGGACGTGGGCCAGCACCAGATGTGGGAGGCGCAGTACTACAAGCACGAAGACCCGCACACCCTTATCACCTCCGGCGGACTCGGCACCATGGGCTTTGCCCTGCCTGCGGGCATCGGCGCCAAGGTCGCACAGCCTGATAAAGAAGTCTGGGTCATTGCCGGCGACGGCGGCTTCCAGATGACCTCGCCCGAGCTCTCCACCGTTGCACAGGAGAACCTCGACATCAACATCGCCATCGTCAACAACGGCTACCTCGGCATGGTGCGCCAGTGGCAGGAGTTCTTCTACGACAAGAACTATGAGTCCTCGCCCATTCTCAGCCCGGACTTCGTCAAACTGGCCGAAGCTCACGGCATTCCCGGCATCACCGTCCGCACCCGTGCCGAGGTTCTGCCAGCGGTCGAGGCCGCGCGCGAGCGCAAGGGCCCGTTCCTGATCAATTTCATGGTTGAGAAGGAAGACTCGGTCTACCCCATGATCCCGGCCGGCTCCGCGCTGCATGAGATGATCCGCCGCCCCGACCACAACCCGCTGGTTGAAACGGCGCAGGACTTTTAGTAGCGAAAGGCAAAGCATGCTGCACACATTCGTCGCTCTCGTGGAAGACAAGCCGGGCGTACTCACGCGCGTCGCATCGCTGTTCCGGCGTCTGAATATCAACATAGTGTCGCTTACGGTCGGGCGGTCGGAAAAGCCCGGCACTTCACGTATGACCATCGTTGCCGAGGCCTCACCCACCGCGGGACATCGCATCATGGCCAGCCTTTACAAGCTTGAGAATGTGCTTCAGGTCGACGACATCGGCCAGCACTCGAGCGTCAGCCGCGAACTCGCACTCATCAAGGTCGCTGCCGCGCCCAAGACACGCTCGCATATCTTTGAGCTGGCCGAGGTCTTCCGCGCACGCATCGTCGACCTCGCGCCGGAGTCCCTTATGATTGAGATCACCGGTGTCGAGAGCAAAATCGAGGGGCTCATCCAGGTGCTCAATGAGAGCGAGGACCGCATCCTAGAGATCTCCCGCACCGGACGCATGGTCATGCGCCGCGGTGAGCACACCAGCCGCGTGCTCGATGCCATGCGCGTTCCTGAACCCGAGGCGGAATCCGGCTCGGACGCTGCCGTGCGCGCCGTCATCGAAGAGGGCGCCAACCTGCCCCAATAGGCGGCCCACACAGGTTTTTCTACTAATAATTTCAACAAATGAGACTGATTCAACTACTAAGAAAGAGACTGAGGAAACAAAATGGCGAAGACGTACCACGATCAGGACGCTGACCTGTCCATCGTTCAGAAGAAAAAGGTAGCCATCATTGGCTATGGCTCGCAGGGTCACGCCCACGCGCTCAACCTCAAGGACTCGGGCGTCGAAGTCCGCGTCGGCCTGCCCGAGAGCAGCAAGTCCATCGACAAGGCGAAGAAGGCCGGCCTCGAAGTCAACACCGTCAGCGGCGCAGCCGCATGGGCCGACGTCATCATGATCCTTACCCCCGACCACTCGCAGGGCGAGACGTACGCGAAGGACATCGCGCCCAACCTCAAGCCCGGCAAGACACTGATGTTTGCGCACGGCTTCAACATCCGCTTCGGCGCCATCGTCCCCCCCAAGGACATCGATGTCTCGATGGTCGCGCCCAAGGCGCCGGGCCATCGGGTGCGCGAGGTCTTCACTGAAGGCGGCGGCACGCCGGGGCTGGTGGCCATCTATCAGGACGCGTCGGGCCATGCGCTCAAAGATGCGCTTTCCTACGCCAAGGGCATCGGCTGCACGCGCGCCGGAGTGATTGAGACGACCTTCGCGGAGGAGACGGAGACTGATCTTTTCGGCGAGCAGGCGGTGCTGTGCGGCGGCACGTCGGCGCTGGTGAAGGCCGGGTTTGAGACGCTGGTGAACGCCGGCTATCAGCCGGAGATCGCCTACTTTGAGTGTCTGCACGAACTCAAGCTGATCGTCGATCTCATGTACCGCGGCGGCCTGGCCTACATGCGCTACTCTGTGTCTGACACCGCGGAGTACGGCGACTATACCGCGGGCCCACGCATCGTCACCGACGAAACCCGCGCCGAAATGAAGAAGCTCCTCAAGGAGATTCAGGACGGCACCTTCGCAAATAAATGGATCGAAGAAAACAAGACCGGCCGAAAGTACTTTACCCAAATCCGCAAGGACGAAGCCGCGCACCCCATCGAAGAAGTCGGCGCGCGCCTGCGCTCCGCCATGCCGTTCCTCGATCCGGTGACGGTCAAGGACAATAAGCCGCAGTCCTCAGTTCCGACTGCGTAAGTGACTGCATCCTCCAGGCGCGGGCGGCGAACGAATTCCCGGCTTCCCCGCGCAGGAGGGGAATCTGCCCGAATGTCCGGCTCCTGCATTGGCGCGGGCAATCGGGTACCATTTCAATAAGAGGTCATTTTTATATGGCTACCGCCAGTTCCACCCCCACGCTGGACTCGGCTTCTGTTGAACGTACCCCGATTCCCGAGATCGTTGATGCCCTCAAGCGCGTTCCGCCGCTGGCCGGAATGGCAGACGGCGAGCTCCGATGGCTGGCGGAGCACGGCATTGAGCGCAAAGTGCCGGCCGGCGCCACGTTGTTTCGCGAGGGCGACGTTGCCGAGCGCATGACGATTTTGCTCAGGGGCGAGGTGCATGTGCGCCGCGAACGGGGCGCCCCGGCCGCGCTCTTTATCGGGCGCACGGCAATGATCACCGGCCTGCTGCCATTCTCGCGCATGAAGACCTACGGCGGCCACGGCTACGCCGTCACCGAGCTGTGGGGACTCGAATACCCGCGCGAGATGTTTGCCGAGATGACCGCGGCCATCCCTTCGATAACGCAGCGCTGCGTCAGCGTACTGCTTGACCGCGTCCGCGAAATCACGCG
>Ga0335075_10000915_pt1 | contig 49886 bp, 44 predicted proteins | sample Lox_Sample_24_FD_206723 | JGI IMG/M metagenome (GOLD analysis project Ga0335075, IMG submission 206723) | Soil microbial communities from Loxahatchee National Wildlife Refuge, Florida, United States - Lox_Sample_2.4 | ecosystem: Environmental > Terrestrial > Soil > Wetlands | place: USA... | reverse complement strand
TTTGAATCAATGGCGGGGACGACGGGGCTCGAACCCGCGACCTCTGCCGTGACAGTGAGTCCGAAACCCGTAACTTATAGAAACGCCGGGCAATGGATGGCTCCATTGGAAGCGAAAAGGAACACCGAGGAACAGTTATTGTGGCCGTATTGTGTCCACAATTTCGACCATCGAAATCGGGCCGAAACCTCTGCCTTTACGAGGCATCGATCCTGGGATTTTGATCGCATAGCCGGCTCCCGCACCTCCACGCTTCTGCCGCAGGACGGCAGAGGTTGTGAAGGGGAATGCCCTCCGCCGCGAGCCTGAACTCACGGCGCTTATCCCCAAATTGCTTGTTGCATTTCGTCGTTACTTGATAATATGTAATGGCATATCGCAACAGGCAGGTTTATGACAGAATACGCGCAAAAGACGATGCAATACGTCACCAGGAACGGAATCGTACGACCGCGCGATATCGAAGCCATCGGAATTCCACGGGAATACCTGCTCCGTCTCTATCGCCAGGGCAAACTGGAACGTGCAGGCCGCGGGATGTACAGCCTCTCTCATGGTGTCGTAACGGAGCGCCATTCCTACGCTGAGGTATCGAAGCGAGTTCCAGGCGCAATTCTCTGTCTGCTTTCTGCTCTGGCATTCCACGAGATCACCACACAAAATCCCGCTGCGGTTTGGATTGCGCTGCCCAAGGGCGCCAGAACCCCAGCCTTCGCCTCGCCAGCGATTCGAGTTGTGCGCCTGTCCGGAACATCGCTCGCCGAGGGTATTGAAGAGCATCGCGTCGAGGGTGTTCCTGTGCGGGTCTATTCCGTCGCAAAGACCGTGGCTGACTGCTTTAAGTTTCGCAACAGAATCGGACTTGATGTGGCTATGGAAGCTCTTCGGGATTCAATTCGACAAAAAAAAGCTACTGTCAATGCGATCCATCGCTTCGCAAAAATCTGCCGTGTGGACAACGTTATGCGTCCCTATCTGGAGTCACTGTGAGCCGGGAGTCAGGCACGAACGTTGCCGCCTCAATACGCGCTCGCCTGTTGCGTCTGGCTCAGGAAGGCGGAGAAGACTTCCAGAGGGTACTCGGCAGGTATGGCATCGAACGTTTTCTTTATCGCCTCGGCAATTCCCCGCACCGAGATCGCTTCGCGCTCAAGGGAGCCACTCTTTTCACGCTATGGACTGGGCAGACACATCGCCCGACCAAAGACCTCGACCTTCTTGGCCGGGGATCTTCTGCTGTCGCCGACGTGGAGGCCGTGATGCAAGAAATCTGCGAGATTCAGGACCAGGACGGAATTGTCTTCGATGTTCAATCCATAGAGGGGACCAAAATCAAAGAAGACGATGAGTACGACGGCGTCCGCGTCAAGTTCAGCGCGCAACTTGCCGGAGCACGAATTCCGATGCAGGTCGATATTGGATTCGGCGACGCCGTTTATCCGGAACCCGAACTTGCGACCTTTCCTGTGCTTCTCCCCATGGCCGCGCCAGAGATTCGCGCTTATCCCCGAGAATCTGCAATTGCAGAAAAGCTTCACGCGATGGTTGAACTCGATATCCGGAACAGCCGAATGAAGGACTTCTACGATGTGTGGTACATGGCGGAGACCTGGAGCTTTGAGATGTCAGGGCTCCATGGTGCAATTGCCGCCGTGTTCAAGCGCCGCGGTCTCGCTTTGCCCGAGGGTGCACCCTTCGCTCTCACCGCAGATTTTCTGAATGATTCGCAGAAAAAGCAGCAATGGAATGCGTTCATCAGCCGATTCAACGATGCTGGCGGAAGTCCATCGCTCAACGAAGTCGGAAGCCTTCTTCGCGCATTTCTCCTTCCGTGTCTGTATGCTGATTCGCCAGCGGAGACAGCGGCACGCCGCTGGTTGCCCGGTTCTGGATGGATGGATACAGCAGGATGATTCTCAGAATACCTGGGGTTCGGAGCCTAATCTGGGTTAAGGAAAAATTGCGGCGACTTATCGTAGAGCTTAGCCAACTGGAGAAGCTCCATCATGTCGATCCGGCGCTCACCCGTCTCACATTTTGACAGGAAGGAGTGAGAGAATCCCAGATGCGCCGAAACATCGCGCTGCGTGAGTCCGGCCTCTTCGCGAGCGGAAATCAGCTTTTTAAGAATGGTGTCGTATTGCAATTGAAAGGGGGCAGTTCTCGCCTTGCGTGACCTGCGGGTTTCCGGTTTCTGGGAAGACTTGCCCACCTTTCAAGTTTGGGTAACGCCTTGCTGAATCCCCTAATAAGGGACAAACTGGCTGTAGCAGGATTTTGAGCGGGAGGTGGCAGTGGCAGATGGTTTTTTTGAATGTCCGGAGCTGGTGGGCAAGACAATCCAGGCTTTGCGCGTCTACGAAAGTGACGATCATGGCAAAGAGGTGGCAATTGAATTCACCGACGGAACTGCCTTCTCATGCTCCCTTGAGGCCAAATGCGTGGCTTCTGCAATCCTCTTTCGCCCTTCCACAGGTACTCCCGAGGTTCTTCGAAGCTATCGATCCTGAGTTGTTATTCCATTTCTGAATAACAAATAGTCGCCACGTTATTGGACATCGAGGACGATGGAACTTACTTTTGCGCCATGCTGACGATCCGTCAGCGGAGGTGCAAAGTGAATGGAATTCCCCGCCCGCGCCGATCGTATGAAGCTCTCGTTCGGCTGTCCATTCAGCCTGTCCGAAGGCTGAGAAAACTACTCACCAAAGAAAGCCTTCTCTGTGCCGCTCATGTGATGGGTCCAACGCTGACTGCGCTTGTATTCATGGGCGCAGGCAGCGCCGTTGCCCATGCCCAGGGGACGATGGATTTCTCCGGGGCACAAACGCTGATGGGAACCTTCAAGACCTTCGCCATGTACGCAGGGGCAGTCATCTGCCTCGGCGGCCTGATCTTCGCGGGAATCCGCATGATGACGGGAAGGTTTCAGGATGCTATTCCCGGCCTCTTCGGCGCGCTGTTTGGCGCCGGGGTTCTGGGCTGGGGAGCGGGCTGGATCGGCAGTCTCACAGGCCAGTCAATGTGAGGCGCGTCCATGGCCCGGCGAGGAGAACCGTTACCGATCAATCAGGCGCTGAATCGGCCGAGAGCAAAGCTCGGTCTCGACCTCTCAGCATGGATGGCGATCGTATTCGTCTGCGTAACGGTTTTCCTCGTTGGTTTTCGCCTGGTAGCGATGCTGGCATTTCCCACGCTTGCTGCTGCAGCCTGGCTCATCGTTCGCAAACACCCAAAGATGTTTCAGCTCTGGGGCCTGAGCCTCAGTCAGAAGTCCTATTATGACCCGCGCAAATACTGAGCAGACAAAATTCGTCCCGTGGTTCGCAAAGGCTGGCGCCGCGTGCAGCATCGTTCCCATTGCGCGCTTCGTCAGCCCCAGCATCTTCGCTCTCAAGGGCGGTGGCTACGGATGCCTGTTTGCGCTGGATGGCATCGATGAAGAGGGATTGACCGATCAGGAGCTGGAAGCACAAATACGCTCCGTAGAAGGAGCGCTGCACGGCCTGCCGGAAGGTTCCTGCCTTTATCAATACGTTCGCGTCATGTCGGGTTTCGAACTGCCCCGGCAGAAACGCTATACAAGCCCCGTGACGCAGGTGTTTGCCGTCGACCGGCTTTCACACCTTGAGAAAAGCGCGGGCTTCCGGCGGATTGACCTCCACTGGTGTCTCACGTTGGAGCCGCCGAAGATCCGAGCATTCGAGCAGAAACCAAAAGAGCACACGACCAGCACCTCGCGAATACTGGCCGAACTTGAGAAGACAGCCACAATCCTGGTGGGGCATTTGGGAGCTTCGCTCGGATTACGCACGCTCGACAAGAGTGCTACGTTCCATTTCTTAAGCTACCTCTTCAATCTTGAAGAATGGGCCGCAGCCGGCGAGCTCCGCGGCGACGAAGGTGTAGACCGCCAGATTGTCAGGAATCCAGTTGCCTGGCTCAGCGATCACCTGCGTGTCGGCAAGCGCCACGTCCAGATGTTCTCGCTGAAGACGACGCCCGAAGCATCGAGGCCATGCCTCTTTTCGGGCCTGCTTTCACTCGATGGCGACAGCATCCTTTGTTCGACTTGGCGGCCCAAATCCAGCACCGCCGCTCGCAGCGAAATCGACGCACAGGAAAAGTTCATTTCCTTCTTCAAAGTGGGTGTACTGACGCGGGTGATGAGCGGGCGCGATTTTGCTTCACTTGAAACCGGGGCTGGGGCGAGAACCGCCAACAGCAGCGTGGATGACCTCAGTGAAGTCATCCGTTCGCTCGATAAAAAAGGACAAGGCGAATACTCGCTGCGACTGCTGCTCGCGGCCGACAGCCCAGGACAGTTGCGCGACGCCATTCCTTCAGTTCACCGGATCTTCGTCGATGCGCGGGCGCAGGTGATCGAGGAGACCTTGGGCAATCTTTCCGCGTTTTATGCCATGTTCCCCGGCAACGGAAAGTTCAACGTGTTCCCGCTGTGGCTGTCGGAGGAGCACCACGCGCGTCTGTCTTCTGTCTTCGCGCCCCATCTCGGTCATCCACACTCCGAGGATCTCGATGCCGAGTACCTGAATATCTTCGAGACGCGCACACACACGCCGTTTTTCCAGGACGTCTACGTGAACGGTGCGCGCGTCATGCTCGTCGTCGGGCCCACGGGAACCGGCAAATCGGTGCACGGGAATCAGCTCATCGCGCTCGAACAGAAGTACGGCGGCTTCAGCTACATCTTCGACATCGGTGGAAGCTACGAAAGTGTCGTCGAACTCTACGGTGGCCGCGTAGACCGGATTGGCAAGGATGGTCCACGCATCAATCCGTTCGCACTTGAACCGACTGAAAGCAGTCTCAAATTCCTATACTCCTTCGTCCGGCTCTTGCTCGCAAATGGCGGCGCTGAACTTGAGCCGGAAGACGACGACGTGATCCACAAGGCCGTTCAGGACATGTACCTGCTCGACCGGGACAATCGCCGGCTGTCGAATCTCTACCTGCCCAAGAAGCTCGACCGTTATCTCTCGAAATGGGTTCGGGATGGCGTCTACCACGCGATCTTCGACAACGTAGACGACAGTCTCTCGCTCTCACGCTTGCAGTGCTTTGATTTCCATGGCGTCAATAATGAGCAGTACGCCGACCTGATCGAGCCTCTGATGGTCTGGCTTCTGCGGCGTATCAACGATGTGCTCTATGATCCGGCGAACCTCGGCGTTCCCAAGCACATTCTGATCGAGGAGATCTTCTCTTCGATGAAGAACCGGCAGTTGCTGGAAGGTGCGCTTGCATCCATAAAGACCGTCCGCAAGAACCTTGGCGGCGTCACTTTGATCGGTCAGTCCGCGGAAGACCTTGGCGAGAATGCAGACTCGATCGTGAACTCGTGCACGTCGTTTCTGTTTCTGAAGGATGCGACCTTCAATCGGAAGCGTTATGCCGAACTGTTCAAGATGAACGAGCAACAGATTGCATTGTTCGAGAGCCTGCATGACCGGGAGGCGCTGTACATCCGACGTGATGGCCTCACCAAGGTCGTGATTCTCAATCTCGACAGCCGCAGCTATGCAACCTTCTCCACCAAACCCAAAGACCGGGTGCGCCGGTCGAAGCTGATTGCAAAATACGGACTCACTGAGGGTATAGAACGCTTTGCCCAGGGCGAGGCCGTGTAACTCGAAAGGACTGGCCGTGAAACCGCTCATCCCCATCGCCGTGATTCTTGGCTCTGCCTTCTCCGCCGTATCTGCTGCTCATGCGCAGACGGCCCCGAAGCACCTAGAACCGAATGCACCGCGCACCATCGTGGTGTCCCAGAGCTCTGCTCCCTCTGTGGTCCGGGCGGCGCTGTTGCAATCGACGCTGATCGAGCTGCCGCCGGAAGAGAAGGTTGCCAATGTATTTGCTGGAGATACGGTGGACTGGGTCTTCGATGGAGGCCACGTTGCCAGCCGATTCATCAGTATCAAGCCGAAACTCGCGAACAGCACGACGGACGTTCACATCATCTCCGATCACGGAAACGAGTACACCCTTGACCTTCAGGAAGTCTCGTCTGATCCCGATCCTCATTTCGATTCCAAGGTGTTCATCACTCCCGGCGATCAGGCGGCTAAGGAAAAACTGATCGAGCTGCCGGTCTTTGTGCCCGCATCGGAGCTTGACCACGCAAAACAACAAATCGCCGCAACTCAGGCCGCGGAGGCCGCCACGCTCAAGGCCGAGCAAACAAAGGAAGAGGAATACCGCAGCCAGTACCCCGGCACTCTCCAATTCGACTTCACCTGGGACGAATCGAAGGGCAAAGAGCTTGGCCTCAAGCAAATCTGGCATGACGACAAGTTCACGTATCTGCAAGGGCAGTTCCAGGAGACGCCTGCCCTCTATGAAGTTAAAGACGGCAAACCGTCTCTCATCAACTTCGACTTCAGCAACGGTCTGTACACCGTGCCCAAAGAGCTTGACCGCGGGTATCTCGCTATCGGCAAACAGAAAGTCGAGTTCCACCGCACGGATGAAAGGAACTAGCCATGCCGGAACCGAATGATGACCCGACGCCCGCCACTGTTCCCGCCCAGCCCGAGGCTAAGGCGCCCGTTCGGAAGACGATGCCCGTAGTCATTGCACTCGTCGTCATAATGGGACTCATTGGGATTGCGAACCTTTCGAGTCTGCTCCGCAGCGGCAAGCGGGCAGCGCCGGCCGGCAGCCTGCCCATTACACGCCCTGCCGCACCCAATGCCCAACAGGTCACGAGCTTCGAGACGCAGCAGCAGTTGCAGGCCGAGCGGGATGCCCAGGAACGCCAGCACCAGCAAGAGGTGGCTGCGGCGATGCAGCAGCTTGAGGCGGCACAGGGAGTGCCGAGGCCGGAAGACGCCAATGCGCCGCCGATGACCGCCGCGCAGCGCGCAGCCATCTATGGCGAGAGTCCCAACGGCCCGATCATCACGTCGGACGCTTCACAGGCCAGGGCGGAAGCGAAGCAACGCGCGTTGGCAAAGGAAAAAATGCACCAGGATGCCATCGACAGCGACACCGTAGCGATTGACTTTGAACATCCGACCGCGGCAGTTCAGACGACAGCGGCACATGAGACGGTTGCGAATGCGGCCGAGGGAACAGTTCCCGCGCAATCGCTTGAAGCTCAGCCTGTTTCCGTCCGGCAAAGCAAGCCCGCCAACAGTAGCGATCCGTTGGCCCCTTATGGCTTCGACCAGTATCAGGGCCGCCTCTATCGCATTTTCGAGGGCACAGTGCTCGAAGGCGTCGTGACCAACCACATCGATGGCGGTTTCAGCGGGCCGATTCTGGTCATGCTGACCACCGACTACTACTCCCACGATCATCAGGAGCTTCTGATGCCGCAAGGAACACGGCTGATCGGGACCGTCCAAAGTGTCGGGAATGTGCAGCAGCGCAAGATGTTGGTCACGTTCCATCGCGCCATCTGCCCGGACGGGTTTTCGCTCGACTTCGACAAATATGTTGGCCTCGACCAGATCGGGACAACCGGCCTTGCCACCAAAGTCAGTCACGGTTACTTCCAGGCATTTGCCGCCGCTGCAGCGATTGGAGGGCTGGGCGGTCTGGCACAGATCGGCAATAACGGCAGCATCCTCGATCCTTCGACGCAGATTCGCAACGGCATCTCGGCGCAGTCGGCGGCGGAAGGCGAACAGGTGCTCAATCACTTTCTCGACCGCCTGCCGGTCATCACGCTCAAAGAAGGCTCACGTGCCCGCATTTACGTGGGGCGCGACATCCTCATTCCGTCTTACGCGGAGCATCGTGTCGATCCAACGCTATGACCAGAAATCGCAAACTCGTTCTGACTGCCACCACGTTGCTGGCGCTTTCCGCCCTCGTTGTTCCCCGGGAGCGGATCGCAGCAGTCTGGGTGACCGTTCAATGTGTGCAAACGCTCGAACACGCACTCCCTATGAAGTCCTTTCCGCTCCGTCAGTTGGACCCTACGTGTCCGCAGTGCCTTTAAGCCGTCAACCGCAGGAGGTCGTATGAAGATCACTCGAAGAAATCGCAAATGGATCATCGGCGGCGCAGCGCTGCTGCTCACCGCCACGCCGAGCTTCGCGCTTTTCGGCATCGGCGACATCGTATTCGATCCGACCAGCTACGCCAGCCTCGTCTCGCAGCTCACCACGCTGGAGACGCAGTACAACATGCTCAAGAACAACATCGAGCACTTTTCCTTCAAACAGCAGTGGCAGACGGCGCTGAACACGATGAAGAACGCCAACGTCCGGAACATGTTTGGCGAAACCAATGGCATGACAACGGCCTTAAACACGAATTCGCCGGCAGCATCCTCAACGGCGTGGACCGCCGCTACGGTGCCGGTGAACGGAACGACCACGACCTATCTGGCCGGGCAGACGCCAGGGAGCACACAGCTTTCAGAACTCGCCATGGTCGAAGCGTCGGATTCGGTTTCGCCCGACTGCTTCACCGCTGTAGGCCAGTACCGGGGAGCCAGGGGACAGGGTGCGACGGCCAATAGCAGCCTTGCCTCCGAGCAACTTGACGGCGGAACGGCCACCAACAGCGAAGTCGAGCAGTTGAATCTGCTGAACGCCGCTGAGGTCCAGAAGATGTCCGAGATGCAGTCGCAGGGTGTGCTGCAGGCTTGTCTTGCATCAGAGATGGCTGTCTCAAACATGCAACAGCGCAATGCAGCCGCTCTCGACTTGAACACCGCGGCCTATGTTTCCCAGCAGCGTAGCGCGAACGACACGAGCGCAGCCAACGAAAGCAACACATGGGACAGCTACCTGCCATGACCGGAAACACGATACTCCAGTCAGTCCAAACAAAGATCCTGCTGGCGATTCTGGCGGCGCTGCTGGCGATCGCTGGAACCCTGGCTTACCGGCGGCACGAGGCGGCGAAGGCCGCTTTGGAGAGCCAGCGGCAATACGAGCTATTCCGGCAACAGGTGGAGAAGGACAAGAAGAAGCACAGCTCCGCCGCTGCGAACGAAGGCAAGACCTGGCAGAAGTACATTCCTTGAAAAGAGGAGGGAGATTGGGACATGAATTCCGTGACCTTGCTGGCACAGGCATTACCGAGCGCGAGTTCCGGCGTCGATTGGCTGTACCAGTTCACCAACAATCTGACCAATCTCACCACCCAGAACGGCGGCGCGCTGACCCAATTCGGATTGACGGAATTGAGTTGCATCGCGCTCTTCACGCTCATCAGCATGGTCATCAACTGGAATACGTCCGGCATGACCTTGCGCTTTCATACACATCCCGTTCGGGCAGGTGATCTGACGAACTTCATGCTCCGGCTGATCGTCTGCTCTTTGCTGTTGAACTACTGGGTGAACCCATTTCCGGGCGCGAGCTTCGGCATCAACCACTTTTTCAGCTACATCGCCCAGGCGATGGTTGCCGCCTTCGACCAGAACTCGCTCAACCAACTGCTGCAGCTCATGAAGACCGCCGGCGACAACACGGCGATGCCGTCGATCATGGCGCCGACCCAGATCCTCTGTTACTTCGTTGTGCAGGGACTGCTCGGCATCGCCTCCGCGATCCTCTTCGTAATCAATTGCAGCGCCTTCATTCTTTATGGCGTGACGGCGCTCTTCGGTCCGGTCTTCATTCCTCTGCTGATGACAAGGACCTTTCGCGCGAAGTTTCTGCACTTCCTGGACGTGCTCATCAGCTTCGCGATGATCCGCGCCGTGGCGGCAGCTTTCATCTTCGTCTGGGCCGGCTTTATGAATGGCTTTCTGCAGCAGACCTTCAACGGAAATTACTCAATTGAGATGTGGCTTGCGAACCTCATTCCCTGCATCATGGTCTTTGTGGCCTTCATTGTGAACATGCTCTTCATTCCGAGCATGACACAGGCCATCTTCGGCGGCGCCGCTGGCCTGGTATCGGCTGCTCCAAGTGCGGTTGGCGGTGGAGCTGTGTTGCTCGCGAAGAGTGGAGGTGGGTAATGAGAGATTGGTTCTGGTTCGCAATTCTCACCAGAGGCAGATTGCGGTGGCCTCGCTGGTATATCCCCGTGCTGGTGATCTTCCTGATTGGCGTTCTCGCAGCCGGATTGATTTATTCGATGGTCGTCTTCAATGCCGTATCGGAAAGGAGTCAACCTCCCCATGTCCATGCGCACAGCACCCATTGAGCAGCCTCTGACTCCGGAGCAGGCCCTGCTCACCGATCAGATCGGGAACGAGGTTTATGCCTCCCACTACGCCGAACGGAAGGCATACCGCCTCATCCTTGGCTGTGGAACAGTCCTGCTCTGCGGTTCGATGTGGCTGAACTTCTCTCTAGCTCATCGCCCCATCGTCAACCGCTATATCCGGATCGATGAGATGGGCCGTGCGCAGGCCATTCAGTACAGCGACCTCGACTACACCCCGCGCGAGGGCGAGGTTCGGACTTATCTCACCGATTGGGCCAATTACCGCTACACCATCAGCCGCGACACGATCGCGACCAAGTACCCGTTGAACTACTATTTCCTCTCGCAATCGCTGGCCTCGCAGCTGATGGGTGAGGACAACCAGAACCACCTGGTCTCGCAGGTGATCGCCGGACAGATCGAACAGAGTGATGTGGAAGTCAAAGACGTCACGATCACTTCGATGTCCGTTCAGAAGATTCAGGGGGCGAACATCGCCCGCGGAACCGCGCTGGTGGCAATCGATCGCGTGTATTCGCCCGATCATTCGCACCAGCCAAGAACGGAACACTGGATGCTCAGTGTCACCTACTACCTGAATCCCAAACAGGTCAGCGACCAGGCCAAGATTTTTCCCCAGTTCGAGACCATCAATCCGCTGGGACTGACGATCACCGAGTTCCATGAAAACCGGGTCTCGGTCGATCCGATGACACTGGGCTCGGCTGCCTCGATTCCACCGGGAGGCGTGCGGTGAGCTTTGAGCTGATCCTTCCGTTCTTTCCCGAGGAGCTGCGGGCGCTGCTGCTCGACTCGTCGATCTCAGACCTGATGATCAATGGCACAAGCGGCGTCTACGCGGATCGCGGCGGCAGTGTCGAAAAGATCGCTCTGACGACGCCCTACAGCAATGAGCGCCTGCAGGCCGCCATCGAGCGTGTCGCGCGCATTCTGGGACAGGACCTAACGAGCCAGAATCCCGTCCTCAATACGCGGCTGCCGGACGGATCTCGCGTCGCCGTCGTCGGCGCTCCCTCTTCGATCAGCGGCCCGACCTTTACCGTCCGCAAATTCAACCGCTGGTTCACGTCAGATGAGCTGATCGAATCCGGCAGCTTGCCTGCGTCGGTTCGCGACACCGTTGTCCGCTTGATGGGGGAGCGCAAGAACGGCCTCATCAGCGGCGGAACGGGTTCGGGCAAGACGACCCTGATGAAGGCGCTGCTCGACCACATTCCACTCCAGGAACGGCTGATCGTGATCGAGCAGCCTGCGGAGTTGAAGATCGCTCACCCCAATGCCGTCCGATGGGAAGCAGTGGAAGCGATTCCCGGTCAGGTCGCGGTGACCGCGAGCCAGCTTGTTGCCGCTGCTCTCCGCCATCGTCCCGACCGGATCATCATGGGTGAAATCCGCGACGAATGCGGCTACGACCTGCTGCAGGCCATGAACACAGGCCACGGCGGAACACTCTCGACGATTCATGCAAAGAGCGCGTGGGACGCGCTCAACCGGCTGTCCGATCTGGCCCTGAGTGCCAGACCCAACCTCAACCACAGCTTCATTCGTTCGGAGACGGCCGAGGCCATCGATTTTGTTCTCTATTGCGAACGCGATCATGCGGGGCGGCGCCGGGTGCGAGAGCTGATTACCGTCTCCGGCTACGGCCATCAAGAGGAGTCCTTCCAGACGCAGGAGGTCTATCGTGCTTCCGACGCCTGAGCAGCAAGCTGTGAGCTAGAGTCCCCAACCCGAATCCGAGGTCACTTCGATGTCCGATCATGCTGCCTTTTCGGCTGCACATCCCAACTCGTCTCTGAAGGCGCCCGGCGTGGCAATCCCGGCTAGCATGACACCGCGGTACGTGCGCTCGATGCCGGCCCTTTGTGGGGTGATTGCCGCTTCGTTCCGAGCTGCATTGGTGGCGGACTGGCATCGCCGGAATCTTGCCGGTGACTTCGGCGCATGTGCGTGTCTTCCGCCTCGTATCCCGTCCTCTGCTCGGGGTCACGCTTCGGGCCTTTCCTGCGCCCTGCGGCAGGCTCGCTCTTCTGCTTTGGCTTCGCCACCCTCCGGGTTACGGCTTCCGTCTGCGACGGACCCTCCGTAAATGCAGAGCTTCGGCCTTGGGAGCAGGGGCCACTCGCTGGCATTCGCCAAGGGTGACCCGAGCAGGATACGGGAAATTCAACGAAACGGAGATCAACACCGTGTACCAGAACAAAGTCACCCTCATCGGATTCCTTGGCAGCGATGCCGAAGTTCGCACCAACAACGACCGCAGCCTAACCACTCTCTCGCTGGCAACCAAGTCCTCCTACAGGAAGGACGGCAAGTACATCGAGCACACCGAATGGCACCGCTGCGTTGTCTTTGGCAAGCTCGGAGATTTCGCCGCCACGCTCAAGAAGGGCGCTCATATCCAGGTCGAGGGCGAGTTGCGCAGTCGGAAGTACGACAGCAAGAAGACCAACTCAGAGCAGACCATCTGGGAGATCCGGGTGAACTCGATCCTCAAACTCGACCGCGCCGCCAAAGCAGCGACGGAAGACGAAGACTCCAGCGAGGAAGATGCCGCATAGGCCGCTTCCTCAACTGTGCTGAAGCCCGGTGGAAGCCGGGCTTCTCGACTGCTAAAGCCCCGCACGATCGCGCTCGCAAGAGGTGCCGCCAAATGAACCAACCTGCAGTCCAATTCCTCAATCGTTGCTTCGCTCCCGATGAGACAATTGCGCTCCTGCTGCGGCGGAAGAATCCTCCCTCGATCACGCAGCGAGTCGTCCGGCTTGAGCGTGCACTGGAGCCTCGTTATCAGGCATGGCTCTCTTACGAAAATGGAACTGGAGCCGACATCTATGTCGCAGCCAACCCGCTTCTCCGCGGCACACGTAAGAGAACCAAAGAGAGCATCGCATCGGTGCGGCATCTATATATAGACATCGACACGGATGGTGATGCCCGGCTCGCTGCACTGCGAGCGTCAGAATCGATGCCGCCACCGACATCGATTCTGTCTACGTCGCCCGGCAAGTACCAGGCTCTCTGGCGCGTTGAAGGTTTCGACTTCGACCGGCAGGAACAGACGCTCAAGCTGCTCGCCATGGCCTTCGGCGGCGATCCCGCTTGCACCGATTGCAACCGGGTGCTCCGCGTCCCCGGTTTTCTCAATCACAAATACGATCCAGCCTTCAGGGTCGCTGTCGAATATCCCGACGACTCGATCTGGACTCCAGACGATTTCCGGCTGGATGCGATCGAGATGGGTACGCCGCTTTGTGCCCAGGCGACTCCGTCACGCAAACCACCGTCGAGGCACAGCAATTGCGAGAACGACTGGGCATGGGTTTGCGATCAACTTGCCCACGGCAAAGACGCCGTGAAGCTGACGCGGGAGCTGGCTTCCCGGCGCTCCGACAAGCCCAAGCCGACTTACTATGCGCAACGGACTGTGGATGTCGCGTCCGCCCGCCTCTGGCTTCTCGAAGGAATCCGCATCGACGACGTTATCACCATGCTTGAGAGCCGGCGCCGCTTCGAGATTCCCGCGACACTTTGCTCCGCCCGTGCGAGAGAAATTGCCGCCACGGCCGAGCGCATGATTGCCCGCAGAAAGTCCGCTTGATTTCAGTTCCAAAGGAGAACATCATGCCACTGCTTGAAGTCATCCAAACCCGTCACCTCAGCGCCTCGATTCGGCTGACTGATACGACCGCTGCACAGGTCGATCAGTATGCCGCATTCATCCATGCTTCTGCCGATGAAGTCGTAGAGCAGGCGCTCTCATATGTCTTCTCGAAAGACCGCGACTTCCAGGAGTTCCTGAAGTCGTCCGAAGCACAGAAGATCACCCCCACATTGCGCGTCCGTCGAGGACCTGCTTCTGAACCCGCTGAGCAGCCCCCGAGGAAGCCTGCAAACGGTGCTGCCAACGGCAGCACTTTGGCGGCATCCGTGGCGGGATCGAGGGCATGATTTGCCCTCAAGAGTGGTGGCAGTGCCACAACGGTGCTTCGCACCGGAAGAATTTCGACACTCCATCCCTAGTAGGGTCGTGCAGGTATACCAAGGTAAACCTGCACATGCAGAAGCAAATACGCTGACGCCGGTATACCCAGGTATACCGGCGCGGAGGCACATCAAATGGCACTGCTGCCTTCACGAAACAGGTCGAACAAGGTCGTCTTCCGCAAGACGACGCGCTGCCTCAAGCTGACCGAGGAAGAGGCTCGCTTGCTGGACGAGATTGCCACGGCCAAAGGCGTTCCGCGCAGTGAGTGGATGCGCGACGTGATCCTGCGAGAGCTACGGTCAACCCCAATGAGCGATGTATCTCTGGCGGAGATTCTCGGCGTCCGGCTGCTCCTGGTCAACGTGCTTCGCCCGCTTGCTGCTGGCCAGAAGCTCACGCCGGAAGCATTCGACAAATTGCTCGACGAAATCAGCACGGCGAAGCACGAGCTGGCTGGAAAACTCGCGCCTGAGAAACGGAGGTAGCGCAAAATGGCAAAGACACCCTGGGGACGAAAAGAGACGATTATCTGGCCGCGGCACGTGCCCATCTACACCTATGCGCTTGTCTTCGGCGCCGCAGCGCTGACCTTTGTTGCTGTGTGCATTCGTATCCATCTTGCTACACCTTTGCAGCGATACTACCTCCCGGTCTACGAACGGACATCCGCCATCGGCGCGTTTACTGCGGCCCACCGCAGCAACTACCAGATGCTTTTCGTCGGCGGGCGCAAGGCTTCGCTGCGGCCGGCGATGAGTGGGGACGTGGTCCTGGGGAAAACGCTGGAGCCGGGTGGCACGCCGCTTCCTCTCAGGCTCTCGACGGAGTCCCGGCAACAGGGGTACTCGCTGCTTTTCCGCGGCCCGAAGCGCAGCTACGTCGATGCGCGCCTGCGCGACTTCCTGAAGGACGTGACGTATGGGGGAAATAGTCTTTCCGCCTTCTTCCGGCCACCACTCGTCGGCGGCCTAATACTGTTCGTGCTAGCGTTGCCGTTCACTGTAAGGATGGATGTGGGGCGGCAAAAGCGGCTCCGATACGGGCGGCGATTGAAAGGCCCGGAGATGCTGACACCCAGGCAGTTCAACAGGACCGTCAAAGGCGATGGTATCGGCTTCAAGACGGACGGCATGAAGGACATGCTTCGTATTCCGCTGCGAGCCGAAGCCCAGCACATGCAGGTCATCGGCGACACGGGCGCAGGCAAGTCCGCCCTTCTTTCGCAGGTGCTTCGGCAGGTCCGCAGCCGCGGAGATTCGGCCATCGTTTATGATCCTGCCCGCGAGTACGTGAAGCGTTTCTATGACCCGGAACGCGGTGACGTGATCCTCAACCCACTCGACAAGCGTTGCCCCTATTGGGGACCGGCCGAGGAGTTGCGCACCCGCTCCGAGGCGAAGGCTCTGGCAGCGTCCTTGTTCCAGCCACCTCAGGACAAGAAGGGGGAATTCTTCATCGAATCGCCTCAGAAGATATTCGCTTTTCTGATGGCCTATGGTCCGACACCGGATCAGCTCGTTGAGTGGATGTCGAACCCAGCAGAGATCGATCGTAGACTTCAGGGCACCGAACATGCGCACCTAATCGATCCGCACGCGCACCAACAACGCGCCGGTGTGCTGGCGTCGCTCGGCTTGGTCGCCGACAGCCTGCGATTGCTGCCGAGGAAGGGTGAAGGTAACGGTGAGTGGACGGCGACCGACTGGGCCGAGAAACGCCAGGGCTGGATTTTCCTTACCTCGCTCCCCGCAGAGCGGGAAGCCCTTCGCCCTTTGCAGAGCTTATGGATTGATTGGCTGGTGTTGCGCCTGCTCAATGAACCGACTGAGATGCAGAAGCGAGTCTGGTTTGTGATCGACGAACTGGCGAGTTTACAGAAACTGCCGCAACTCCATACCGCGATCACCGAGGCGCGCAAGAGCCGGAATCCAGTCGTGCTCGGCTTCCAGGGAAAGGCCCAGCTTGAGTATCTGTATGGGCATCTGGCCGAGGTGATGCTGTCGCAGCCTGCCACGAGCATTTGGCTCACGACCAAGGAGCCGAAGGCAGGCCAGTGGGTCAGTGAGTTCATCGGCAAGGTCGAGGTGGAACGGCTGCGCGAGACGCACTTTGACGGGACGCGATCAGGGCGGAACTTCGCTCTCGACCGGCAGGTGGAACCGCTGGTACTGGAGTCGGAAATCTCCGGCCTGGCCGATCTTCACGCCTACATGAAATATCAGAACTACGTCACCCGGTTTTCATTTCCGTACTTCGATATGCCGGTTGTCGCCAGCGGCTTCGAGTTGCGCGAACGCCTCGACGACAAACTCCCCTTTGACCCGAAACGACTCCAGTCTGCGGAGCTGCCTTCTGCAGAACTGCGGCAAGTGCCTGAGGACTCCGTCACCACCCAGTCCGATGGGATTGCCGCGGTGGAACAGATCGAACCGCAGCCGTCGTTTAGTCCTGAAGCTGAGGACACGCAAAACCTGATTCTGCGCGGATGAGGCAACGCTATGCTAACCATCTCGAAGCCGCTCTCTGCAACCCAGGCCCAGACCTACCATGCCAAGGAGTTCACTGCTGCTGAGCAGAACTATTGGAAGCAGAACGACACCATTCAGGGAGAATGGCATGGGCGATTGGCGGACAAGTTTGCCTTGGCCGGCGGCGTCGGCGCCGCGGAGTTCGCCCGGCTCTCAGAAGGCCAGCATCCACGGACCGGCGAGCAGTTGGTTCGCCACCGCAAAGTGCATGAGTACCAGACCGAGGAAGGCAAGACAATTGCTCCGGTGGAGCATCGCGCCGGGTGGGATGCCACGTTCAGCGCGCCCAAATCTGTCTCATTGACTGCGCTCGTCGGCAGCGATGAGCGGGTACGCGAGGCCCACCAACAGGCCGTGGATGCTGCCCTCAATGAGCTGGAACGTTATACGCAGGCCCGCATCGGCGGCAATCGTCCTGCTGAGATGACCGGACAGTTTGTGGCCGCGAAGTTTCAGCACGACACCGCGCGCCCGGTCGACGGCTACGCCGCGCCGCAGCTCCACACCCATGTCGTCATCTTCAATGTAACCGAGCGCGACAATGGGCAGATGCGGGCGCTTCAAGAGCGCAGCTTCTTCGAGTCGCAGAGCTTCGCGACCGCCATCTACCAGTCCCACCTTACCTATCAGCTCCGCAGTTTAGGTTACGAGATCGAGTCGGGCAAGAGCGGAGCGCCGGAGATCAAGGGCTATTCGCAGGAGTATCTGGATGCCTCCAGCCCCCGCCGCCAGCAAATTGTGGAGGCCGTCGCTCGGAGTGGTTTCAGCGGGCCGGAGGCCACGCAGATTGCCGCGCACAATACCCGCGACAGCAAGCAGATTCTCTCGCCGGCAAAGGTGCTGGCGGCCCACCGGCAAATTGCCGCCGAGTTCGGCAATGAGGCCAACAAGGTCGTGGCCGAAGCGCTGGCGCGCAGGCAGAGCCGGGCGCACGAGCGACTGGCGGACGAGCGCGAGAAGCAAGCACACGCTGCGCTCACCTTCGCCCGCGACCGCAGCTTTGAGCGGGAAGCCGTGATGGACGAACGCGCTATCTTCGTGGATGCCATGCGTCGCGGCATGGGCGAGACGACGTACCCGGAGGTCCGCGCCAACTTCGAGTCTCGCGTCGCCTCCGGCGAGTTTCGCCTCGTCGCCAGTGAGAAGCACAGTTCAGGGCGTCAGTTCACGACCACACAAACCATCAAAGCTGAAAATGAAATCGTTCGAAGAGTGCTCGACAGCCAGGGTCGTGCCCTACAGCTCTTGCCTGTTGAACACACGATTCCACTCGTGGAGTCTCGGGCAAACCTCAACCAGGCGCAACGCACGGCCATCGAACAGATACTGACGTCCCGCGATCAGGTGCAGGGATTGCAAGGCAGCGCCGGCGTTGGGAAGACCGCCAGTCTGACCGGAGTGCGGGAAGGAGCAGAACAGAATGGCTATGTGGTCGAGGGCTTTGCCCCGACCTCTCGCGCCGCGCGACAACTCCGCGACGCAGGCATCGTTGCCGACACCTTGCAGGGCTTCCTTGTCCGAAACCGAGCCGTAGACCCGACTGCGAAGCATCTCTACATGGTCGATGAATCCTCGCTCGCATCGACGCAGCAAATGCTGGATTTTCTTCGCAGGATGGGTCCCCAGGATAAGGTGCTGCTCATTGGAGACATTCGCCAGCATCAGGGTGTCGATGCCGGCAAGCCGTTCGAGCAATTGCAGCAGGCCGGAATGCAGACGGCTCAACTGGATAAGATCGTGCGCCAACGAGATCTCCAGCTCTTGAAAGCCGTCGAGCATCTGTCGAAGAATGAGACGGAAATCGGTATCCGGATGCTTCAGCAGCAAGGTCGCGTTACGGAGATAGTAGACCCGCAAGAGCGCATCGCAGCGATCGCTAAAGCTTATGCTGCCCACCCCGAAAACACCATAATCGTTTCGCCGGATAACGCTTCGCGCCGCGCCATCAATCAAGCCGTGCGCCAGGAATTGCAGGCGCTCGGCGCGCTGGACAAACAGGATCACTCCATGCGAGTTCTGGCGCTGCGCACCGATATGACCGGTGCGGACCGCGCCTGGGCCGCCCGCTACCAGGAAGGAGATGTCCTGCATTACATCCGCGGCAGCAAGGAGCATGACATCGAGCGGGGCAGCTACGCTCAGGTCGTGTTCACCGATCCAAAGCAGAATCTCGTGATCGTGCAGAAGAACAATGGCGAACAGGTCACATATGCCCCGTCGCGGCTCCGTGGCATCTCCGCCTATCAAGAAATCCAACGTGAATTTGCCGTCGGGGACCGGCTGCAACTGACTGCACCAAATCGGGAGATGGGCGTTGCCAACCGGGACCTCGGCACGCTTCAGCAGATCGGCGATGACGGCAGGTTTACTCTTCGTATGGATGGCGACAAAGAGAAGACGATTACATTTGACCCCCGCAAAATGCGGCACTTCGATCACGGCTACGCCGTGACCTCGCACAGTTCCCAAGGGCTCACTTCAGAGCGTGTGATGGTCAATATGGATACCGATGCTCACCCAGATCTCTTCAGTCGCCGGTTTGCTTATGTCTCCGTCTCGCGCGCCTCGCATGACGTGCAGCTTTTCACCAACGACGCGGCCAATCTCGCTGAACGCCTGAGTCGGGATGTGTCCAAGGCCTCTGCGATTCACCTTGGCAATGGCCATAATCCGGTCTCGAACGAGGGATTGCAACACGCCCCTGCACTCCAAAAAGTTGCCCCTGGACTTGCACTTTCCCTCTGACCGCGTCAACCCGGTGGCATAAATCTAAACTCTTCAGTCGATTCTGTGACGCCGATCATTGCGACTGCGCGGAGTCTGACACTATTTGCGTCTAGTGTTCTCCCGCTCCACCGCTCTCTGCTAAATGTCTTGTCGAATCAAAGAGATAGATGTTACATTCGAAAACATCTGGCTATGACCACCGAGGAGCGTCCACCGCTAATTAAATGGGCTGGCGGTAAGCGTCGCCTGCTGACAGACATCCGTCGATTTGCGCCCGACAGCTTTAGCAGATATTTTGAGCCGTTCTTTGGCGGCGGGGCGTTGTATTTTTCTCTATTGCCGGGAGAAGCGACGCTTAGCGATGCAAATCGAGAACTGATCGAGATGTACGTCGAAATGAGAGACGATGTCGAATCGGTGATCGACGCTCTTCGTCGGCTACACAATTCGGAAGACGAGTACTATCGGGTTCGAGGCTCTGTCCCCAGAACTGCGGCTACCAAAGCTGCGCGACTAATCTATCTCTGCACACTTTCTTTTAATGGAATATATCGACAAAATCTCAAAGGCGAGTTCAACGTCCCTTACGGCTACAAAACACACCTCAAGCATTATGAGATCAGCCGGCTTCGGGAAGTAAGCGACCAGCTTCGCGGTCGAGAAATCATCCATGCAGACTTTGACCAAGCGGTCCGAACTGCGCAAGCCGGCGACTTCATATATTTCGATCCTCCATATACTGTTGCGCATGGCAACAACGGGTTTGTGAAATACAATGCCAAAATTTTTTCTTGGGATGACCAGAAACGATTGGCGCGCACGGCATTAAGGCTCAGGCGACTAGGATGTCATGTACTTGTCAGTAATGCAGATCATCCGTCTATCCGCGAATTGTACCCAGAGTTCAACGAGCACGTAATTGAACGATTCTCGGTCATGGCTGCGTCGGGTGATTTTAGGCGACCCGTTCGAGAGAGCCTTTTCTACTAGAAAGGACCTAGCAATGTTGACCAATGTCCTTCGGATCGATGAACTCGGAAGTCTTGCTAGAGCGAACGCCCGTGACTATGAAACCAAGACGGTTGCGCCGTCTGCTTTGGAAGAACATTTGGCAATTGGTTGGGAAGTCGCCAAGAAGAACAATAAGTCGATAAGGTTGAAGCGCCAAAAGGCTCATGGGACATGGCTGGAGGATCGCGTGTGGACGCTCCTCTACCGAATGAAATTTGCGTATCTGTCAGGCGCCAGAGGCGCACAGTTGAAAATCAACTCTGACGAGAGTAGCCCTCAGACGCAACTTGATGTCGTTGCAATCGACGATGAGGTTGCTATTGCCATCGAATGTAAGTCGTCAGAACAGGTTGCGAGACGCCCTCAATTCCAGCACGAGATCGGTAAACTCTCTCTTGTTCGTGACCGCTTTACTTCCTCTGCAAGGAAGAATTTCGAGCCGGCCGCCAAGCGGCTTATAGTCCTGGCCATGTTCACCTCGAACATCATCCTGTCAGACAATGACAAACTACGAGCCAAAGAAGCAAATATCCTCTTGCTGGATGAACAGGATCTCACTTATTACGAGACCTTGATTGCTCATATAGGTCCGGCTGCACGGTACCAATTTCTAGCTGAGATTCTGCCTGGAAAGACTGTACCAAATTTGGAGATTCGCGTACCTGCGATTCGGACCCGTATGGGTGATTCGAACTGTTACACATTTTCCATTAGCCCGGAATACTTGCTAAAGATTGCCTATGTATCTCATCGAGCAAAAGGCAAGGCGTCGGATGTTAACACGTACCAGCGAATGTTGAATAAGGGGCGCCTATCAAAGATTCGCCAATACATTGATGACGACGGGATTTTCCCCACGAATATTGTCCTTAATCTAGATAAGAGCAAGCTGAATTTTCAACGAAGCGTGCAAGAAGAGCACGCGAACAACGAACACGGAATTGCGGGTTGGCTAGACATCAAGGCGACATATCGATGCGCTTGGATAATCGACGGTCAACATCGCCTGTTTGCTTATTCGGGCCATTCCCGTGCGCATAAGAGCCGCGTGGCGGTGCTGGCTTTTGAAGGATTAGCGCCGAGTGAACAGGCGCGACTTTTTATCGACATCAATGCGAAACAGAAAAGTGTCAAGCAGTCGCTTCTGGAAGAACTCTACGCAGAACTTCATTGGGACGCGGCCGACGAATCCATCAGAGTCAGAGCCATCGTCTCGAAGGCGGTACAGGAACTCGGCTCCGATCCAGAATCACCACTATACGGAAGAATCTTGATGGCCGATTCCCCGAAGACAGAGACTCGTTGCATCACGTTGACGAGTTTGTACAGCGCGATCGGGCGCACAGAATTCTTCATCGGGAAAATCAAGCACAACGTGCCGGAGTACGGGCCGTTATGGGCGGGCGACAATGAATCCACTCTCAAGAGAACTGTCTATGTTCTGAAACAGTGGTTTGAATGTGTCCGATCGGCCGTGCCTGATTGGTGGGATAAGGGGTCAGGAGAGGGCGGGGGGCTGGCCATGAACGATGGCGTAACCACCTGCATCATGGTGCTAAGAAGTGTATTTCAGCACTACGAAACTCCCAAACTGATCAGGTTGGATGCGGAAGATTTGTTCAATCAGATCAAGAAGTATGGTGATGCACTGGGTGCGTATTTTGCAAAATTCACCGAACAGGACAGAAGGCTTTTCCGCGATCTCCGCGGCGTTCAGGGACAGACGCGGCGGTGGCGTAAATGCCAGGAAGCTCTCAGGGCGGCGTTCCCAGCTTTCAACCCAGATGGCCTTGACAGGTACCTTGCAGAAGAGAAGGCAGAGACAAACAGCCGGGGCAAGAGCGTAGTTGAAGCGATTGAAAAGATGTTGCAAAAAGTTGTCATTGATGAATTGCGGCGCGAAATGCCGGAAGGAGAGGACTGGTGGACTCTGGGAGTTCCAAAGAGTGTGCGACTCAAGGTGACCACGAAATATGAAGAAGACGATCACCAGCGCGGCGGTTACGAATATTATTTTGACCTAGTCGATTATCAAAAGATAGCACTTGCCCAGTGGTCCCTGTTTCAACCAATTCTCGGATACGGAAACGGAAATAAGGAAAAGCAACTTTCGTGGATTAACTACGTGACCCTCAAGCGAAATATCGTATCCCACGCATCATCTGGTAAGACGTTGTCAATCGATGAACTCAGCCAGCTCGAAAACTATGAACGTTGGTTGACGCAAAAGATCGGGGACATGGCAATTGCAACTTCAGAGAGGGCCGAGGAGGAGGAGGTAGTTAGTTAAGGTGCGGATGCCGATTTTCCCGGTTTGTCGCGCCCTCCAAGCGTGGACAGCACCTCTGCTCTGGAGAGAGTGGCCTTGCTGTCCGTCATCCCGAACTCGATTCCTAGGAGCTTGACTAGTGGCCACGCACAAGGCAGTACGATCGATTCAGACAATTTCTGTAATCGTACCGGCAAACCCGTTCATTCATGGTAATGGCGAAGTGAGCCATTGTCTCGCCGCGCTTGATGTAAAGAAACTGATGGATTGGTGGCCCGGAACTCCCCATTCGCCACACCGTAGCCCCGAAAAGGTCAGAGCAATTCAGAGGTCTCTTGACTGGAAGCGTGTTTCGCAGATTGCCGCCTACCTTCTTCAACGAGAGATCGTTGACGCTCCGAGAAAAGTTCTTCAATACTTCGATCCGATATACGGGGCGAAAGCGGGTGAACCCGGGCGCGAATGGCCGCCGCGCGTCCCAAAGGTTGCCAAGTTCCAGCGCAGCGCCTATCCGACATTTTCTAACGTGCTCTTGCATGTGAATGGAGCAAAGATTCGGAACTTGCCTAGCCATACTGGCACCGCGGAAGGTGAGACGGCGAAGTTGGTCTTTGACGAGAACGATGCTGAACTGAACTTTTCTGTCATCGACGGCCAGCACCGGATCAACGGTGCATTTCTGGCCGTTAGCATTCTTCAGGAAGAGCAGCCGAGCGCTACTTGGCAGATTCCATCGGAGATATTTCTCAACCTTGATCCGCCTGGTGCAGCTCCGCGGCGCCAAGCGCAGATCTTTATTGATGTGAACGCATATCAGAAGAAGGTCGATAGATCGCTCGTCGCGGATCTGTTTCCGACGGCACGGGGCAAGCGTGATCCGCTGGACGATAAGGAACGCGCCCAAGATATCGGACGCAAGCTCATGCTTGAAACCGGGCCCTTGGTCGGAATGGTTCAAATACCTGGTATTCGCTACGGGGTGAAGGATGTTGTTACATTAGCCACTTTGAACTCTGCAATAGAAGATGTCTTGGACGATATGTACACCTCGGGAATCCGGAGTCTAGATGCGCAGACGGAGTTTCTAGCGATCTGCCTTGGCGCATGGCTCGATGCCACCGGCAGAAAGGCTGATATCAGCGGCGAGACACTCCTCAGTGCTGAAAATGTGGCTTATCAGGGCAGAGCAATCGTTTCGTTTCTCACACTGGTTCCGGCCTGCATCCTCGAACTCCGAAAGTCCTCTGTTCGTTCATTGGTCTCAGACAAAGCCACTGAAATTCTCACTCTTTTTCTGCGCGGAGTGATGAAACGCGCAGGCCTGTTGAGTGATGGCCTATTTCTTTCTAAGAGTGACTTCAAGAGCAAAGGATTCTTAGGGAGCGGTGGCCTCGCTCGATTCCGCGATACGTTGTGGGCGGCCGTAGATGGCAAGAGAATTACTAATCAGACGGCTGCTGAGCGGATAGCTCAATATGCATCGTCTATTCGAGCCAAAGTGAGAATGGAGCTGACGTCGAGCAATGAAGATTGACGCGGGCTCACGTTCCCAAATAGCGCGTTCCTTCGCGCCGCTCAGGCATGAAGCGGCGGCAACTTTTCCGTCCGCGGGTACATTGTCGAGGGCCCTGACGGATCTGGCAACGCCAAAAGCAAAGGCGCCTTACGGGATTACGCTGCGCCCCGCTGTCGCCAAATTGTTCTGTAAAGCTGGCGTAGACAGTTGGATGAGAGCCGTTCATAGCTTTCTTATCAGCGCCGCCCTAACAGATGTGAGCCCTATCTGGGCCTCCGTAACCGGATACTACTCGAGTCACTACTCGATTCGCGCCATTGCCCACGTCTTTGGATTTTTTCAACTCTATGGGGTAAAGCAAAAGGCCCAACTCGACTTGGCCAACAATCCATTGGGTTGCACATACGATCCGAAGAAAGGCGGCGACCGCGAACATCGGATTTACTGGAAAGCTGTGAAGGCAATTTCACTGTTCTCGAATGACGATCTTTTTACAGAGAACGATTCCAGCCAAGACCCGTCGGATTCAGGACACCGAGACCACGCTAATTACAAAGATTTTTTGCAGAGTTTTCCAACGTTTCAACCGCTCGACCGAGAACAGGTGCGACTACGCATTCAGCGAATATCCGCGATCGAGTTCTCGGTCCCCCCGATCCCGAGCGCTAAAAAGTACCCCGATGTGGAATCGGTTCAGGTGATCGCCTATCACCGTCTCGTTCGATTTCGCGACCTCCTGGACGAAGTCCTGGGAGGCGACAACAACTTCTGGAGTGTGCATCGGGACCCTCCGTGGGCACGCGGCATGATCGATTATCAGCTTGTCGATGCTGACTTGGATGTCGAGTAGACATAGCTCAAGCAGAACAACGGAGTGCAATTGCTGCGCGCGCCGTGACCGTAGACCGAGGTGATGACGTTGAATCCCGCATTAAAGGACATCTGGGAACACATTCGGGATCTCGGCTTAGGTGCTCTCGCGCATGCGAATCGTCATGCCGCATATGCTGCAATGGAAAATCCACGATGGCCGGAACTATCGGTACTTCAGGCCGCCCACGCCGCGGAATTACTGATAAAAGCTCGTATCGCACAAGAGCACCCGTTATTGATATTCGAACAATTGCCCCGCTTTAATCAGGCTTCGAGCCCGACGCTCGAATTAGAGGATCTGTTCAAGGTAGGCAGAACTGTGCAATGGAGTGAACTGCCCGACCGATTGTGGGCTTCAACTGGGATCGCGCTTCAAAGCAGGGACATCTTTGATCACTTCGGTAAATTGAGGAACGGCTTACAACATTTTGCGCCTGCACCGAGCAAAGAAGCCGGTGAGGAGACATTACGATTCATCTTCGGCGTGATTGACCCATTTATTAACGAATGCTGGGATCTTTTCGCCGTTGACTACGACGAAGATTATGAACCCTACGTCTATTTCGTCGAGGCGCTCACCAACCGCGAAATTCTATTCTTAGTATCTCCCGAGGCAGCTGCAAAATTTGAAGACTGGGATGTAGATTGGTCGACTGTCAACGAAGGATACCGCGAAACGATGATGCGTCGAGTCAAAGAGGCGAAGTCTGGATCATCAATCTGATCTTTCTTTGATTCGTCCGATCTTTAATCCCTTATACCGCTGCATATATCGTAGGTACGCGCGCCCCGAATTCAAGAGTTCGTACCGGACACGAATGCCATCAATCTCCAACCTGCGGACAAATTCCGGCACACGCTTCAGAACTTTGTTTGCATTGTTGTGACGAATTCGTGAACCTGTCTTTGCCGTCTCTTGTTCAATTTCGTCCGTGCTCATAGGCCGCCCCGCATTATCTAGGGCATTAAGACAGCGCAAAAGCTGATTAACGATCAGCTTTTGGGGCGGAGCCGCGTGGGACGTCACGCCAGACACGCCATAGGTTCCACTCAGAATGGCATCAATCTGCATGTGAAATTGCTCTATGGTGCCTTCATTGACTAACCGAAGATCGGCAAAATCCTCCGCTACGCGTAACAATCCAAAGTGCATCTGCTGGTTGTCAATATGACGAAAATCGGCGATGGTCCTGCATTCGGGTGACCGCCCTCGTTCAAGCAGTCGTTGAAATCGTGTTCGCTCGCTTGCCTCTATAAAGAGAACCTTCGCATGTGGGAGGTGGCTCTTGATGAGTTCCAGTTCCTCAACCGTTCGGAATCCCGTTATTACAACTCCCTTGTCGAATTGCGATGAGTAAATCTGGAGAATCTTCAACGCGATGATATCGGGTCCATGTTCTTGCAAGAGTTTCTGCACAAAGTGAAAAGTACTACCCCCGTCTTCCCCTCTGTCGCGCTGTATCATGCGCACGATTGCACTGGCCTCAATATGCACGAGATCGTGAATTTGGTGGGCTCGATCGCCGAAGGTTGTCTTGCCCGCGCACGTGTGTCCAACGATGATGAACACGGTACCTGCGAAGAGGGGCAACTGCTTCAATGCTTCCGGACTCTGCCTACGGATATACGATTGGGTCGGCAGGTTCAAAACTGCCGTGTATTCTTCCAAGCGCGATATCAGCGACTCAAGTGCCTGGATTCTGAAATCAAACTGCCAGGATTCTTCTAAATTCATCTCGCCTAAGCGGCGAGTTGTTCCATCAGGAATGAACCAACCGTTGAATGTGCTCGGGGTCAACCACGGGAATCTGAAGTTTTCTTCAAACTCTGGCGGACGATCGGCCACGCGACCGGTTGTCCGCCCGTGGAAGAATACCGGCTTCGAGAAGCCAGGCACATGCAATGCAATGTCCGACTTTATCTCGGCCCGTCGGTTCTCGCCGTGCTCTCTTAGCGTAGCGTCCAGCTCTGAAAAGGTTGTTGCCGCGAACCACTCTTTGACCGCGAGGCCCGGAAAGTCTTCGTCAGCTGCGCTAAGAGCCTCAATTCGTAAAGAGGTATCTTCAACAAAAAACAGAGAACCAGAACCAAGACCCTTGCCGATCACCTCGCTAATGGCCCGCGTAAGGAGAAGTTCCTTACCCTCCTTGTATTCTTCCGAATAGGGCTCGGTTCGACTGCGAAAATGCTGAAGCAAAAGACCAGCCTGCTCGAAAACAACCCGGGCCTGAATGTACTTAGTAATGTTAGACGTGTAAAAAAAGATCTCCAGCTGACGATCTTTCGTCAGGAAGATTTCACGCGGAGTCGGACGACTAACCAAGTCAGGCATGTATAACTTCATGTCCATTGCTGTGACCATCAAAGACGCCCATATACAAAAGGCCTCTTTCCGCACAATCGTGCTCAACTGCTGCTATCGTGTCCGAATCGTTTCCACGCACGATAACGTAGAGCAAAGGCCCCAAACTGCTCAGGCCAGTCGCTGCATCCGCCATTGAAGCAAAGCGCCGATAAGCTTGCTTTACAGACTCTGACTGCGCCTCAAGCTCCAGGCGCTTGAACCCCACGTTGTGAAGTTGACGCAAAGACGAACCAAGCAATCCGAGCTCGGCCGTAATTATTGCTGGCAGGACGCCATGATACATTGCAGCAACCGCCTCTAACACTTCAGTGCGCGGCAGAGGGGTAGACTCCCTAAAGAACGCAGCTTCTGAAACACCAGACAATCGCTTGCCCGGCGGAAGAATCAACAGAATTCGCCACATCTCGGGCAATTTCCACCTGCACACAATGGGAGGCACTTCAGTTGTGTGGGACAGCGATGATGGCTGAAAACCTATATCTTGGTTGTTCGGGTGACCAAGATCGCAGACAAATCCGCCCTCAAAAAAGAGATTAATGCCAACCCCAGAAGCCCCGCCCCGGCCGGATAGGCGTTTCAGTTCAGCCGGCGTCAATTCTGCGCAAGCCTCCAAGTTGGCGGCGGATAAGATGGCCAGCAATAATGCGGTCTTCGTTCCGAATCCCACGTGCTGCGGTGGAACGCTCCGGATAGAGATTCTCATCGCGGGAAGATTGGGGCGGTAGGATCGCAACGCCAATAAGACACGATCCACGTCATTCCGTGCGTCCGCGTCGATCAGATCCAACCCTTCAATCTCATCGGTCGCCGTCGTAACTGCCGAGACTTCGGTACAAAACCCATCGATATTGAAGCCCGCGCCCCCATAGCGTCTACCGGTTGCATTGCCTAGATCTAGGAGAGAGATGTGCATCCTGGGGAAGGCTCTAATTAGAACCATCAGCGGCCTCCGGGTGGGCCGCACGATATTCCTCTATGGAACAGGAATGATGATCGCTGGACCAGATCGAGTCAAAGTGATCCATTAACATTTTGAAAAGCGGTCCTTCTTCAACTATGAAGGTTGGAGAGTTCCGACTTTGTTGATGTATTAGATATGGGCCCCAAAACAATTCCGAATCGACCCGGAACAGATTGACCGAAGGAAGGCATCGATACAAACGCACTTGAAATACGTGAGGTCCTTCAGCTGCCAAGTGTGGCGCCACTTCCTTCAAAAACGCCTCAACATCCTCACGAATGCTCCCGATCTTGTCATGTTCTTCGTGATCCCGTTGATCGGCGTACGTTGAATCACCGGCTGGATAATGTGGGTCGATTATGAGGATCCGCACATCAGCCCTGCCTCGCCATGCTGCAAAATCGCGCGCATAATCCTGTCGAAGCGTCTTCAACCCAAAGCCCATGATGTCGATCTTTTTGGAAACAGTCGAGAGACGCGAGTCATACTCCTTCTTTATTAAGACCGACCTTCCCTCAAAAGCTGCCCGGAAACCGAAATCTAGTACAATCTTGATCCGATCCGTGAGCTTTTGAGATTGCAAAACGTACACGAGAATTACCCATCCAGCAATTCCTGCTGCTATCAGCGATGCCCCAATCGCTTTCGCCGTCGGGTTCTGGTATCCAAGTAGGACGAATCCAATTAGGAGGAGGCATAAATGAGCCAACACATAGATCCAGTTGGTTGGAGACAGAAAGCCCGCGAATCGTCTCATTTTTGTGCCTCGGCTAATTCTCATAGAATCATAAATCTACACACGACAAAAGCAATCAATCAAAGTGCGGCATCTCATCTCTGTTTGCGGCATTGAGTGCTCAGACGTTCACTGGGTGAGCGATTACTGAGCCGTTGCATCCCATTAGGAATCAGTCGTTTATAGGCTCTATTGTTGTTCTGGTCTCCGGTCACTGCGTTACAAATACCACATCGTTCTTCGCTCCCGAGTTGATTAACTGCCCCCCAAGGTGAACAGAACAGCTCGGCAGGTTTTCTAAATTTCTTCTTCGTTCACGTGCCCCCGCTTCAGGCGGCTTTATGGCAGAGGCGGTCGGAACCCGTCAAGGTCCTCCGCATTCGCTCCGGCCGCCGGGGCGGCGCCTGCGGCGACCTGTGACTGAACCCTCCTCGCCTCTGCCGTGCCGCAAGAGCCATGAAGCGGGGGCACTCAAACAAAGAAATTTGGGTTGAGGCAGACGCCCTCCTTCAGATTCCGCCCCTCGCGGGCAGCGACAGGAGAGCAAACATCATGCCTTACGCATCCAGCAGCACAGCCGCCAGCACCGCGCCGCACAGGAAAAATGCGGCGCTCCGCAGTAACAGCGAATCGCCCTACCAGCAGCGCACCACCCAGAAAGACAACCCCACACAGCAACTCATTAAGCAGGCGGTGGACTACCTGCTCAAGCAGCTTGAGGCAGGCAAGAGCGAAACCCTGACCGCCTACCTTGCCGCAATGGCCCGGTTCCATTCCTATTCCTTCGGGAACATTCTCGCCATCGCGCGGCAGCGCCCGACCGCTTCCCGCGTAGCCGGGTTCTCGACTTGGAAGGAGTTGGGCCGGTTCGTCAAGCGAGGCGAGAAAGGCATCCAGATTCTCGCTCCGATTGTCGGCCACCGCCGCCCGAAGAACGATCAGGAGCAGCAGACGGAAGAGAAGCCGCGCCCCATCCTGATTGGCTTCCGCGCCGTGTACGTCTTCGATGTGGTGCAGACCGAAGGCGTGGACCTGCCCGAGTTCGAGCACAACGTTACCGGCGACGTGCGGGACCATCGGGACCGCCTCATCGAGTTCCTCGCCCGCCACAACATCGCGCTCGATTACACCGAGAACATCGCGCCCGCGCTCGGCGTGAGCTACGGCGGCAGGATCGCCCTGCTGCCGGGCCAGTCGAAGGCGGAAGAGTTCGTGACGCTGGTGCACGAGGTCGCGCACGAACTTCTACACAAAACCGACCGCCGCACCAAGACGACCGCCACCGTGCGCGAGACGGAAGCCGAGGCCGTGGCTTTCATCGTAGGTCAGGGCATCGGCCTTGAGATGGGCCGCGCTTCCTCGGACTATATCCAGATGTACGCGGGCAACGCGGCGCTTCTGGCCGAAAGCCTTGAAGTCGTGCAGCGCACTTCCGCCGTCATCCTCGGCGCAATCACTGTGGAAGCAATCCCGGAGCCGACTCCGAAGGCTGAGGAACCCATTGCGGAGGTGGCCTGATGTTGACCGTCCTTCGCATCCTTGAGCGGGCCGGAGGCTACCGGCCCACTCTCTACCTCAAAATCGAGAATCCGCCCTACATGGCCCTTGTCATCGAGGCCGTGCCGGGACGCGGCCCGCTCGGTTGTCCGGCTTTGTCCGTCGCTCACTATGGCGAACAGAATGGCGACCTGATGCGCGACCCGGAGATGTGCTTCGAGTGGTCGCAGCCGCCGCTCTGCGGCCCGGAGCTTGTGCCGTACTACTGGCGCAACGACTGGATGGGCGTGGAGCAGTATTCGCGGTATCTGGATGGCACGAATTACGTCTTTGTGCCGCCCCTCTATGAAGAGCACCGTGAGTTCGCCGCGCTGTGGGACCGGAATCTCCGCGACCAGCGTTTTCTCGAAGCTTTCTCGGACAAGTCGATTCGCGGCTAGTCCGCTTCCCACCTGTGGAGCGAATACCAGCCCGTCTCATCCGCTCCGTGTCTTTCACCCGCAACCGCTCGAAAGGAGCCGAACATCATGGAACCCCAAGTCATCAATGCCACCGAATACCGCAACGTTTCCCTCTCTCTGCTGAACGTGTCGAAGACCAACCCGCGGCGCACTTTCGAGGATGCCGCTTTGAAGGAACTGGCAGAGAGCATCCGCGCCCAGGGCATCCTCTCGCCGTTGCTGGTGCGGCCTCTCACCGAAAACGGCTTCGAGATTGTCTTCGGGGAACGGCGCTACCGCGCGGCGCAACTCGCCGGACAGGACACCGTGCCCGTCCGCATCCGGCAGATGAGCGATGCCGAAGCACTTGAAGCGCAACTCGTCGAGAACCTGATTCGCGCCGAGATTCACCCAATGGAAGAGGCACAGGGTTTCCGCGCCCTGCTCGCACTGGACGAACCGAAATACAGCATCGAGCAAATCGCCGCGAAGGTGGGCAAGTCGCCCGTGTTCGTCGCTTCGAGACTCAAGCTGACCGACCTTGTTCCCAAAGCCGTCGAGGCGTTCTATGCAGATGAGATTGGCGTAGGACATGCACTGCTTTTGGCAAAGCTCCCTGCCGACCAGCAGGAACAGGCGCTCTCGGCTTGCTTCAAAGAGGTCTACAACGGCGGCCAGAAACCGGCCCGTATTCTGCTGCCCGTCCGCAACCTGCAATTCTGGATTGACGCGAATATCCTGCTCGTTCTGAAAGACGCGCCATTCAACAAGCGTGATGCGCAGCTTGTCCCGGCTGCGGGCAGTTGTGCCTACTGTGCGAAGCGGACGGGACACAACAAGCTGCTCTTTAGTGACGATCTCGGAAGGCAGGGGGACCGCTGCACCGACCCTACCTGTTTTCAGGCCAAGGTCTCGGCACATGTCACCAAAACCGTCGCGGCCAGACCGGAGCTAGTACAGATCAGCACCGCCTACGGTGCGCAGAAAGAGGGTAGCCCGGTATTGCCACGCAACAAGTACACGGCCATCCGCGACGACAAGCCGAAATCGAAGGATGAGGCCAAGCGGCCCGAGTTCAAAGCATGCAAGTTCGCCACCGAAGCCATCATCACTGAAGGCAGCGATGTGGGCACCCTTCACAAGGTCTGTTCCAATCCTGACTGCCCGGTTCACCACCCGAAACAGCCAACCAGCCGCGATGAAAAGTGGAAGGCCGAGCAGGAAAAACAACGCCGAGAACAAGCCATCGCCAATGCAACCGGCCTTCGGGTACTCTCCGCAGTGAGCGCCACCGTACCCGTTCGCCTGATGAAGCGGGACCTGCTTTTCGTACTGGAGAAGCTGACCGGCCTGATGGATGAGAACCGCCTTACCATGCTGGCACGGCAGCACGGCATCCGGCAGAAGCGGGATGACGGTGGTGTGGCCAAGATGTTCGCCGCCTTCCTCCGCCGCTCCGATGAGGGAATACTCTCACGGCTGCTTGTGGAGACGGCCATTCTGCTGGCTGCTTCCCGAACGAATGCAGCGACCGCGCTCCGCGATGCCGCCAGCGCTTACAAGGTGGACATCGATGCCATCACCGCCAAAGTGAAGCAGGAGTTTACTGCGAAGGAAAAAGTGAAGAAGGCAGCGCAACCCGAACGCAAAAGCGCAAAGAATGCGGCCTAAGCAATAACCAGAACTGGTGGGGGCGGCGATTGCCGCCCCTTTTTCTGTCCGAAAAAATCGCGCAGGGAGAACCCGCTTTGGTTTCTCCCTGGACCCTCATCCCGCTACCGGCCTTCGCTCGCCGGCGCCGCGGCAGGAGTCAAGTTCCTCCTCCTGCACCTTCCCCCGATCCTGCATCGCCAATTGGTTCTGCCGTCAACCTCTTCCCAGTTCCGTGAGCTTTTCGCGGCCACGTCTGCTGATCTTCACCTTCTGCCCCCCGGAGAGAATTAGGGTGCCTTCGCTTTTGCCCTCTCGATGAACTTCCTGTATCCGATCGAGATTCACAATCGCGGACCGGTGGACGCGGATGAACTGCTGAGGGTCCAACCGGCGTTCCAGGTCGCTGATGGCTTCGCGCAGCATGTACCTGTGCCCATTCGTGTGCAGACAACAGTAGTATTGCGCCGCTTCAATCCAGTCGATTTTCTTCGCCGAGACCAGAACCTCGCGTTCGCCATCTTTGACCAGAAACCGCAAGGCATGAATCTTCGGAGCATCCGTTTGATTCCGGATTCCGTCAAGCACTGCGGCAAATTGCTCCTGGGTCAGGAGAGCGGCTTTGGCCGCAATTTTCTCGCGCACGCGGTCAAGTGCCGTTGCCAGTCTCTCTGCATCGACAGGTTTGGTCAGGTAATCCACTGCATGAACATCGAAGGCCCGGATCGCGTGCTCGTGATAGGCGGTCACAAAGACGGTCGGTGGCAGTTGCCGTAATCCGAGGGTTTCAATTACCTCGAATCCGCCCATCTCCGGCATCTGGACATCGAGGAATAACAAGTCCGCAGGCTTCGACTGCAGATAGGAGACTGCCTCTTGTCCATTCTGGCACTGTGCAACAATCTCGATGTCCTTGTGCTCCGCCAGCAATAGTCGCAGGAAGTCCCGCGCCAGCGGCTCATCATCGACAATCACGGTTCGGAGAGTCATGCCGTTGCACGCTCGTAGGGAATTTGAATTGTGACCTCATAGCCACCGCCTGCCGGAACAACGGCATCAAATGCATACTTGTCAGGATAGAAATAGGCGAGGCGCTCCCTTACGTTCTGCATACCGATGCCATGTCCTTTTGTGGCGCTGCCGTCAGGGCCGCAACCATTGTCCCGTACCTGCATCCAGAGCATATCCCCCACTCGTTTTATTCGGGTTTCCACCAGACCGCCTGAAGCTCTTGGCGCAATGCCGTGCTGGACTGCATTCTCGACAATTGGCTGAAGCAAAAAGCATGGAACCAGACCGTCCAGCGCCTCAGGCGCTGTATCGATCCTTACCTGCAACCGTCCAGCAAAACGCACCTGCTGAATTGCGAGATAGCTTTCGACCACGCGCAGTTCTTCGGCAAAGGGGATCTTCTCCGGGGCTTTCCGCCGGAGCGTCATACGCAGGATTGTGTTCAGATCGGCCAGGGTTTTCATCGCTTCCTGATTCCTGTTCTGTGCGACCAGACTCGTAATCGCGTTCAGCGTGTTGAACAGGAAGTGCGGCTCCATCTGCATCTGCAGGGCCTTCAACTGCGCCTGGGATAGCTGGCGTTCAAGCCTGAGACCCTGAACGGTAGCACGCTGCGCTTCTGACTGCGAATGCAGAAATCCCGAGAACGAGTAGATGAGTGCATAGATCAGCAGATCAACGCCGAAGCGCCAGAGCGTCATAACCCGCAGCGAGGAGTAGATGCTTCCCCACGCCGGCCAGCGCGCGCTGGCCAGGTGGACTTCGTACTGAAGCAGCCCAAGATGCACGATAGCGAAGAGAGTGGCAAGACCAGTGTTGAGCAGAATGCCACTGAACGAGAAACGCAACAGACGTGATCGCAATTCTGCGGGAAGCCAGAGCGCGAGCAAAAGGCCGATCCACCAGAGCCAGCTAATCAGGCCGTAGAGCAGCGAAGGAGTATAGGACGCGTGGATGTGTTTGAGCAGAAGATTGTAGTGGCACTCGTTTGCGGTGATGACTGCAAGGGCAATGGCTGCCAGAAACAGCCCGGAAAAGGCCGCGATGCCCACGCGAAGCGATAAGGCGCCCGACGCCGAATTCTCGGTCGTGTTCATGCCTGACTTAATCATAAGGTTCTCCGACCTCCCCGGAAATTAGAAGCTGAAGCGCACGCCGAGTTCCAGGCGGCGCGCGGTTTCCGCGGCGACCGGCGCTCCGAGCACGGACGACGAGAGCACCGAATTCACTGCGGTGACATTCGTACGGTTGAGGAGATTCGCGCTGCGCGCGTTGAGCGTCATCGTCCGAGGATGATCCTTGTCGCGGGGATTGAGCGCGAACGTCCGGGTCAGGTTGGCGTCGAGATGCACGGTGCGCGGCATCGTGCCTAGGTTGAATGGCACGTTTCCATTGATGGTGTTCGAGGTGAGCAGGCCGAAACGTGTACTGTAGACACCTGGACCGGGTGCTGAGGCAAACGCAGCTCGATCATTGAAGGAACCGTCTCCGTTGGCGTCCGTGCCAGTTGTGATGTTGTAGGGTCTCCCGGGCCGAGTCGAGAATTGGCTATCGAGTTCGAGCTTGAATGGCAGGATCACGCTTCCTTCAACGCTTGGGCCGCCGCGCGTCATCCACCATGGCCGGCCGGCTTCGCCCTGCTCGCGATAGCTCGACTGCGGCGTTTGCTCGTCTTCTTTGAAGCTCAGGTATGCGTAGTAAAGATGGAGCGTGAAACGCTTAAAGCTGTGTTGATCCAGCGTCACCCAATCGTAGCTGCCACGGGAGTGTCCATACATCTGGTACTGATTGATGTTCAGGTTGGGAGCAATGGGTCGCGGCGCAAGCAGAGATGCCGTAGGATCGGGCGCAGTACCCACCTCCGGGTTTACGAGCGGTGCGTTGATATTGATAATCCGAAACGCGTTCCACGTCGCGCCGTAGTTGAGGTTGACCTGTGCGTGCCAGTGGTGCGGGAATTCGTGCTCAACAGCAATGTAAGTCTGGAATGTGGGCGTCTGGCCGTAACCGGGAGCGAAGCGATTCACCGTGCTCACCTGAATGGAGCCCGGGCTTGACCCCAGCGGATCGGTATAGCTCGGCGAGTAGACATAAACCTGGTGCTGGAGAGTTCCGTTCAAACGTAGAACATCGACTGGAACGCTGATGTCCTGCGATCCGGTAAACAGGCCGGCACGCGCGTGAATGATCCAGGTCTGCTTGCGGTCTGGCGCCCAGGAAATCGAGAGCCTCGGGCCGAACTCGACAAATGAATCAGGCGTGGTCCATAGTTGGTAACGCAGACCGGCATCGATGCTGAGACGTGCATTGAGCTTTACGGTGTCCTGCGCGTAGAGACCCAGGTCCCAGTGGGAGAGCGAAATCAGGGGCGTTCCGCTGGTGAGCTGATACGTGGTTGGTGATCCTCCGGGCAGGTCCAGCAAAGTGCGCTGATACTGTTCGATCCCACTGATTGTGGTAGTCTCGCCGGTGGGGTTGTTAGAGTCATCGAGCGCCGGCGCGCTGCCGCCACCGAAAACGAACGCACCATTAAAGGTGTTTGGATCAAAGTCGCTGACGAAGTTGCCGATGGCTTCGCCGCCGAATTTGATCGTGTGGGCGCCGCGTGTGATGGTGAGGTCGTCATCGATCTCCAGATCGTGTTCGCGGTCGTTGAGATTCTGCGAAATTGCCCCGCCGCCAGTAAAGAACCCTGCCACCTGGAGTGAGGGCGCAGTGGAAGAGGGCGTCTCCTGTGTGTTTTTCCAGGAGATGCCCACGCGGGTCTGATGCAGCATATTCGCGTTTGGCGTTTGAACGTTGGTGAAATGGAGATCGTATTCGCTCGCAAGCGACGAATAACCAGCCTCGGGGAGAACAAGCCCGCCAACGCCTTGGTTGGCTAAATCATTTACGTTGGCCGAGAACGAAGGAGACACTCGATCGTTGGGTGTTAGTTGCCAATCGGAGCGCGCGGACGCAATCCACAAATGCTGAGGGGCTGGCACCGTTGCGTGGAAAGGTGCCTGGTTATCGTTGCTGTCGAGTGTCGTGGCGTTCACAACGTTGAACTCGTTGATGTCCCGCTTTTCGAGCGCAAGCGAAAAGCCACTCTTCTGACGAAGGATTGGACCAGTGAGCTCGAAGCCGTACCGCTTCTTCGATGCCTGGGTCGCCGTAAAGGCAAACGGGTCGGTAGCATTGAATGCCCCGGCGCTTCCGGTAAAGAACACCGCGCCATGCAGTGATTCTGCGCCGGGCTTGGTGGTGATCTCGATCCGGCCGCCGTGCCACAGCGGATTTTCGTATTCGGCGGAGAACAGATCGGGATTTACGCGAACGGAAGCGATGGCGCTCTTCGGCGGCATTGCGCTGCCGTTTTGAAAGCCGTCAACGACCACCGTGGTAGCAGATGGATCGCCACCCGCTGCCGCTGCCAGCGTCTGTAATTCGCGGAGAAGATCGTCCGGATCGTCAGGAAGACGCGCCAGATCGTCGCTACTCAGATCGCTGGCCGCCGCCCCACCTTCTGTGTCAACTGTGGGGACATTCCCGTACACCTGCACATCAGTCCGCACCGTCTCGATCGGCAGTTTCAGGTCGAGGCGAACCGTGCTGCCTTGCGGTCCACTCGTAACGGAAGCCGCGCTGGTGAATCCTGGAAACTGCGCTGTTATGCGGACAGGAATGCTCGTAATACACGGCAGGACGTAATGCCCAGAGGCGTCGGCCATAGCACGTTCTCCGGAGGCAGTCTGCACCGTGGCTCCGGGGATCACGGCGCCGGTAGGATCGGCAACTGTACCTTCGACGCGAATTCCGTTGGTGCAGCGCTGTTGCGGCAATGCCATGGATGGAACCAGCATTACAGCCGCCACCAGGCCCGATCTCCATTTCCTGCACATGAGCCGTTTCGTCTCCTGCTGCAAACTTCCCAGAGACGGAGACTACGTTCCAGCACTTTGCAACGAAGGTGACGACGAGCGATACGAATACCGTTCCATTTCATTCGGATACCCCCACGGTGTGCTCAATTCTCAAAGGCACAGACCAATCAATGGCAGGGGAATGACACTCCGTCAGAATCACCACCGGCTAATCCCAGGTCTAACAAAACCACTACTCTTGACATACTTGTTTCAAACTACTATTGTGACTCCTATGAAAAAGAAGCCCCAGTACCGCGATCTCTTTCCCGGCGCATTGGAAATGATGATTCTCAAAACGCTGAGTTGGAGGCCGATGCACGGATATGCGCTCGCCCAGCGGCTCAAGGACATTTCGGAGGACTATCTCCAGATCGAGGAAGGCTCCCTGTACCCGGCCCTGCAGCGGATGCTGAAGACCGGCTGGCTGGAAACGGAGATGGGGCTTTCAGCAAGGAGTCGTCCGGTGCGGATATTCAAAGTGACCGAGGCGGGCAGGAAGCATTTGGAGCAGGAACTTGTCAGCGTCGAGAAGATGTTTGCCGGAATCACCCGCGTTCTCACTCTAGCTGAACAGTAGGGGGCCATATGGGCTGGATCAGACACTTGTTTTCGCGTCGCCGTCGCTATGACGAGCTTTCAGAATCGATCCGCGAGCATCTTGATGAAAAGATCGCCGATCTGATGGACCGTGGCATGACGCGGGAGCAGGCGGAGCAAGCCGCCCGCCGCGAGTTCGGCAATGTCACTCTGATTGAGCAACGCAGCCGTGAGGTATGGCAGTGGCCGACGCTTGAATCTCTATGGGCACATACGAAATACGCTCTGCGTCGATTGAGGCGCGCACCATTATTCACAGCGATTGCGCTGATCACTCTCGCGGTAGCAGTCGGTGCAAACACAGTCATTTTCAGCGTTGTGAACGGTGTATTGCTCAAACCCCTGTCCTATCCCAACCCGGATCAGCTGATTGCTGTTGATCACTCGTCGCAGGAAGCGGGTTTCAAGAAGATGGGGATCGATCCGTCGATTTACTTTGTCGATCGCGAGCAAAATACGACGCTCGTGGATATAGGTGCCTATAACAATGATGAGCTTGACGTGACTGGTGCCAGAGCGCCGGAACACGTGCGCGTTCTGGATGTCACAGATGGAACATTGCCACTGCTGGGTGTTAGCCCGTTGCTTGGACGGCTGTTTACCCGACACGATGATTCACCGGGAGCTGCGCTAGCCGTCATCCTGACGTACCCATACTGGCAAAAGCGGTTTGGCGGAACGTCATCGATTATCGGCAGCTCAATTACGGTCGGCGGTACCTCCAGGGAAATCATTGGGGTTCTTCCCCGAACCTTCCATTTTCTCGATCAGAAAGATCCGTCGCTGATCCTTCCCCTGCAGTGGGATCGTGCCACTACAACCCTGGGAAGTTTTAACGCACATGCAATAGCGAGGCTGAAACCGAGAGTCAGCGTACAACAGGCAACCACCGATCTGGAGCGCCTTCTTCCAGTAGTCAACAGAACGTTCCCACCGCCAACGGGGGTGAGTCCCAACTTCTTCCAATCGATGCGTCTTGAGCCGAGCCTGATTCCACTAAAGGAAGAACTGGTTGGAAATGTTCAAAATGTTCTCTGGGTGTTGTTCGCCTCCGTGATCTTGGTGCTTTTGGTGGCGTGCGCGAATGTCGCAAATCTCCTGATCGTTCGCATCGAAGGCAGGCATCATGAATTTGCCATCCGCTACGCCATCGGCGCGGCGAGGAAAGGGATTTCCGCTGACATCTTTCTGGAAAGCATTCTGCTTGGGCTCATAGGAAGTCTGATTGGCCTGCTACTGGCATTAGGGACGATGCGCCTCATTGCGGAGCTTGGGGCCACAGATATCCCGCGCGTCCGGGATATCAGCATCACGCCATCGGTGCTGTTGTTTACTGTGGTCATCGCAGTGATTACCAGCATTTTGATTGCCTGCGTTCCAATCCTCAAAAGCACGAGCCCGCACCTCATAAGCGACCTTCGGGAAGGAGGCCGCGGGGTTGGCGCGGGCCGAAAAGGGCAAGGCACACGCAAAGCGCTGGTCATGCTCCAGGTTGCCCTTTCGGTAATCCTGCTGATTTGTTCGGGGCTCATGATTCGTACGTTTCGGGCAATGACGAATGTTTCGCCCGGATTCACTTCCCCCAAGACTGTCCAAACATTCGGCTTCTATATTCCAGAAACTCAGATCCCGGATAGCTCTCCAGAGCTTGTGATTCGCATGGACGAGGCAATCATGCAAAAGATCGCCTCGATTCCCGGCGTTTCCTCGGTGAGCATTGGCAGCGCCGTGCCGATGGACAACAACAGCTACAACAATCCTGTCTTTGTTCAGAATCGCAACTATGAAGGGAATGAGATCCCTCCTTCAAGACGATTCGATTTTGTAGCACCAGGATTCTTTTCGACACTCGGCACGCGGCTGGCTGCTGGTCGGGATTTCACATGGACCGATACGTATGAGGAAAGGCCCGTTGTCATCGTTTCTAAGAGTTTTGCCAGCGATTACTGGCATCGCCCTCAAGACGCGTTAGGGCAAAGAATACGTGTCGGGAGCACTGATGCCTGGCGCGAAATTATCGGCGTCTCGGAGGACGCCCATTATGACGGCGTCGGGAAGCCTGCTCCGTCCATGGTGTACTGGCCCCTCATGCTGGGCAATTTCACAGGCCAAAAACAAAGGCTGCAACGTTCCACTGTTTTTGTGGTGCGGAGTCGGCTCGCAGGTACGCAGTCTTTGATGAATACTATCCAGCAACAAGTATCGATGTTGGACCCGAATGTGGCTTTGGCGAACAGCGAAACGCTGGGTGACCTCTATACGAAATCAATGGCACGAACAACGTTCACGCTTGTGATGCTCTGCGTCTCCGGAGGAATAGCACTCCTTCTTGGGATTGTTGGAATCTACGGCGTCATCGCATATTCCGTATCCCAACGTACTCGCGAAATTGGAATTCGGATGGCTCTCGGAGCACAGCGCGGAGTTGTAGTAGGAGCATTTGTGCGACAAGGCATGTTGCTAACCGTTGCGGGAATTGCAATTGGTGTAGTGATTGCATCCGTAACGATGCGTTTCATGTCCGCGCTGCTTTATGGCGTCAGTGCTCACGACCCGATGACGTACCTCACAATAACGTGTGCTGTGGCGATGGCCGCTCTGCTTGCGTGCTATTTGCCATCACGCCGAGCAGCACGAGTTGACCCTGCGCTTGCTCTGCGATCTGAATAGGAGTTCCCAATGCGTTGGCTCAAAGAATTATTTATTCGCCGTCGTCGCTATGACGAGCTTTCTGAGTCGATTCGTGAGCACATCGATGAAATGATTGCCGTTTTGACGGAAAACGGCATACCACGTGAGGAAGCAGAACGGAGGGCCTACCGCGAATTCGGCAATGTCGCTCTCATTGAGCAGCGGAGTCGCGAAGTCTGGCAATGGCCAACGCTCGAATCTATTTGGGCGGATACAAAATACGCTCTGCGCCGGTTGAGGAAGAGTCCGGGCTTTACCAGCGTCGCCCTCCTTACGCTTGCCATCGGTATCGGAGCCAATACCGGCATCTTCACTCTGCTCGATGCAGTTTTGTTGAAGTCGCTGCCTGTGCCGCATCCTGAGCAGCTTTTCATTGTGAAGCAGAGCGGCCATGCCGCCGACAAGAGCCGGTTCCCGTATCTCTTCTTCAACCAGGTACACCACCAGTTGCCCGACACAGCAGCGATTGCAGCTATGGGCTGGCCCGAAGATTTCTATACCGACACGTCGAATGAACCATCGCAGGCCACCCAGGGTCAGCTCGTTTCGGGAAATTATTTTCAAGTATTCGATACATATCCCGTGCTGGGCCGTTTGCTCACTCCAGACGACGACAAGCAGATCGGCGGAAGTCCTGTAGCTGTCATCAGCTATGACTATTGGCAACGGAAGTTTGGAGGCGATTCTTCTGTCATTGGTCGCAAACTTGATATAAACAAGGCTCCGTTCACAATCGTGGGGGTCGCGGCTCGGGGATTCTTCGGTGCCCGCGCTGGAACGCAGCCAGCGTTCTGGATACCACTCAGCATGCAGTCGATTGTGAAGTACCAAGATCACTACAGCGATTACGGACCCGCATCAACGAAGCCGTGGATTCAACGGCCAAATATCAGTTGGCTGCTTTTAGTAGTGCGTGTTAAATCTCCCGCAGCCATTCCCCAGTTGATGACGACCCTCGATGAACAATACAAATCTGTGGCGCAGTATGTGAGCAGTTTGAACGAGCGGCAGGGGATGTTGCGAACTCAGCTTACTCTCGAACCCGGTCAGCGCGGATTAGCAAACCTCAGGCAGCAGTTCAAGCAGCCGCTTCTTCTCCTCATGGCAATGGCGGCAATCGTTTTGCTGATTACCTGTGCCAATATCGCCAACTTGCTACTGGCACGCGCTACAACTCGCCATCACGCCCTTGCAGTGCAACTCTCCATTGGTGCCGGCCGTATGCGCATCGTTCAGCAAATGCTCGCAGAGTGCATGCTCTTATCTCTCGGTGGAGGCGTTCTAGGAATCGCAGTCGCCTATTGGTGTACCCGCGTTCTACCTCGATGGGCTTCCCAAGGAACTACTGCGATTCCACTTAACCTTTCGCCAGATGCGAGCATTCTTGTCTTCAGCGTGGTCGTTGCCCTGGCAACGGGCATCCTTTGCGGGCTCGCTCCCGCATTGCAAAGCGCGCGGATCGAACCGGCATCTGTGTTGAAGGCTGGCGTTCAATCGATTCCCGGACGCAACGCCGGTTCACGCTGGTCGGCGCGGAAACTACTCGTTGCCGCTCAAGTCGCACTCTCCTTGGTCCTGCTTGTCGGCGCCGGAATGTTTCTGAAAACTCTTCAGAACTATAGTCAGCTGAACCCCGGCTTCGACCGCAACCACCTGCTCAACGTCCAGATCAATACGCATCTCGTAAATTTCCAGTCCAGTGAATTTCCTTCTCTCTATCAGAGGCTTATCGATCGAATGGAAGCCATTCCCGGAGTACGTTCGGCCAGCATTGCCACCTGCTCGCTTGTCGCCGGCTGCCTCGATTCCAGTGATGTAATCGTCACCGGTGAGAGCGGAAAAACGATCGCAAAAGCCAATGTTCAGGTCAACTCCATTTCCCGGAACTACTTCACAACTACAGGCATCCGACTTCTTCGCGGCAGAGAATTCGCAACCACCGACGACGCCTCAGCTCCCAGAATTGCTATTGTCAATGAAACACTTGCGCGCCGCTATTTCGGTGGACAAAACCCAATCGGATTGCGGTTTTCTTACGCCGGTGATGAATCTAACAGCTTCCAAATCGTAGGCATCGTATCCGATGCGCGAGTTAATGACATCCGCGAGCCGGCATCACCCCTCATCTATTTCCCCATCGCCCAGAATATCGGCGACCTTGGCGGCCTCGAAGTTCGCACTGCGGCGGACCCGAGGTGGATGGCTACGCAAGCCCAGCAGGCAATCACGGATGTTGACCCCAGAATTCCTATTGTTAGCGTTGCCACGCTCAATCAGGAAGTGAGCGACAATCTCGCCCAGCCACGGCTCATTGCTCGTCTCACTTCGATCTTCGGGGGCTTGGCTTTAGTCCTCGCGTGCCTTGGGCTTTACGGAGTCATGTCCTACACGACACAGCGCAGGACGAGCGAAATTGGGGTGCGGCTCGCCCTTGGCTCCACGCGACGGGCCGTTCTCTGGCTTGTGATCCGGGAGACGCTGCTGCTGGCTGGATTCGGCGCAATAGTTGGCATCGCATTCGCCTTTGCGGGAATGCACATGGCAACCAGTTTTCTGTTTGGTCTTTCGCCCGGCAATCCCGCCGTCTTCGCCTTCGCGACAATTTTGCTTCTTGTGGCATCCGCGCTTGCTGGATTTATCCCTGCTTGGCGTGCCGCCCGAATCGAGCCCGTCCAGGCTCTCCGAATCGAGTAGAGGAAATCCCATGAATTGGCTCACCCATTGGTACTCTCGCCGCCGCCGCTATGACGAGCTTTCAGAATCGATCCGCGAGCATCTCACCGAAAAGATCGCCGACCTGATGGATCGCGGCATGACACGGGAAGAAGCGGAACGATCTGCACGCCTTGAGTTCGGTAATGTCACGCGGATCGAAGAGCGCAGCCGCGAAGTGTGGCAGTGGCCTGCACTAGGAAGCGTTTGGGCTGATTTGAAATATGCAATGCGCCAACTCCTCAAGTCACCAGCATTCGCCACAACTTCTGTGCTGATTCTGGCGCTTGGCATCGGCGCAAATACTGGCATATTCACGCTAACACACGCATTATTGCTTAAGAGTCTGCCGATCCCCGATCCCGGCAACCTCGTTCGCATTGCCCTCCATGATCCGTCGAATTCAGTCACAGATGGATCGCCACTGAATCTCTTCCTCATGCAGTCTTTGCAAAGACATGCGAAATCCTTTTCAGGGATATTTGGGTGGTTTTCTAGTGACGTTGTCCTGACACAAGATGGCACCTCACGTATCTACCCGGGCGCACTGCTGAGCGGCAATGCATTTCAGGTTCTGGGGGTAACACCCGCCGCAGGCAGGCTTTTGCTCCCGGAAGACGACCAGGCAGGGGGAGGCCCCGACGGGTGGGCAATTGTTATCAGCCATCAGTTCTGGATACAGCACTACCAAGGCGATCCTTCAATTATCGGAAAGCAAATCATATTGTCCCGACACGCTGCCACGATTGTCGGAATTGCGCCTGCCGGGTTCAATGGCGTGATCGTTGGCACAAATCCTGACTTCTATATGCCCCTCTCATTTGAGCCATTCATGCATGGCAAACAATCGCTTCTAAAGAGTTCCGGCAGTATATGGCTCACGACCTGGGCACGTTTGAAACCGGGCGTCAGTCAAGTCAGCGCTTCAGCCGAAATGGGCCCGCTCTTCCACGATGTCATCAACGAAACGGCTCCGTCGATGCGGAAGATTTTGACGGAGCATAAATCCAGTTTTGAAGTTCTTCCCGGTCGAACAGGCTGGAATTATTGGCGCAATCAATACTCGAAGCCGCTGCTTCTGCTCCAGGCTCTGGTCGGAGTGGTGTTGCTGGTTTGCTGCATCAATCTAGCCGGACTATTTCTGACGCGGATCACACGAAGGGAGCGTGAGTTTGCCATCCGTAGTTCACTCGGCGCAACTCGTGTACGGCTCATGCGGCAACTTCTGGTGGAAGCCCTCACCATATCGCTGGCCGGGGCAACGCTTGCAATCGCATTTTCATGGCTTACGGATCGGTATCTTCTGCAATTCATTGCCAACAAAGAAGCGCAAAGAGCCCTATCTGTCCGGCCCGATTCAGTCACGTTCGCTGTGACCGCGGGATGCGCGATTCTCTGCACACTTCTCTTTGGCTTTATCCCCGCCTGGCTTGCCGGTCATGTTTCCATTGAGCCGGCGCTAAGGCGATCCAGTCACAATGTACTCGCGGGGAAGGGCTCTCTCATCCGACGCCTTTTTCTTCCCGTGCAAATCGCACTGAGCCTCGCATTAGTGGTGGTCGCAACGATGTTGGGCACTTCCGTTATACATCTGCAAAGCAGCGATCCGGGCTTTCATATCGAAAATGTCATGCTTGCAACCACGGATTTCGAGGGGGTTCCGCAGAGAGGAATTGCCCTTGTTCATCTTTATCAGGAGATGGTCAGAAACATCGACCAAATGCCGGGCGTGGTCAACGCTAGCGTGGCCGAAAATACTCCGCTCAACGGATGGAGCCACACAGAAGCGTTCAGTAAAGACGCATCATTCAGTTCTGCCGGAGATCTGAGCGAGAGCTATGAAGTCGATGATGTGGGGACTGGCTATTTCGCGAGCCTTGGTACACAGCTACTTGCTGGCCGGGATTTCACAGACCAGGATACAGACACTTGCATCCTGAACCGCGAAGCCGCCAGATTGCTCTTTCCGCATACAACCGCCATCGGCCAATCACTCTACCAGCATGTGTCTAACACGGCTTCTGGGGTCGGTGCGAAAGAGTGCCGGGTGATTGGAACCGTTCAGAACGCCAAATACACCAGCCTCCGAGGAGCAGCGCCCCCGACCGTTTTTCTCCCGTTCGGAGTCGAGACGCGGCGCTTGCAGGGCATGACCTTCATTATTCACGCCCACACGCTGGCTGAAGGCGAATCAGCCTATCGGAAAGCACTGCATGAGTTTAGCCCGTCCAGTCCGGAAACTGAGCCTGTCGCATTTGCCGTCCAGTTCAATGACGCCATCTCTTCGGTACGGTTGCTATCGACGCTCTCGGAATTCTTTGCTGCACTTGTTCTTTTGTTGAGCAGCATCGGCGTGTATGGCTTGATGGCGTCGTATGTGAACCAGCGAACTACCGAGATCGGCGTGCGTATGGCTTTTGGAGCGACGCGCATGGCGGTCTTCAATCTCATCATGAAACAGGTATCTATTCTGCTCGTTATTGGAGTGGTTGCGGGGAGTTGCATGGGAATCATTGCCGCTCATTCAATCAAGGCATTTCTATACGAGGTCAATCCAACCGGTCTCGACTTCTTTGGAGCAGCGGTTGTGATTCTGGCACTGTGCGGTTATATGGCGGCACTCCTGCCTGCGCGCCGGGCAATTTCGATTGACCCGATGCAGGCTCTCCGCGCCGAGTAGAGGGCACTTTGATGACATGGGCGATTGGATGGCCTTCTGTATCGTACGAGAACAAATCGGCAAACCGCTCGCTTCGAGCGGTTGCAGTGCCCAGCGAGCGATTGAGTGATAGCGCCATCTGCGAGGCAGTTATCCGTATGGGACGCGGAAGTGAGTGACTACAGATGTCCAAATTAATGTCAGGGGTCACCGTGAAAATCCGCTGGGAACACGCTCACGAGTGCCGCAAATGCGGTCACGTGATCCCGATCGATGACATCGATTCGCGCGTGATAACAACTGGCGTTATCACCTGTCCGAAGTGTGAATCATCGGGGCCGATTAACGTAGCGATTGTCCAAGTGAATCCGTGACTGGCCTGTGGATTGAGTTCAAACAGGAAGAGGAAGGGACATTTGCTCGTCAATCGTGAGGTGGTTGATTCTCCTCATAAAAGTCCGAACGAGTTCCCCCAGAACCTTGGAGTCATTGTCAGCTCGCGAGATGAGCAGCGTGCTCGCGGACAGACCCTCATCCTGAAGTGGCCTCATTGTGAGGCCATCGCGAGCGATTCGCAAGGCCCCGGATTTCCCAACAATCACTGCACCCCCAGGCTGAGTCATTAGAGGAACCGCCTCTTCGGGGACCATGAAATGTTGGAGGACGGAGGGCATGATTTTCAGCTCTTCGGCTCGGCTTTGAATCAGGTCGTAGAGCGGAGGATGAGTCTGGCGTTGAAATAAAACCCATCGTTTGTGGGCAAGCCGCTGAAGGCTAATCGAAGGAAAGTTAGCTAAATCGTCTTGTCGGGACAGCACAATGTAGAGCGGGGATTCATCGATTTTTAAGCTTGTAAAGAGATCGGAGAGCGGAGCCTCGATCACCAGGGCAAGATCCAGCTCACCAGTCAGTACTTCATGTGCCAGGTCGCAGGAGAAGCCGCTCGACAAGTTCAGCTTCAGGCGCGGGAACAATGGTAGTCGAGTGGCAAGAAGCACTGATGTAAAAAATGGATCGGCGTAAGGTGATCGCCCGACGTTGAGCACTGTCTCCACATTTCTTCCCGCAGCCCTGGCAGCTTGCACAGCTCGTTCGGCGTGCAATAGAGCAATTCGTGCTTCCTCTACATATGCTCTTCCAGCCTCGGTAATGGACACGGTGTGGTGATCCCGAATGAACAAGATCACGCCCAAGTTTTCCTCGAGTTCGGAAATGTACTTGGTAATCGCCGGCTGGCTTAAATGCAAACGCTTAGCGGCGCGAGAGAAACTTAATTCCTCGGCCACTGCGACAGCCGCTTCCATATGCTTCAGGTCGTTTCCTACCATGCTGCCCCCGCTTGACGCTCAACCTGGGTTCAGTAGGCCTGGGACCCGCACAGAACGCGGGTGCTGAGGCATGGGAATGACGTGCATCCCGAGAATTGCACATGTGCTATATGGATCTCAGATAGAGAGACCTCTGTGTTTATTTTTAGATGCTTCAGGTGGGGTACCGGTCGCATGTCTGATTGGCGCAAGCCGGCGCACTATTACGATTTGGAATAACCGCTCTTCAAAACGTAATTGGACAAGTGGTTCTGTTTCGTCAATCGTGTGAGCAAGCCGGTATCCGAAGGGTCAATACCAGCTTCGTAGGCAGTGCTAATCACCGGTTGCGATTTGACCGCGGAGGCCACCTGTTGAACTCCGTTTGTGGGTCGCCCCGGAGGGGGTCGCCCATGCAAAGTTATCCATCGAGCGGAAGGGTTATCGAGCACGGAGCCGATAAGCCATCAGACGCGGATCGGAAGCCCGTGGTCAACGAGCCCTTCGTTCCAGAACCGCTGCTGGATACGGACGAAGCAGCGGCCATCATGCGCGTTCATCCTAAAACCCTGCAACGGTATGCACGCCAAGGGGTCGTTCGTGGCTTTCAGCTCGGAACGATGTGGCGTTTCCGGGCAAGCGACATCGATCGCTGGATTTCGGAACGACTGGCAAGCTGAATTTTCCCTAGACCTCTGCCCGGCGCGGCGCTAGCCTAAAGACAAGCCATCCGTTGCGCCGGAGATGAGGAGTATTCATGGCAAGGCGCACACGGTTTCAGCACGGAAGCGTGCAACGCGATAAGAGGCGAAGCGGGCCGGATGTCTGGGTGTTTCGCTGGAGGGAGATTGGACCGGACGGCAAGAGCGTTCAGCGCAAAACCGTCATCGGTACTGTGGTCACGCTCCCTTCGCAGGCATCCGCCCTCAGAGCAGCTCAAGCGTTGCGCATCGACGCCAACCAGCAAACCCCGCGAACGGACAGTCGTCCGAGTACCGTAGCGGAACTGATCGAACACTTTCGGCTGAAGGAACTCACCGAAGACGAACAGGGCCGTAAGGCACACTCGACGAAAGCTGCTTACGAATGCTACCTAGAAGGCTGGATTGTACCTCGATGGGGCAGTCACCGCTTGGACCAAGTGAAGTCGGTGGCTGTTGAAGAGTGGCTAGGGAGCATTGAGCGGGCAAGGGGAACAAAAGCGAAGATTCGGAACATCATGAGTGCTCTCTACAGTCACGCGATGCGATACGAGTGGACGGACAAGAATCCGATCCGGCTCGTTCGCCAAAGCGCCAAGCGGGAGAGAATTCCCGATGTTCTCGAATTGCATGAACTTCAGGCTCTTCTAGGCAAGCTCGCTGTCAGGGAGCGCACTCTTGTGCTTCTTGATGCGGCGACTGGCCTGCGGGTCAGTGAACTTCTGGCACTGCACTGGAACGACATTGACTTTGAGAACCTGGAGATTCGGGTCACCGAGTCGATCTGGCATCAGGTGCTGGGAGTCTGCAAAACAGAGGCGTCCGCGAGGCCGGTTCCTATGGATAGCTATATGGCCGAAGATCTGCTGCGCTCGAGAAAGACCTGTGCCTATCCGATGGACGATGACTGGGTCTTCGCCAGTCCGACCATGAAAGGCAAACAGCCGTACTGGCCGGACAACCTCATGAAGCGCTACATCAAACCGGCCGCAAAAGAAGCCGGGATTCACAAGAAGATCGGCTGGCACACCTTCCGCCATTCCTTCGGTACGTTGCTCAAGGGAAATGGAGAAGATGTGAAGACCGTTCAGGAACTCCTGAGGCATGCCAACAGCAGGATCACGCTCGACGTTTACACGCAGGCCGTGAACTCGCAGAAGCGCGCCGCACAGAGCAAGGTTGTGCAAATGATTGTGCCCGGCGCGGGCACGAACGTGGGCACAGAGCGAAATGAAGCGCAAACGGGAACAGAAGCGTGAATTCGCTTGCTGTGCCCGTAATGTGTCTGGATTTGCTTGTCACTTGAGGTTGCCATAGCTTCTAAGCTTTTTAGAATCTATGGCGGGGACGACGGGGCTCGAACCCGCGACCTCTGCCGTGACAGGGCAGCATTCTAACCAACTGAACTACGTCCCCTGGATGTTGCAGAACCGGAGCCTTGCGCTGCCGGCTTTGGTGTTGCGGCTCGCGCAGCGGAGGAGCGGCGAACCCGCGGGACTGTCACCATCCCGCTCTTCGGATTGTAGCAACAACAGCGTTCAGCGTACAGCGTGCAGGTCAACCCGGCAGGCTCGTCGT
>Ga0335075_10000914_pt1 | contig 49951 bp, 40 predicted proteins | sample Lox_Sample_24_FD_206723 | JGI IMG/M metagenome (GOLD analysis project Ga0335075, IMG submission 206723) | Soil microbial communities from Loxahatchee National Wildlife Refuge, Florida, United States - Lox_Sample_2.4 | ecosystem: Environmental > Terrestrial > Soil > Wetlands | place: USA... | reverse complement strand
AACGCCAGTTCGGGCGTTCCGTAGCGAATAAAACCGAGCGAACGCTCACTCGCAACTCACGAATAACCCAATGGCGGAAAGGAACTGCCACCCAAACTCAATTTTTCAGCGGCCTGCTAGGCCTAGCTCCCCCGGTTGTCATCCCGAACCCACTCCCGACGCCTTCCGTCGGGACTGCGCGCTTGCCGCGCCGTGGCCCTCAGGGCAAAGGTGGGCTCGCCACGCCGTAGCGCAATGCGCGAAGGCGGGTGAGGGATCTGCTTTTTGTTCGTGCTGCCCCGTACCGCGAAGGGATCTGCCTTTTCTTCGTAGCGCTGGCGTCTCGCCGGCGTTTTTTGCCGTTGCCGTTCTGGGTGCCGCAGTCTTCCCGACATTTGCGAAGGATGCGGATTTAAACGTAGCGCGTGGCGTTTAGCGCGGCATGGAGCGGATTTCGAATAGAACGACCGGAGGTGGGAACCATCCACCGCTCCCGCTCCAGCGGTGCGGCGGGCGCTGTATCGTGGGTCCACGTGTGATCAGATATGCGGCTCAAGCCCCCACTGCGAAAGATGGAGCTCAAAGTACCTGCGCAACAGCGCGTATCGTGGAGCGAGCTTAGAATCGCCGCCCGACAGCAGACGTCGTTCCTCGGCGACCACGAAATCGTACGCAGGCTTAACAATCGTCCCGGCCTCGGACTGCGATATCATCTTGGCGGAAAAAGAGCCCAGATAATCGAGTATTTTCTCCCCATCAGAATCCGTCGCAACCATCTTCGCCATTTCTTGCAGGACTGCATTCGCGCCTCCTCCTGTACCACTACCCTGCTTCTCGAACTCCGCCACCGCGAGGGTCAAGAATTTCCACATTTCGCTGCCAATGACGATGCGAGGATACGCCGCGCGCCCGCACTCAAGCAGATATGCGCGCTCGAGCGCGGTGCCATAAATTTCGCCTGTACCTATCTCGGTAGCCAGGCCGACATCAATCCCGCCTCGAAACGGGTGCTTACTCGCCAACGCCGTTAACGCGGAAACTGAAGCGGCCCACAACGTGGAGAAAATGGTGACGATAGGAGCTAAGTCTCCGTGATCGGCTCGCAGCGGTACCGACATAACGAACGAATCAGAGAAGCCTACAAACCTCGGCTGCACAGAAACCGTGATGTGTAATTTCTCCTTCGAGATCCCCGCTTCGAAACTCTCGAACTGCTTGCGGAACGATTCCCTCATTTCGACTACGAAACCAGCCGTCTCCTGGAGGACCTGCGCTACGTCGGCGCGATCCTCCGGCGTGGACGGCATCTTAAGCTTGCGGAATTTCTCGCGCTGGCCGAGTACGTCGAGAAACGCCACGGCGTAATATCCGAGGCTGTAAGCTCTCTCTTTCATCGGGTTCCAATCCCCTAAGCACTTCTTCTTAACCGGGCATCACGAGTTGATGCATAATTAGCAGCTTGGGAACCACTATGCAACTCAGCACGCGCGGCCATTTTACGACAGCGTATGTTACCGTCCGAACAATTCGAAGTAGCGATATACAGGTGGATCAAAGCGGCCGGAACCGCGAGATCCGTTAACGTCGTCGACTTTTACAACATGCCGGGCGCAAACGGCGAGTACGCCCTTGTTGTCGAAAGGCTGAAGGACTTGCACGCCCACGGATATGGTGCTCTGTCGAAGATTGTCGGGAACCGCAGCATCCCGTTCAATGAGTTCATTACAACGCGCCACGAAAATGACTTCTTCGGCGGGGGATTTGTGCTCGGGATAGCACCGGGCGGCAGAAAGTTTTTTGAGGCACTTGAAGCTCGGCACGAGGAGGAAGAGCGGCGGTAACAAGATAAAGGAGCGCACCGCCAAGAGGCGCAATTTTCCCAGCCAACTCTGGGCCTGTTGCGCAAAAACATCCAGGCGATGGAATCGGACGCGGCCCTTATTACGCCGCACGACCGCTACACATTCTGGCGCGATGAGCTGTTCGATTTCGGTTTTGCAGTAGCTATCATCGACTTGCTCAGCACATATCGGTTTGATTAGGGCGCCATCATCCCTGACCTCTACCTAGCAAAATTGAAGAGTCAAACCGAAATGGTTCCAGCGCCGTTGCCGGCAATGCTGTGCGAGCAAACACTGCGCCGACTCGCAGCGCTAGCTCTCATTCGAAACCGGCCGTCGGATCTTACGCGGCAGTTGCGCAAAGCCCTCGCCGACGACGGCTTCGACTCAGCACCGGAACCCGCCTCAGCCAACACTGCGAGAGCAGATACCGAACGAACCAACGAGGTAGAGCGAAGCGCTGCTGCCGAGACCACCGCTGGGAATTGGGATGTCTTCATTAGCCATGCGAGCGAAGACAAAGAATCATTCGCGCATCCATTGGCTGTAGCACTCCGAGAACGTGGCCTTCGAGTTTGGTACGACATATTTACCCTAAGGCTCGGAGATAGCCTCCGGGCGTCAATCGATCGTGGGCTCGCTCAGTCCACGTTTGGCGTGGTGGTTCTGAGCCACCACTTTTTCGCAAAGGACTGGCCGCAGCGGGAGCTAAACGGCCTCGTCGCTATCGAAGTTGGCGGAAGGAAAGCGATTTTGCCGGTGTGGCACGGCGTTACCCGAGATGACGTTGCCCGGTACTCGCCGACGCTGGCTGATAAGAAAGCAGTTTCGACGAGTGAGGGGTTAGACCGGATCGTCGAGGAAATCATAGACGTCGTGAACCATAACGTCAGTTTCGGTCGACGGTGAAAGCGATATCGTGCGTCCTTGCTAGCCTGCGCTGGTGGTCTGCGTTTTTCCCATTTTGGCACCCACTCCAAAACCGCTAAAATTCGCATCTCGCGCTGACAATTTTCGCCCCGCAACCCTCCCGCTCACACTCACTTGCGCTGTACGCAAATCTGCGGACACTTGACGCCCATGCTAGCGTGAAAGTAAGGCTCTCGATTTGACGAGCGCCCCGAGGGGAGTGGCCCGAGCGATGTGTCCGACGAACGCAGCCGCGGTAGTTAGCCAAGCCACGAGCCCGCGCATGACGTTCGCCCCTCCGCCCACCCTTGCGACGATTCTTCCCTCACCTGTCCGGCAGCGCAATCGAGCGGGCCGGAGCTTCAGAGTCTGCGCCAGAACGCAGATTTTCGTCAGGGCACGGTTTCAACCGTGCCGCAAGCGGCGCTGCATCCACACGGCTTCAGCCGCTGAGGTCCCCGCTTTGCTGCTATCGCACGGGCTCTTCAGGTGCGACATAAACGCCGCCTATTCAGCACGCGCGTTAGCGCCTGAAGCTCCCTCGCGCCCTTCTCCCGCGAACTGCACAATCCGTGTGGGTCATCGCTTTAGGGATGACATAGAGCTGCGCGCTTCACAGCGCCAGCGCTCGCGCTGCTCCATCCGCGCGAAGTCGTCGCCTTTTTCCTCCACCAATTACCGATTACGACTCACCAATCACGTCTCGAAGTTCCGGGGTCCCGGGTGCGCTCCGCGCACTGGGGTGGTGAGGGGCGGAACGGTCAATCGACCTCGCGCACACGTAACTCACAGAAAACAAACGGCCGGGCACATGCAAGGGCGGAACTTTCCGGTGCATTTTCTTTTTCTGTTTTCGGCACGTTTTCTGATCGTCGTACGCGCATTTCTACGTGGGGTCCCCGAAACGCTACGCGTTTTGGCGCGGTTACCCGGCACAGTCGTTCGAGTAGAAACGCCAAGATTATTTACTTGACGCAGGTACGGTATTTTGGTACTCTGTTCCTCCATGAGCGTAACTCCTAGCTCGGCTTCAGCTTACCGCGCAAATCGCGCTTCACGTCGGCAACCAGTTTGCGCAACGGGACGTTTTCGAGCGGTCGCCCGGTCTTCTGCTTCGATTTCTTTTTCGGAGGTTTTTTCATGGCTCTCCTAGAAATGCTTCAAAGTTATGGGACCGACGAGAAGTGCCGCGAAATTCTAACGAAACTGCGCTGGCCCGAGGGCGTGACTTGCCCGCGCTGCAAAGATCGGCAGGTTTGCTACCTTGAATCCCGCAAGCAGTTCGAGTGTCAGTCATGCCGCTACCAGTTCTCCGTCACAACCGGGACGATCTTCAACGATACGCATCTGCCTCTCGAAAAGTGGTTCGCGGCTACGTTCCTTCTCTGTGAAGCAAAGAAAGGAATGAGCGCGTGCCAAGTGCAGCGAACGCTCGGCATCAGCTACAAGACGGCATGGTATCTCTGTCATCGGGTTCGCGCCGCTATGGTCGCCGTGGACAGGCCAATGCTTGACGGAAAAGTCGAGATGGACGAAACCTTCATCGGCGGAGTCAATCGAAACCAAGGACAAGAAAAGCGATTCGCAAACAAGAGCCACGTCATTGGCATCCGTCAACGAGGGGGCGAACTTCGCTTCTTCCACACGAAAGACATTAAGAGCGGTACCCTTGAAAAGTACATCCGCGAGAACATCAGCGAAGATGTGGACGTGCTCTTTACGGATGATGCGCTGGCCTACCGGAGCGCGGCTGGACACCTTCGCAAGACCGGACGGCACAAGACGATTCGCCACAAGCTTCACATTTACGCAAAGGGCGAGACGCATACCAACACGATTGAATCGGCATTCTCTCTCTTGAAGCGCGGCATCACTGGCAGCTGGCACCGTGTTAGCGCAAAGCATCTCCAAGCGTACTGTGAAGAAATGACCTTCCGGTTTAACCGCAGGAAACGGCCTGATCTGTTCACTGACACTCTGCGGCATATGATTACGGCTCCCGTTCTAACTTTTGAGAAACTAACGGCTTGATCTTCCTTTGGGTAATTGCTCTTTAAGAATGTGGCGATATTGCTCGCGAAAATTCCGCAGATCGGACGGCAGTTGGTCAATGTTTCTGTCGATGTTGTTTTGTAATTGTTCTTCAATCTCTGGCTGGCTAGCGACTAGCGTGAACACATTGCCCTCGACTGAGGTACGGAGGAAATGCTCGTAATGGGCGATTAAGTCCTCAATCTTCTGGGTGGTGTCGGTCCCAAAATAGTGGATACTGCCGTCACTCTGGAGGGCAAGCGCTTCGGTCTTGCCTCCAACCCCGCTCACCGTCCGCTTCGTGTGGTACATAATCCTCAGGCCGTGAAGCAACATGCACTCTTTAGAGCCACACGCTTGGACATCCCGGAGCATGGGATGAGTTTGGCGTATGCCGAAACCGATGGATACGGAATTGGATTTGTCGATTTCAACCACACGATTGTGCGCCCAATGGAACAAGCCCGTCCCGTCTCCGTAACAGTGGACTCCGATAAGCATCTGCATCGATGCATCGACTCCCGCACGAGCCAAAGGGGCTATCGTTTCATCAAAAAATTCCTTAGCAAAGATATCGAGTGCATCTGCGACCTGAGGAGCGGGAATCGCCTCCTGGCTCTTAAAGAGCTTATAAAGGTCCTGCTCTGCACACGCGATAAGATGTGAGTCCCCAGAGCCGCCGAGGACGAGGGTGCCTGTTTTTGACACAAACCTGTACAGTTTGTCGCACTCCGATTTCGCGTAGGCGTCCAGCGATTCTTCGGTGTCCGCCAGCATTAAAATGCCGTCCAAATAATTAAGCCCTACAATCGCCGTCATGCGTTTCCTTCCGGGCGGCCGCAAATGTTTCGGATGACAAGGGGCGGGCGCGCGCGGCTTCGGGAATGGGCGAATCATACGCCCCTCCCGTTACCTGCATCAAGTAAATAATCTTGAGAAACGCACCTAACTCGTAGAAAACAAACAACAGCACATGCGTCTACCCGGCACGTCCCGGCGCATCTATTTTTGCCATTTTCGCCGCGAAACCTGCTTCTCCGAAAGGAGGTGGGCGCAACAAAGCTCCGCGCGCGGTGCGGCTTCTTCCATTTGCAGCGGGCAGGCATTATACTTTCACGCCGCTCCTGAACCGCCGCACACGGAGACTACATGTCGGTCTTGGACTTCGTTCTAGGCAAGCCCATCGCTACCCAGGACGAACGCGCCGAGCAGATCGGCGTCAGCACCGGAATTCCCATCTTCGGCCTGGACGCGCTCAGCTCCGCCGCGTACGGCCCGGAAGCGGCCCTTACGCTGCTGATTCCGCTGGGCGCCGCTGGTGTGCGCTACATCGTTCCGGTCAGCTTCGCGATCATCGTGCTGCTGATCATCGTCTATTTTTCCTATCGCCAGACGATTGCGGCGTATCCCATGGGCGGCGGTTCCTACACGGTGGCGACCGAGAACCTGGGCGTCTTCCCCGGACTGCTCGCGGCCGCGGCGCTGATGCTCGATTACATCCTGGTTGTCGCCGTGGGAATTTCGGCGGGAGTGGGCGCGCTGGTTTCCGCCGCGCCGCGACTGCAGCCGCACACGCTGTCGATTTGCCTCGGCATTCTGGCGGTCATCACGCTGGTGAATCTTCGCGGCGTGCGCGAGGCCGGCATACTGTTCATGATTCCGACGTACGCGTTCCTCGGCTCGCTGCTGATCGCCATCGTCATCGGCGTTTCCAAGACGGTCCTTGCGGCGGGGCATCCTGTGCCGGTCGTGGCGCCCGCCTCGCTGGCCGCGCCGGCAACGACCGCCGTCAGCCTGTGGCTTTTGTTGCAAGTTTTTTCCAACGGCTGCACGGCCATGACCGGCGTCGAGGCCGTCAGCAACGGCGTGCGCGCCTTTCGCGAGCCCACAGTACGCAATGCGCAACGCACGCTCACCGTCATCATCGGCTTTCTGATAATTCTGCTGGCCGGAATCGCATACCTGGTGCGCGTCTACGGCATTCACGCCACCGAGCCCGGACTTCCCGGCTATCAGAGCGTGCTTTCCATGCTGCTGGCGGCGGTGGCCGGCCGCGGCTGGTTTTATTATTTTTCGATCGGCTCGATCCTGGTGATTCTTTCGCTTTCGGCGAATACCGCGTTCGCGGATTTCCCGCGGCTCTGCAAAGCTGTGGCGCAGAACGGATATCTGCCGCATGGCTTCGGCTTCCGCGGGCGCCGGCTGGTCTACTCCGAGGGAATTTGGATTCTGGCGGCGCTCTCCGCGATCCTGTTGGTGATCTTTCGCGGAGTCACCGACCGGCTGATTCCGCTGTTCGCCATCGGCGCGTTTCTGGCATTCACGCTCTCGCAAGCGGGAATGGTTGGGCATTGGGCGCGCAAACGGGGGCGCGGCGCGCTGCAAAGCATGGCGGTGAATGGACTCGGCGCCGTCTCGACGGGCGTCACGCTGCTGGTGGTGCTGGTGGCCAAATTCAAATCCGGCGCGTGGGTCAGCGTCCTGCTGATCGCCGCCATCATGAGCGCCATGCTGTGGGTGCGGCGGCACTACGATGAAGTGGCCGTCGAAACCAGACTGACTGCCCCGCTGAAGGTTGAAAGCCTGGGCGCGCCAATCGTTATCGTTCCCATCCAGTCGTGGAGCACCGTGACGCAGCGAGCGATGCAATTTGCGCTCACGCTATCGTCCGAAATTCGCGCCGTGCACGTGGTGATGGAGGACGAAACCAGCACGCTGCAGGAGCAGTGGTGCCATCTGGTGGAAAGTCCGGTGGAAATGGCCGGCGGCACGCCGCCGAGCCTGGTCACGCTGACGTCGCCCTACCGGCTGGTGATTCGGCCGATCCTCGATTACGTTCTCGAAACGGAGAGCAAGAATCCGGGACGCCAGATCGCGATCATCGTTCCCGAACTCGTGGAGCGGCACTGGTATCACTACCCGTTGCACAATCAGCGCGCCGAACTACTCAAGGCGATGCTGCTGGTGAGTTGCAGCCGCAACGTGGTGCTCATTAACGTGCCGTGGTATATCCGCGTGTGACTGCTGATCTGTGTGCGACCTAAAGTTTGAATGCGGTCAGCTTGGCGAATTTACGGGCGCGCTGGTCAATTTCGCGGCGCGTGACTTTGGCCAGACGTTCCACTCCGAATTTTTCCACGGTGAAGCTGGCCAGCACCGAGCCGTACACCATTGCGCGGCGGAGATTTTGCTCGTTCATGCTGCCCGCCTTGGCGAGGTAGCCCATGAAGCCGCCGGCGAACGTGTCGCCAGCACCGGTGGGATCGTGGACTTGCTCGAGAGGAAACGCCGGGACGGAAAAAATAAATTTCGGATGGACCATCAGCGCGCCGTGTTCGCCGCGCTTAATGATCAGGATTTTGGGGCCCAGCTTGAAGACGTGGCGCGAGGCGCGGATCAGGTTGTGCTCTCCGGTAAGCTGGCGCGTTTCGTCGTCGTTGATGGTGAGGATGTCGACGTGCTTGAGCGTTTCGCGCAGTTGTGCGTTGGAGCCTTCGATCCAGTAGTTCATCGTGTCGAGGCCGACGATGCGCGGCTTGCCGTTGAGCTGATGAAGCACCGATTGTTGGAGACCCGGCTGGATGTTGCCGAGAAAAACATGCTTGGTGTCGAGGTAGGTGTCCGGCAGGGTGGGCTTGAACTCGGCGAACACGTTGAGCTCGGTGGCCAGCGTGGTGCGCTCGTTCATGTTTTGGCTGTAGCGGCCGGACCAGAAGAAACTTTTTCCGGCGGCGTGTTCGAGGCCCGAGAGATCGATTTTGCGGCCCTTGAAGACGGCGCGATCTTTGTCGGAAAAATCTTCGCCGACGATCGCCACCATGCGAACCGGAACGAAATGGCTGGCCGCCAGCGCGAAATAGCTGGCCGCGCCGCCAAGCGTGCGGTCGACCTTGCCGAACGGTGTTTCAATGGCGTCAAACGCGACGGATCCGACGACGAGTAGTGACATGTTTTCTCCTGGCGTTGGCTATGGCCCTCAGCGGCTAAAGCCGCTCAAGCTTTTAGGCCGTTTGACGGCACGGCTAAAGCCATGCCCTGACGAAAGAACCTACGACACGTGCTTGCCGCTACGAAATGTACTTGCCGATAATGAGCGCCAGACGCTTCTTCGCGGCTGCGGGAATGGTTTTGCGGTCGGTCAGAATCGCGTGGGCCAGTGCCGAGCCGCACTTGCAGGGACGGGATTCGTCCAATGCACGGATTGCTTCGCGAATGGCGCGCTGCACGTTCTCCGTGTTTTTAGTTAGCACCGCGATGATCTGGTCAACGGTAACAGCATCATGCGACGGGTGCCAGCAATCGTAATCGGTGACCATGGCAAAAGTCGCGTAGCAAATCTCAGCCTCGCGCGCGAGTTTCGCTTCGGTGAGGTTGGTCATGCCGATGATGTCGAATTTTAGTTGGCGGTAGGTATGCGATTCGGCCAGCGTGGAAAATTGCGGGCCCTCCATGCACACGTAGGTGCCGCCGCGATGCACTTTCACTCCGGCGCGGTCGGAAGCCGCGGCCAGCTGCACGGAAAGCGCCGGGCACGTTGGCTTATCAACGCTGACATGGGCAACGATGCCGTCGCTGAAAAAGGTGGAAATTCGCGTGCGCGTGCGGTCAAAAAACTGATCGGGCACAACGAAATCGAGCGGCGCGACATCTTCACGCAGCGAGCCGACGGCGCTAACCGAGATGATGCGTTCCACGCCGAGCGTCTTCAGCGCGTAAATATTGGCGCGGAAATTGATTTCGCTGGGCGAAATGCGATGGCCGCGTCCATGGCGCGCGAGAAAAGCGACGCGGCGGCCCTCGAGCGTGCCGGCGACGATGGCGTCGGAGGGATCGCCAAAAGGAGTTTTCACGCGAATCTCGCGCGTGTTCGTCAGGCCGGCCATGCTGTAGAGGCCGCTGCCTCCGATGATGCCAATGGCGATCGGCTCGGCTTTCCTAGCTTTCGAAGTTTTGGCCTTAGGCATTCATTCTCCTGGGAAACTGCAGCAAATCCGTGCGAAGGATCGCGCGCTAATCGACTTGCACCGGCTCGGCTTCCCATCTGCCATCCCGCTCGCGCAAGTACGCGGCGGGAATGCACGGATCGTGTACGAAAAGCGCCAGCCAGCCTTCTTTCACCAACTGCGGAATCCAGCGCTTCTTATTTTCCAGCGTAGTCATCGGATAGAGATCGTAACCCATGATCCACGGGAGCGGCAGATGCGCCGTGGTCGGGACGAGATCGGCGAAGCAAAAGGCGGTCTTGCCGCCGCCGGAAAGCTTCACGCACTGCATGTGCGCCGTGTGCCCGGGAACGACTACGACATCCACGCCGGGGACGATTTCCGCATCGCCATCGAGCAGAGAAAACATTCCGGCGGATTCGAGTGGCTGGTAATTTTCGCGAAAGTAGCTGGCGTGGTCGCGCTCATTCGGATGCATCGCATGGGTGAACTCTTCGCGCTGAACGAAATAGCGCGCGTTGGGAAAGGCGGGGACGAGTTTGTCGCGTTCCATGCGCGTGTTGCCGCCGCAATGGTCGAAGTGCAGGTGCGTGTTGATGACGATGTCGATGTCTTCGGGACGCAGGTCAAATCTTTGCAGACCCTCAATGAGCGATGGGCCATTGAGACCGTAGATCTCGCGGAGCTTTTGGTCCATCTTTCCGCCGGCGCCGGTTTCGACGAGAATGCGCTTGCCGCCGGCGTTTATGAGCAAACAGTTCATCGCGAGAGTGATGCGGTTACGCGCGTCGGGCGCGGATTTCTTCTCCCACAGTGGACGCGGGACGACGCCGAACATTGCGCCACCATCGAGTAGAACGTGGCCAGCCAAAATAATGTGGAATTCGAGACCGCCGAGTTTCAAATGCCTATCCTTATTACAATCTGCTTCACAAACGATCGGACGCGAAACGTCTTCCCTCAGGCGCTAAAACGCAAAGAGGGCCTTATGGTTATTGTCGGAAATGGAGGTCCGACCCCGTAAAAAGAAATCGTGAGACGTAAGCTGCAAATGAGCGAAGAACTTCGCCGACTGGACAAATTGGCGGCTGGTACAAAATACGGATTCGGACCCGCGCAGTCAAGGTCGGGTGAGAGTTCGGCTGCGCGGCGTGCTCAATCACGACAGGCCCGCGCGCGCCAGAATTTCGTTGACAGCCGAATACGGGTCGATCTTTCGCGCCGCGACATCGGAGGCCAGACGGTCGAATTCAGCTTCGCCGATTCCCTTCCCGAGCGCTTTTTCAGCGACACGCGCTTGCAGCAGGCGCAGCAGCCATTCGCGCCAGTAGTCGCGCTCGCGCGAGCAGCGTTCGCGATCAGTTTGTAGGTGTTCCTGAAATTGCGCGATTTGGGCGATGAGTTCATCCGTGCCTTGATCTTGCGTGGCGATGGTGCGCACGATCGCGGGCGTCCAGCCTTCGTGATCGGAGACCAGGCCCAAAACAGCGAGCAGCTGTTGTTCGAACTGATCGGCGCCTTCGCGATCGGATTTGTTGATGACGAAAATGTCGCCGATTTCCATCAGGCCGGCTTTCAGGCTTTGCACGTCGTCACCCATGCCGGGCGTGAGAACCACGAGCGTGCAATCCGCCAAGCGCACGACTTCGATTTCGCCCTGACCGACGCCGACGGTTTCTATGAGGATCACGTCTTTGCCCGCCGCGTCGAGCAGGAGGCTGACGTCTCCGGTGGCCTGCGCGAGACCGCCGAGGTAGCCGCGCGTGGCCATGGAGCGGATGAAGGTGCCTTGGTCCTCGGCGTGGCGCAACATGCGAATACGGTCGCCGAGAATCGCTCCGCCTGTAAAAGGGCTGGAGGGATCGACGGCGATGATGCCCACGGTTTTGTCCGCAGCACGAAAATGTGTGGCGAGGCAGTCGACCAGGGTGCTTTTGCCCGTGCCGGGCGAGCCAGTGATGCCGATGCGGAAAGCGCGGCCAGTGTGCGGAAAGAGCGCTTTGAGAAGCTCTTCGGCGCCAGGTTCGCGGTTCTCGATCAGCGTAACCGCGCGGGAAAGAGCGAGGGGGTGGCCGGCGAGGATTTGTGCGACCCAATCGCCAACGCGATTGGCAATGTTTTCAGGCGGAGCGCTCATGTGGACGGGATAATGCTACAGCGTAGCACCGGCGTAAGGAAAGATTTTCGCCTGCGCGGCACGAATCAGCTGCGCTGGGCTGGATTCGAGGCGCCGTTGGAGGGTCCGTGGCCGGAGGAGTATTCGTCGTAGGCTTTGATGATGCGCTGGACCAAGCTGTGGCGAACGACGTCGCGCTCGTCGAAGTAGACCAGGGCAATACCGTCGATTTTTCCGACCACGTCGATGGCTTCGACCAGACCGGAGCGGCGCGTATCGGGAAGATCGATCTGCGTCACGTCGCCGGTGATGACGGCTTTGGAGTCGAAGCCGAGGCGAGTGAGGAACATTTTCATTTGTTCGCTGGTGGTATTTTGCGCTTCGTCCAAAATCACGAACGAGTCGTTCAAGGTGCGGCCGCGCATGAAAGCAAGGGGAGCAACTTCGATGATGTCTTTTTCCAAGAAGCGCTCGAGCTTATCGGCTTCGAGAAGGTCGTGCAGCGCGTCGTACAGCGGGCGCATATACGGATCGACTTTCTCCTGCAGCGTGCCGGGAAGAAAGCCCAGGCGCTCGCCCGCCTCGACGGCGGGGCGCGCCAAAATGATGCGATTGACTTGCTTGGACAAGAGCGCAGCAACGGCCATGGCGACGGCGATGTATGTTTTCCCGGTGCCGCCGGGGCCGATGGCGAAAACCATGTCGTAATTTTCAAGGGCTTCGATGTAGCGCTTTTGGTTGGCGCTTTTGGGCGATACGGTTCGCTTGCCGAAATTGCGCGAACGAGTTGGCGAAAAGGCGGTGTGAAGAGTGGACGCAGCCTCGCCGGCCGCCGTTTGCAGCAGCGCCTTCACTTCCTGGCTATTGGGGATGCTTCCTTCGCGGACGCGGTCGTTATAAGCGCCGATAATGCGCGCGGCACGCTCCACTTGCGCAGGCTCGCCCTCGATTTCCAGGTCGCGATCGCTGAGATGCGTGGTGACGCGCAGAGTAGATTCAAACAGCCGCAGGTTTTCATCGAGCGTGCCGAAGAGCTCGTTGATGCCTCCGGCGATTCGGACGGTTTGTTTCATCAATATCTAGGCACAGCATATCGCGGGCGTCGAGCCAGGGTCAAGACAGCGTGAATGGCTTCGCGGGGGGCAGATTCGGGCAAGTCTTCTCGCGGGGGGCATCGGGCCGACGACAGAGTCAGCGGTGCGCGGCGAAGCGACGGTCGACTTCGTTGGCCGCGAGTTCGACGAATTCGACATAGGAATGAAGCGCGGCTTCGAGATCGATTTGCCGGCGCTTGCGCTTGCCTTCACGGTAGTCGAGGATCGACTCGAAACCGGAGGGATCGGCGCCCGTCCAAGAAGCGACGGCGGCGACTGATTCGCGTTTGCTTTGGGGAACCGGCTCGCCGGCAGCCATTACGGCATGGCGGAACAAAGCGCAAAGCCTGCTGATCGACGACAGCATGATTTCGAGCTGCGTTTTGGAGTTATCAGGGGCGGCGAGAATCGCCCGGCGCAGATCGAGCCGCTCCCGGTGCAATTCCCGCTCGACCTGCAAGCGGTGGAATTGAAGCGGGAGTTGGAAATTTTCGAGCCAGTCCGACCCGAAAAGGAGGCGATGATTCGTTTTGATATCGAACATTTCGATGACGAAGAGATCGGCGGAGCGCACGAGTTCATCGAACTTGAAAAGCAGCGGCGCGCGGTTACCTTCCTCGATCCACCAGTTCACAGCGGGATGGAGCTGCGCGAGGTCAGCAGTGGCAAGATTTTCGAGCAGACAGATAATGTTCAGGTCTGAATGATCCTCGCAAAACTCGCCGGATACGGCCGAGCCGTAGAGCACCACGGAACGCAGGTTCTCCCCGGCGGCGTCTTTCAGGCGATTCACGAATTCGGCGAGCTTGGCTTCCAATGGCGATCCCGTTCGTTGGAGATAAGGAACGATAGCAGAAGTACGGCGACGCAGAAGCAGTTGGCCGCGAGCGTGTCGCTCAATCGCGCAACGGCGGACGTCATCGCCCCCGGGCGCGTTGGCGACTGCCGCAGAGCGCCCGGGACGGGGCCATCGCTATCGAGGAGCCCGCATCGTAAAATGAGCTGATGCAGACGAGGTGCAGAATCGTGGGCGCGCTGGCGCTTCTGATCGCGGCATCGGTCGCGCCCATCGCGCGAGGTCAGGGTTCGGCGCCCGAGGCGTCGCAATACGAAACCGGACGGGCAGCCGTTGAGCAGCTGATCGCGCAAAGCGGCGCGCAGGAAGTTTCCGTCGCATTCCGCACTCTGGACAGCAGCAAAGAAGTATTCATAGGAGCCGGCGAAGAAATTCGTCCGACGCCGCAGTGGGTGGAAATTCCGGTGATGATCGAACTGTACGCGGACGTGCAGACGCGCGCGGTGGGTTTCGACAGCGTGATCGTGGTGCACAACAGCTTTCACAGCGCGACCGGCAAAGGGGTGTACCACCTCGATCCGGCGCACGATCCCGACCCGGAGCTTTACCGTGAGATCGGCCACCAGTTGAGTTTGCGCGAATTGGAAGAGCATATGATGAAACGCAACAGCCAACTGGCCACCAACTTACTGATCGAGTTTCTGGGAATTTCGCAAATCAACCAGCGCACCGCAAGTTTGCACGGCAGCGGGATGGGATTGCGGCATGGATTTCAAGATACGGCCGCGATCAGTGCCGGGCTGCGAAACACCGCGTCCGCCCGCGGGATGATGGAGATTCTTTCGGCGCTTGCGAATCACGGCGTCGTCAGCGCAGAGGCAAGCGACGAAATGATGGGCGCGCTCGCGAATGCGCGGACAGCGGGAAAAGGTCCATTCTCGGTTAATTCGGCATCCGGCGCAGCCGGCGTTTATCAGGAAGCGCTGGTCGTCTATGGCGCGCGTTCTTTCGCTCTGGCGGTGGTGACACAGGGGTTGGAAGCGGGGCCGAGCACGGTGCTGATGGCCAAAATCGCGCACGCGCTGGCAGCCGCCAACTAACGGTGCGCCCGCAATGCGCCGATCCAAAAATTTCATTTTCAGACCGATTGATAATTTCTTGACATGTCGAAAGGCAGCGTGGTAAGCTGGAGAGTGGGATTCAGGCTGGTCTAAAGCACGGCTGGAAACCTTTGGTGAATGTTCGGATGGCAGCGGAAGCAGGGCGGGGTTGGGTTTTGGCTTCGTAGTTTCGGGCCGGGTGGGCCCTGAGCTTCGCAATCGTAACTCCCGCGCGACCTTCTTGAACCAATGCTCCCGTAAGAGCATTCTGCCCACGGCTCTCCATGGGCCGTGCGGCGAAGGCACCGCGAACGATAGTCCCTTCAGGCATACAAACCTTCAGGCGTAACCGACTCAAGTAATCCTCAGGCATACCCTCAAAGAGGTGGGAAATGAGATCAGGAAATCTGTTGCTACGGAGTCTGCTGGCATTTTCAATCTCCCTTCTATGCTCATCCGCATGCACCCTGACCGTGCAAGCGCAGCAACAAACTGCCACGCTTACCGGCCGGATAACCGATCCGTCGGGCGGCGCGTTAACCGGCGCAACAGTTCAGGTGACAAACGAAGAGACGAACGCCTTGCAGTCGACGGTTACGAACGCGCAGGGGCAATACACGATTCCGGACTTGAATGTAGGCACGTACACAGTGACCGCCTCCAAGCAAGGGTTCCAAACTAGCGTGCACACGGGGGTGACGCTGACCATTGGGGGAACAGTTCAAGCGGACTTTACGTTGCCGGTTGGCAACGTATCGGAGACCGTTCACGTGACCGCTGGAGTCTCACGCGTGGAGACACAGACAACTGAAGTATCGAACCTAGTGGCGCCGACGCAAGTGCATGACCTTCCGTTGAATGGGCGCAATATCGAGCAACTGCTTACGTTGACGCCGGGCGTCACAGCCATCGCGCCAGCGGTCAACCCGGTGACTGGACGGATGTACGGAATGCAGAACAATTATTCATTCGCCGGGCAAAGACCTTACGGGCAAATGTTCCTTCTCGACGGCACAGACGTGCGCGATTTCTGGGAGCATGGAATCGGCTCGGGATATGCGGGAACGGAGCTGGGGATTTCATCGATTTCTCAGTTTCAAGTGATCACCAACACGGCCACGGCGCAGTACGCCGGCAACGGGGTTGTGAACGAAGTTTCGAGGTCAGGAACGAATCACTATCACGGGAGTTTGTACGAGTACTTCCGCAACAACGCGCTGGATGCGCGAGATATCAACGATCCTGTTTCCGGGCCGCCGCCGTTCCGCCAAAACCAGTTTGGCGCCACTATCGGAGGGCCGATCAAAAAAAATAAGCTTTTCTTTTTTGGAAATTACGAAGGACTGCGCAACAGCCTCGCCATGACGACGGGAACGTTTGATATTCCAGAGCCCTACGTCGCGCGCGGCATGTTGCCGTGCTTCGATGTGACGGGAAAGATCGCCGTAAATACAACGTCATCCGCGTGCCCCGCCAGCGCACCGGCCAATTCAATAGGCACGGCGGCGAATCCGATCGAGCCGGTATCCGGAATCAACCCCCAGGCGCAGCAGGATCTGGCGCTGTATAGCCTGTGCACGAAGTGCCGTCCTGTTGCGAGCGCTCAGTCAGTTGCGGGCACGACGGTCGTATATCCGGCGGGCACGGACTTGGGTGGATACTATGCCAACGTGACGGCGCCTCCGCTCGTCGTAGGCGAGGATTACGGTCTGGGACGCATCGACTACACGATCGGCGCGAGTGACTCGATATTCGGCCGGTACGTGATGGACAACGCGCGGGTAATCAACAACCCGGAGGATCCGCTGGGCATATTCCCGGAGCTCGATTACACAAAAAATCAATATCTCACGATTGCCGAGAATCACATCGTCTCGCCCACGATGGTGAACATCATTCGCTTTGGGCTGGTCCGCACGAATGAAAATTCCCACACAGCGCTCGATCTCACGCCGGCGCAGATTGCCGAGGCCTCCACACTTTCGGGCATTCCGCTCACGTCCGATCCGATTGATTTTGTCAGAACGCTTTACAACGAACCCCAGCGGCCAGATGGCCAGTTCTCCGCATATCTTAGCGCGCCGGTGGGACCCAATCCGGACCGCCCGGACACTCTGATCGACAATAAATTCAGCGGGGGCGACGATCTCTCCTGGACGCACGGAGCGCATACGCTGAAGATGGGCGTCGTGGTGACACGGGTGCAGGTGAACAATGACCAAGTGGCTTACGCGGCCGGCGAAACGTATACCTTTGGCAACATGCAGCAGACGCTGCAGGGGGTGCCAGCCACTTCGTTCGCAGTTCCTCCCGGATTCGCTAACTCGACGCGCTATTTCCGGGAAATCGATATAGCACCGTACGTACAAGACGACTGGAGAGTGACGTCGCGGCTAACTCTAAACCTCGGGATGCGCTATGACTACACAACGAATCCCGTCGGCTGGGCCGGAGGTAATGTTCCGCTAACGACGCTATTAGGCTCGTTTTTGCCGCCGGTCGGCCCGCAGGCACCGCTCCCGGTCTGCCCAACCAATTTGCTGGAAGCCGCCATTTGTTCGCTGGGAGTGTATTCACCGGTAAAGCACGTATTCGCAGCAAACCCGAACTCGAGCAACTGGCAGCCGCGCTTCGGAATCGCTTGGTCTCCCTTTGGGAACAATAGAACAGCGGTTCGAGCGGGCTTCGGCGTGTTTGACGACCCGACCGAGGCGCGCATCTATGAGTCCGGCTACATAGCGACGCCGCCAGCCGCCGATTTCTTCATAATTGGCCCAGATTACCCGAACGCATTCACGCCCACAGCGACCTGCATTCCCGCCGTCAGCTGCCCTTCACCGAGCGAATTTGCAGGAGTGACATACCAGAACAACTTCGGATCTCCCTATACCCTGCAATACAACTTGAACGTACAGCAGCAGATCACGCCTGGAACTATTCTGACCGTTGGCTATGCTGGGTCGGTGTCGCGCCATCTGTGGAACCAGCGCGACATCAACATCCCGAGGTGCATCACGTTTCCCAATTGCACGGCTCTGCCGACCGTGCCGAAGGCCTACCCAAGTCCCGGGACGCCGGGCTTTGCGGTCGATGTCGCGACTACTGGCAATCCAACTCCTTGCGTGCTGCCATCGCAGGCGACTTGCTACGGAAGCGGCGTTGAGTTTCCCTTCGTTTCGATCCTGGGGGGTACCGTCGAACTCCCCGGCGAGCGGATCAATCCGAATTTCGGCGAGATGGTCACGGAGGCCAACACCGCCGCCTCCAGCTACAACTCATTGCAGATCGGACTGAATCACCAGTTTTCCAGCGGGTTTTCCGGCCAAGTGAACTACACCTACTCACACTGCATCGACGACGGATCGTTCGCCACTAGCCTGGAGGAATTCCAGCAGCTTCAAACGGATTCTTACAATCAGGCGTACGATTACGAGAACTGCCTTTTCGACGTTCGCCACAACCTGAACGTGAACGGAGTTTACTCGCTACCGTTCAAGGGCAATCGTGCGGTGGCGGGATGGCAAATCGCAGCTATCTTGGGCGTCCATAGCGGATTGCCGGTCAATATAACCAACAACATGGCCGGAGTGCCCCTCGATCCGGCCGACTTAAGCACGGAATGGAGCTCGCGTCCGAACTACAGCTTCGCTCCGGGGTGCAATCCGAACCACATCATCGATAAGGCTGTCGCACCCGGGGTCATCCAGTGGTTCGATCCTTCGTGTTACGAGGCGCAAGCGGAAGGGTTCCTGGGGAACGTTCGGCGAAATAGCGTGCCGGGTCCCGGGACGCTGGATCTCGACGCGTCGGTCATCAAGAACACCAAGATCACGGAAACGCTGACCATCCAGTTTCGAGCCGAAGCGTTCAACATCATGAATCACTTCAACCCCGGCGCGCCCACTGGGTTCATTAATCTGGCCAACGGCACGAGCGGGCAAACAACGCTTTCCCAGGCTCCTGTCGTTACGCCGCGCCAAATCCAGTTCGCGTTGAGGCTGGAGTTCTAAGCGTCACGGCTTGGCCGGAAGCGAGCATATGCCGGTCTCCGGCCAAGCCTTTTTGCTTCGCGGACCCACCAAACTCGGAATCCCGGAAACTGCAGGCGAGAGCGGGACGCGCGGGCTACATGCGGCGCATGTCGCTGGACGTGCCGCCGGCGGCGGGTAGATAGCAGCGCTGCGTGTAGTCCATGACCATGCGATCGGCGTTGAAACGCCAGCCGAGGGTGCGGATGGCGCGCTTCATGCGCTTAATCCAGCCGCGCGGCAAACCGTCTCGATCGCGCTGATAGTAGAGAGGAATTACTTCGTCGCGCAACACGCGATAGAGGTTTTCCGCGTCGCGCGTGTCGTGGAGATGTAAGTTGGAATGGGTGCGGCCGTTGCCGATGGCAAAGCCGTTTAGACCGTCGTACGCCTCGGCCCACCAGCCATCCAAAATGGAAAGATTCAGGCCGCCGTTGAGGACGACTTTTTGGCCGCTAGTACCGGAGGCTTCCAAGGGCCGGCGGGGATTATTGAGCCAAACGTCCACGCCCTGCACGAACTGGCGACCCACGTTGATGTCGTAATCTTCCAGGAAAATGAAGCGATCGGCAAACTGCGGGTCGCGCATGAAGCCCATGATGTCCTGCAACATGCGCTTGCCGGGCTCGTCGCCGGGGTGGGCCTTTCCGGCAAAGATGAACTGCACGGGCCGCTTCGGATCGTTGACCATCGAGGCGAGCCGGTGAATATCCGACAAGATCAAATTGGCGCGCTTGTAGGTGGCAAAACGCCGCGCAAATCCGATGGTCAGAGCGTCCGGGCTGAGCGCGCGGGCGAGCACTTGCTGAATCTCAGCCGGTTCGCCGCGGCGCTGCGCCTGTTCGAGGGCGGTGTTGCGCACGTATTCCAGTAATCGGGATCGCAGATTGAGGTGCGTTTCCCAAAGTTCGCCATCATCGACGGCCTCGATGCGCTCCCAGATGCGCGCCTCGCTGCTCTGTTCGTGCCATCCGACACCAAGATGACGGTCGTAGAGCCGAGACATCTGAGGCGCGAGCCAGGAAAGCACATGTACGCCGTTGGTAATGTGGCCGATGGGGACCGTTTCCTCGGACCTGCCCGGATACAAGTCCGCCCACATGGCGCGGGAAACTTCACCATGCAGCGCAGAAACAGCGTTGGCGCGGCGCGAAAGCTTGAGGCACAGCACCGTCATGCAAAAGTCTTCCTGCTGATTCGAGACATTCTCTCGCCCAAGACCCATGAGGGTTTCGTGCGAAAGGCCGAGTTGCTCGCGCAAAGGTCCGAGATGTTCCTCCACCAGTTCGGGGCTGAAACGGTCATGGCCCGCTGGGACCGGAGTGTGGGTGGTGAAGACAATCTCGCGAAATATGCGGTGAACCGCTTCTCCGAAAGATAGACCTTCGTCCTGCATCCGGTCGCGCACCGCTTCGAGGGCCGCAAACGCGCTGTGGCCCTCATTCAAGTGCACCACGCCGGGGGTAATGCCCATGGCCGTGAGAGCGCGATACCCGCCCACTCCGAGGAGCAGTTCCTGGCGGATGCGCACGCGGCGGTCTCCGCCATAGAGGCGGGAAGTAAGTTCGCGGTCTTCGGGTGCGTTCCCGTCCACATTGGAATCGAGCAGAAGCAGGTCGCAGCGGCCAACGTTGACGCGCCATACTCTTGCTTTCAAAATGCCGCGGCGCGTTTCGATCTGCACCATGACGGGCTCGCCGGATTTCCCGATGGCTGGCTGCATCGGCAGCGCGTTCACATCGTTGGGAATGTACTCTTCCTGCTGCCAGCCGTTCAGGTCGATACGCTGGCGAAAATATCCCTGCCCGTAAAACAGGCCCACGCCGACCAGCGGAATTCCCAGATCCGAAGCGCTCTTAATGTGGTCACCGGCGAGAACGCCGAGGCCGCCGGAGTAAATGGGGATCGACTCGTGCAGCCCGAACTCGGCGGAGAAATAGGCTACTGGGCGCGGCCGCAACACGCTGGCGTGCCGCGCGCCCCAGGTACGATCCGCTTCCACGTATTCGCGGAGCCGGCGATAGGCATAATTCACGCGGCTGTGAAGCGCCAGGTCGCGCGCGCGACGCTCCAGTTGTTCGAGGGGAATTTCGCCGAGGAGCAAAATAGGATTGTGCCGCAGCTCGTTCCAACGAACCGGTTCAAGATCGCGGAAGATCGCGCCGGTATCGTGGTCCCAGGTCCACCAAAGATTGCGCGCGAGCGTCCACAATCGCTCCTGCAAAGGAGCGATGAAGCGGCCCATCGTGCGCGCTTCGCTGACAATTGGCGCAACCTGCGCCGCGGCTTCCGACAGCATGCGAATTTCGTCTTCGGTAAAGACGCGCCGCTCGATGGTTTGCACGTCCAAGACGCCCAGCAGAACGCCGCGATCGATGAGCGGAACGCCAAGAAACGAGTGATAAGCCTCTTCGCCGACTTCCGGGAAATATTTGAAGCGCGGATGGCTGGTGACTTCTTCCACCGCCAAGGGACGTACCATTTCGGCTACCGAGCCGACGAGCCCTTCGGGAACAGCCAAGCGGAGATTTCCGACGCTCTGCGGGCGCAGGCCGACGGTGGCGGCGAGAACCAGATGGCTGCGGTCGGGCTCGAGCAGGTAGACGGAGCAAACGTCCGTTTGCGAGCGGCGGGCGATCAGAGCGACAACCTTCATGAGTGTTTCCGCTGGCTTGCCGCTTTCCTTGGCGAGTTCGCGGAGTTCTTCGATGGTTAGGACGTGGCTGGCATGGTTCACCGGAGGAGCGGGGAGCGCGTTCAAAGTCTCCTGCTCGGTGGGATTGACTTTAACGTCCTGAGAGCCCATTCGTTTGGCCTTGTAAATCGAGATACCGCTGAGCCGCGCCAACGCCGCGGACTAGTCGATCTGAGTTGCGCGGCCGGCGTGATATTTCTCCGGCGCTTCCAGTTTGCCTCAGCAGCATACGAATTGCGAACGCCGCGCGAAAAACGATGAAAAATGCGGCAACTTTACCATCGAAATGTCCTGAGGCAGTACCCGCTAGGTTACGACTCTAGTCGGCAGCCCGGATCAAGTCCAATCGATGTTGCTTATCGCCAGCATTTGCAAAGCGCCGCAACATAGCCGAGGACGACCGCGAGAAATTTTCCGCACCGCGCAAAAGAGAGTATAGACCAGCAGCCTCGGCTGTGGTCACTGCGCGCGAAAGGCTGCGGCGAAAATGCCACGTCAGGCCGCGCCGGTGAGGCCGCCGAGTGGGCACAAATTTCGCAAATGCCTGCGCTGGCGTATAATTTGATCAAGTCCCGTCTACACAAGGCGCCGGACGGCCGCGAGGATTCAACCATGAGCTCATTGACCATTCGGAATTTCATGAAGCAGCAGGGGTTCGTCGAGGAGCCCGATAACGTCTGCAACATGCACTTTTCCGGACTGTATTTCCAGCCGCGGATCGTGGGCTCGCTCGTGGTGGCCGGGATTATCCTGCAATTCTTCTCGGCGCTCGGAGCGGCTGTTCTCTACCTGGCGCTTTCCGCTCTGCTTTGGTGGAACGTCGCGGTTCCGAAGGGCAATCCATTCGAACTTTTCTACAATCGCGTTCTTGCAATACCGAAGGGGAAGGCAACGCTGGCGCCCGCGCCTGGTCCGCGCCGCTTCGCGCAGGGAATGGCGGCGGCGTTTATGCTGATCGTGGGAGTGTCGTTGCTGCAGGGCTGGATGATGACAGCTTACGTCTTCGAAGCGGGCCTGGTGATGGCCTTTTCCGCACTTCTCTTCGGAAAGTTCTGCCTGGGGGCTTACATCTACCATCTGATGCGCGGCAATGTGGCGTTTGCCAACAGCACCTTGCCGTGGTCGGGACGCTCAAGGCAGGCGCCGCGGTTGCACAAGCACCAGGTCTAGCCGGGCTGGGCGAATCGCCCGCGCCTCAGGAAGCTTTTACCACTTGCCGATGGACAGTCGCATTACCAGCGCCATGCCGCCAATCAATGTGATTAGCGATCCCAACAGCGCGAGATTAAGCACCAGCTCACGTTTCAAGTCGATCTTTGGCGGCACAGTTCCTCCGAGGGTTGTCCATTTCTGGCGCGCATAGTTTAATACAAACTTTCCAGTTCATTTCAAAAAACTGCGCATCCTGCGCGCAGGCAAAAAAAACTGCCGGCCGGCACTGGCGCACCTTGCGTGCAATCGGAGAATTCCCGGCTCGTAGCGCCGGTTCGTATTGCTGGCTTGGAATGCCGGTGCGATAATGACCCGGTTGTGGGGCATCTTGCTGGATTAGCGACTGGGGGTTTTATGGCTCTGCGAGACGAGTGGATCGACAAGCGTTCGTCGGCAATGAACGGCGGCGGCCGGAATTTTTCGCAAATGCATTTCGCTCGCCAGGGCGTGATAACCGAAGAGATGACATATGTTGCGCTGCGGGAACGGATTACCCCGGAGCGAGTGCGCGATGAAGTGGCCCGCGGGCGCGCCATCATTCCCGCCAATATCCACCACCGCAATCTGGAGCCGATGGGCATCGGCGTGGCGTTCAGTTGCAAAATCAACGCGAACATCGGCAATTCCGCCACCACCTCGGAGACGGCGGAGGAACTCGAAAAGCTCCACCGCGCGGTGCACTATGGCGCCGACACGGTAATGGACCTTTCGACGGGCGGCGACATTCCTTTGATTCGTACGGCGATCATCAACGCATCGCCCGTACCGATCGGCACGGTGCCGATTTACGAAGCGATTTCGCGTGTGCGACGCGCCGAAGATTTGAACATCCAGATCATGCTGGAAGTGATCGAGGAGCAGGCCGAACAGGGCGTGGACTACATGACCATCCACGCCGGAGTGCTGCGCGAGTTTCTGCCGCTGGTGCGCAACCGAATCACGGGGATCGTGAGCCGCGGTGGCGCGCTATTGGCGCAATGGATGAGCTTTCACAAGCAGCAGAACTTCCTCTACGAGAATTTCGACGCGATCTGCAAGATTTTTCAGAAGCACGACGTCAGCTTCTCGCTCGGTGACGGATTGCGACCCGGATGCCTAGCCGATGCAAGCGACGAGGCGCAGTTCGCGGAATTGCGCGTCCTTGGCGAGCTGACGAAAAAGGCATGGGAATACGACGTGCAGGTGATGATCGAAGGCCCCGGGCACATTCCGCTCGACCAGATCGAGCTGCAAGTGAAAAAAGAAAACGAGCTGTGCTACGAAGCGCCGTTCTATACGCTGGGGCCGCTGGTGACGGACATCGCCCCGGGCTACGACCACATCACCAGCGCGATTGGCGCGGCGATGATCGGGTGGCACGGCGCGTCGATGCTATGCTACGTGACGCCCAAGGAGCACCTGGGGCTGCCGAATGCGGATGACGTGCGCCAAGGCGTCATCGCGTACAAGATTGCCGCGCACGCGGCCGATGTGGCGCGGCACCGTCCCGGCGCCCGCGATCGCGACGACGCTTTGAGCTACGCGCGCTTTCTGTTCGACTGGAAGAAGCAGTTCGCGCTTTCGCTCGATCCGGAAACTGCGCAAGCAATGCACGACGAAACTTTGCCGGACGACTTCTACAAAGAGGCCAAGTTCTGCTCGATGTGCGGGCCGAAGTTCTGCTCGATGAATTCAACGCAGATCGCGGAGATTTACCAGGGATTCGACCAGAAGGAGCGCGAGTCCAAGTTCGCCGAACTCCTAGCCAAGGTTGAAGCCCCACCCGGTGCGAAGAGCACATCTGCCGGATAGTCGTCGCCTGGCTGCATCTAGATCGATCTTATCGGCGAAAGGGAGAGTCGCAATGGCGTTTGCGCGTGCAGCGAAGGTGGGAGCGGTACCGCCGGGAGCCGTGGCTGAATTTGACATAGGTGGCAAAGCGGTAGCGCTTGCCAACGTGGCGGGTAAGCTCTACGCCATCAATAGCGTATGCGTCCACGAAGGCGGCCCGCTGGGCGAAGGCGCGCTCAACGGGAGCGTGGTAATTTGTCCGTGGCACGCCTGGGAATACGACGTGACCACCGGAAAGATCGTAGGGAGCCCGGATGGCGCCGAGGGCGTGGCCTGCTACCCCGTGGAAGTCCGAGGCGAAGACATATTTGTAGATGTCGGGTAGGAATCGCCCAGCTTTTTCGTCGATACGTTAAATTTTTTCATGCACCCCCTTTCCCTCGCGCCGCGCTTGCGTGTATAGTGCGCGCGACACTTTCGACGGATGACTCTAACTCCCCCCAAACCTAAGCGATGGCTGCTAGCTGTGGACCCGCGCGTATACCACTGGGACACCCTCTTTGTTAAAGGCAAGGAGATGTGGCGGCAGGCGGGCGACAAGCCTGATGCGTTGCGGCAGTTGAAGCAGGTCCATAAGGGCGACCGCGCACTCTGCTACCACGGGAGGCCCGAGCATGCCGTCTATGCACTGGCTGAGGTGACCCGCGATCCGTATCCGGACCCGCACGAGAGGGACGCCAAAAAGCTGGTGACGGATTTGCGCGCTATCGAGCGGCTTCCCCGGCAGATCAGTCTGGCTGAGATGCGCGAGGACAAACTGCTGCGGAAGATCAAGTTCCTGAAAAATACGCGCATGACGATTTGCGCTCTGACTGAGGAAGAGTACGCAGAAATCCTGCGACTTGCAGGAATCGTGGCGTCCCCTGGCATCCCCTTGCCGTAGGCGGTTTAGTTTTAAGATCCGCTCGATCCGAGAACGCAAGTTCCCCCGAACCCGGCTACAATCAAAACCAGAATTTCGCTAGCTGCGCAGCCCAATATGCCCGAACTGCCTGAAGTGGAAACCGTTGCCCGCGGACTGCAGAACGCCTTACCTGGGCGGCGAATCCAGAGCATTCGTCTGGGCAAGACCGACTTTATCGAAGATCCGGCTGCCATCGAGCGCGACCTGCCTGGATGCCGCGTCGAATCTGTCCGACGGTACGGCAAATTCATGTTGATCGATCTTCAGCCGCAGGATCAGCGTGAGCCCAAGTTCGCTCTGCAGGTGCACTTGGGCATGACTGGGCGAATGGTAGTGAGCTCGCCGGAAGAGCCGGTTCTTCCGCACACACATGTTTTCCTGGCGCTCGACGACGACCGGGAGGTCCGCTACACCGACCCGCGCCGCTTCGGCTTTATGCGGCTTGTCTCCGAAACGGAGCGTGAGGCGCTCCTTCAGTCCGTCGGACTCGAACCGCTTGACGCCACGGAAGCTGACCTCGGCAGGAAAATCCGCTCGCGGCGGGCGCGCATAAAAGCGCTGCTACTGGATCAGCACGTATTCGGCGGAATGGGCAACATCTACACAGACGAAAGCCTTTGGCGCGCGCGAATCAATCCGAAGCGGCTGGGCGCAAACCTGGGGGCCGCCGAGATACGCCAACTCCACAAAGCGATGCGCAAAGTGCTTACGGAGGCGATTTCCTCACGGGGATCTTCCATTTCGGATTTTGTCGATTCCTACGGCTTGCCGGGAAATTTCCAGCAGCGCCATCGCGTGTACGACCGCGAAGGCAAAAAGTGCTTTCGCTGTGGAACTTTGATTCGCAGAGAGATCGTGGCGGGTCGGAGCAGCTATTTCTGTCCGCGCTGCCAGCCAGCGCCGCGGACACGAAAGAAAGCCCCGGCGAAGCGGCCTAGGAAACGGAACGCCGGAGCGGCGTAGGCATGTACGGACCGGATTGCGCCGGCAATCCCGCACGCTCGAACTGAATGGTGGTGTGAGTGATCTGGAAATCGCGTTCCAGAAGCGAGCGTATCGTGGCCAGCAGTTTTTCGCTGTCTTCCATGTGCATATCGGGAATGCGCACATGGCAGGAAAGCGAGTGCAACCCGGTGCCCAGGGTCCAGATGTGAATGTCGTGGACTTCGCGCACGGGAGGAGTTTTCAGGATCGCCTCAGCTACTTCCTGCAAGCGCAGATTTCGCGGCAGGCCTTCCAGAAGTATGTGGCCGCTCTCGCGCAGAATACCGCCGCTGGACCAAAGCACCAGCAATCCGATGCCGATGCCTAGCGCCGAATCGACCCAGAACGCGCCGGTAAAGCGAATCGCGAGCGCTCCAGTAAAGATGGCGACGTCAGCGAGCGCGTCTCCAAGATTGTGTAGCCAAACGGTGCGGACGTTCAGATCGCGGCGTCCGTAGTGCACCGCGATGACGATTCCTCCGTTGATCGCAAGCGCTCCGACGGCGACCCACATCATCAGCCCGGTTTTTACCGGCTCAGGATGCCGCAGGTGAAGGAAGGACTCGGAAATCAGGGCCAGCGCGGCGAGTCCCAACACCATGGCGTTGGCGAAAGCGGCGAGAATTCCGGCGCGATGATAGCCGAACGTTTTCTCGTGCGTCGGAGGGCGCAGAGCCCATCGCGCGGCGAGCCAAGAGATCGCCAATCCTGGGATGTCGGTAAGGTTGTGGATTCCGTCGCTCACGAGCGCCATCGAGTTTCCGGCGTAGCCGGCAACGAACTCGATCGCTACTAAGAGAATGGTGGCGGCGACGGCGCCTCCGAGGATTGCGGTGCTGGCCGGACCCAATCCATGCCCTTCGTGCGAGTGGCCGATCGAGGGATGCTCGTGCCCGTGGGCGTACATAGCGGGATTTTACCTCTTGGCGTTATCGCGGGGCGCACGGATTCGCGTCGATGTGGCCAATCGTTCGCCCCAATTGCGCAGCGAGCCATCATGGCAACGCGAGTATAATCCCGGCAATCGGCGGCGCGAACTCGATTGACTCCGCAATAGCGCGCACCTACCATTGCATTGCACCGCCGTTGGGGCCCGTTCGGAGAAGCGTTAGGCGCGCGTAGTCTCCGCCCACGCATGACGAAAACAAAAGCCAAGCTGGTGTTCTGGGGCGTCCGCGGCTCCACGCCGACCACCGACCGCGACTCGTGGCGCTACGGCGGAAACACGCCATGTGTGGAAGTGATTGATACCGATGGAGTGCGTTTCATCCTCGATTGCGGCACCGGGCTGCGTATGCTTGGCAATCACCTGCGCACGGTCAATAATCGCTGGGGCGAAGGGCCAGGCGAGGCGGGAATCGACGCGCACGTCTTGGTAACACACTATCACTGGGACCACATTCAGGGCATCCCATTTTTTCAGCCGTTCTTCGAAGCGCAAAACCGATTCCATTTCTACAGCTTTCAGTCGAAATACCTGGGCAGGAACAGCCTTCGACAGGTGCTGGAGGCACAGCTCGCGAGCCCTTACTTCCCTGTCGATGTCAGCAACATGCGGTCGTCACGCTCGTTCCGCGAAGTATCCGGCGGCGACAAATGGAAAATCGAAAGCACCGAGATAACCGCCGCGTGGCTCAATCACCCGCAGGATTGCCTGGCGTACCGGCTGGACATGCCCTCGGGATCGGTGGTCTACGCGACGGATACGGAGCCGGGCGCGCCAGAACGGGATCACGATCTTCGCGAATTGGCGCATGGCGCCGACGTGCTGATTTACGACGCGCAGTATTCCAACGAACAGCTTGCGTCCACCCGAAAAGGCTGGGGGCATTCGAGCTGGCTTGAGGGCGTTAAGATCGCGCGGGAATCAAAGGTGCGAAATCTGGTGCTGTTCCATCACGATCCGGATTCCACGAGCCGGGTGATCGATGGCTTTCTCTCGGCCGCGCGACAGGAGTTTCCCGCCACGTGGGCGGCGATGGAAGGCATGTCGATGACGCTGAGCGAACGCGGCGTAGGTGTCACTCTGCCTAAATCGCGGCTCGGGCAGCGGCGCCGATTGCGATTCGCCGCCACGGTGAAGGGCGAAACAGACGACGGACGATCGTTTGAGGAAAATGCCACTGTTCGAGATCTGAGCCTTCAGGGGGCGTATTTGTGCTTGAACAGCCGCCCGCGCCTGCAGTCGGAGTTAACCGTCGAAATCGACGCGGGAGATCACGACAGGTCGAGCCTGCTTTCGCTGCGCGCGACGGTGGTGCATTGCGAACCCGGGCGGGAGCACGCGCAAAATGGTGTCGGAGTGGTTTTTGTCGAAGACGCCGAACCGGAGATGCCACGCGACTGAGTGGACTTGCGCTAGGGTGGTATGTGGCCTGTACCTGGGCGTTATACGGATCGAAATGACGGGAAGGACACTTCCCCGCGGTCGACTAGGAATCCGCCGCCGTGCGCCTTAGTTCTTGCTGCCCTCTTCGAGCGCGGTAAGCTGCGCGTCGAGGTCGGCAAGAGCGCGATGGAGCTGGTCCGTGTGCCGCTGGTGCTGGCTGAGTTCCAAATCGCGCTGGACACGCGTCCGCGCAAGCAACAACACTTGCTTGCGGCGCCGGGTATCCATCTGCTGTGGCGTCATCTGCGGTTTTGTATTCTCCGGAGCTTTCGTGGTCGAATCCTCAATCTGAGCTTCCACTGACTTGCTTTCCCACCCTTTTGCCATGCCCAAATTTTACGCCAGGGAGCGGGATTTCGCGCAAGTTTTTGAAAAGTTTTTCGAGATGTAACCGCTTACCAATCAGGGCACGGCGAGGGCAAGATGCACGTTTTCAGGGTCCACGAAGGTTGCGCGGCTTGCCGGCGTCGCTTTTCAACGTTTGGCTGATTGCCGTAGACTAAAATTCAGTTTGCGCAGAATTCGCAACTCCGCTCAGCTGAGTCCAATCCTGCTCTCAAGTCGTCTAAACTAAAAGGGGGTACGTTCGCTTGCGCATGCGAATCTTTAGGTTCGCCACAGTGGTGCAGATTCTGCTGCTGGCTACGCACTGGTTCGTGTACGAGACATGGACCATACTGCGTGCTGCGCCTGATCCGCCCGGCGTATCGTGGCTTGCTATCGTTTTCGGCGTGCTGTCGTTCACTTTTCTCACCGCCTCGTTGCTGGCGTGGCGTTACGCCAACGTCGCCGTACGGATTTACTACACGATTGCCTCCGTGTGGCTCGGATTTTTCAGCTATTTTTTCTTCGCCTCCTGCCTGGCGTGGATCGTTTTCGGATTGTCGCGCTTGCTCGCTCCCGCTTGGCCGTCGAGCCTGATTCTGTACGCCTGCTTCGGCGCGGCTGTTGCTGCCGGATTGTACGGCGTGATCAATTCCGCGCTGGTGCGCGTGCGGCGAGTCCCGGTGAAGCTTCCCAACCTGCCTGAATCATGGCGCGGACGAGTGGCCGCGCTGGTTACCGATACGCATCTGGGCCACGTGCGCGGCGTCCATTTCGCGAAGCGCTTGGTCGCCAAGCTCACGCGCCTGGCGCCGGACTTGATTTTGATTGGCGGCGATCTATACGACGGCACGGCCGTTGATGCGCGCCGGCTTGCCGAACCTCTGCGAAATCTTTCCGCGCCGCTCGGCTCCTACTTCATCACTGGAAATCACGAGGAATTTCATCATCGCGCGCAATATATCGAAGCGGTGGAGAACGTCGGCGTTCGCGTGCTGAACAATGAGAAAGTTGTTCTCGACGGCCTGCAGTTGGTGGGAGTTCACGACCGTGATTCCGCGCACGACCCCGAACACCTTCGCGCGATTCTGCAAAACGCGAAGCTCGACCCGCGCGCTCCCAGCATCCTGCTGGCACACGAACCCAATTTGCTGGGCATCGCCGCCGACGAAAAAATCGATTTGCAACTCTCCGGCCACACCCACGGAGGACAATACTTCCCCTTCACCTGGTTCACTTCGCGCATTTATGGCCCGTTCGTCTACGGATTGAACCGCCTGGGCAATCTGCTGGTCTACACTTCGTATGGCGCGGGCACTTGGGGCCCTCCGCTGCGCGTAGGCACCAGCCCCGAAATCGTGCTGTTCAGTTTTGAATGAGCGTGCGTCGTTTCAACCGATTCTGCGCTGTGTGATTCGGAATAACTCTGGCAGAATATCCGCCGTGTCCAAACAACCTGCGAATCCCATTTTTAACGATAATAAGCTGAAGCTCGGCACGTTCTGCACCAACACCGTGCCATACATGACCTATCTGCCGGAGCGCCGCGACCCTACGTGGGAAGGCTGCGTGGCTGGCGCGCGCATCGCCGATGAAGCCGGCCTCGAAGCCATCGTCCCCATCGCCCGATGGAAAGGCTACCTTGACGACAAACCGGACCACTACTCCAACGTCGTGTTCGACGTGTTCACCTGGGCCGCTGGAATCGCGCAGGCCACCAAGTATTCGTCCGTGTTTGCCACGTCGCACGCCCCCAACATGCACCCGGTGCTAGTGGCCAAGCAATGCGCCACCATCGACGCCATCTCCGGCGGACGCTGCTCGCTGAACGTGGTCGGCGGTTGGAATCGCCGCGAGTTTGACATGTTCGGCATCGACTTGATGGAGCACGACCAGCGCTACGTTTACCTGGAAGAATGGTTGAATCTTTTGCGGCGCTTGTGGACTGATCCCAGCGAATTCGATTATGAGTCCAAATATTTCCGCATGAAGAAGGCCATCTCACGCCCGCATCCGCTGCAAAAGGGCGGCATTCCCATCATGAACGCGGCGCAATCGCCCGCGGGCATCCGCTTCTCGGCAAAGAATTCGGATATCGGCCTGATCAGCCTGCAAGGCGACAAGCCCTCGGACTGGAAGCCGCAGATCGAAAAGTACAAGCGCGTGGCGCGCGAGGAATTCGGCCGCGAAATTCAGCTGTGGACCAACGGCTCGTTGGTGCAAGGCAACACGCAAAAAGAAGCGGACGAGTTCGTCCGCCGCTATACCGAGGAGTATCTCGACAACGAGTGCATGGACAGCATCATGGCCACCATCAGCAAGGAGAACAACGTTCCGGCCGATTCGCCGCAGCTGGCCTTCATGCGCAAGCGCATGTCCATGGGCGCGGGGCATCCGCTCGTCGGCACGGCGCAGACCATCGCCGAAGAACTCGTTCGCGTTTCCGAAGCCGGGATCGACGGAATCATTCTCACTTGGGTCGACCACGTCGATGGCGTCGAGCGCTTTACTCGAGGCGTGGTGCCCTTGCTCGAACAAGCCGGCGTGCGCAAGCCGCACCTAAAGGCGACGTAGTTTCGAAAACTGCCCACGGAGGGCCCTTACCTGCCACGGCGAACCCGCGGGCTGCAAGCCGCATCTATGTAGTTTCTCGATGACTCCCTGCCTGCAGCACGAGCCGATTCGCGTAGCCGCAGGCAGGAGGGATTCGCTCGCTCTTTTCCTTACCGACTGCACACATCTCCGCGTGTTCCTCCAAACACGGGAACAAAGCCACGGGATAATCAGAATTACTACCGTGGCCCTTCATCGCAATAAAGCGCTCTCGAATCGTCTGCGCGGCAGGACTTGCGCGTTGATTGGCATCAGCCTGGCCATCGTCGCATCCGCTTTGCCTGTGCTGGCGCAAAGCCAGACGCCCTTAGCCTCGCGCGCTCCCACGGATGCCCCGTCCATTGCGCCGGGCGCGACTGAGCCGCAAAATTCCGACCAGCAACCTACTGGGATCATCGCCGGAAGTGTGCTGGACCAGAGCGGCACTCCCGTTTTCGGCGCCACCGTCACTCTCACCAACGGCGGCGGCCCGCCGTCGCGATCAGGACAAACCGACCAGGGCGGTCAGTACTCTTTCCCGAATGTTCCGCCCGGCCCGTTTCAAATCTCGATCACCGCCACGGACTTCAAACCGCAGACGATATCCGGCACGCTAAATGCCGGCGAATTTCACACCATGCCGCAGATCAAGCTGGTGCTGCTCCCCGTGGTCACGCAGATCGTAGTGAAACCGCAGTCGGTAATCGCCCATGAGCAGCTGCAGGTGGAAGAGAAGCAACGGGTTCTCGGCGTCCTTCCGAATTTCTACATCACGTATCTGCCCAATCCCGCGCCGCTCAATGCGCATCAGAAATTCCAGCTCGCCTGGAAATCGGTCTTTGATCCGGTGACGTTCATCGCGGTGGGAGCATCCGCCGGATTTCAGGAGGTGGATGGGCAGTATAGTGGCTTCGATGATGGAGCCGCTGGCTACGCCGAACGCTACGGCGTGAACTTTGGCGATATCGGCATCGGGACTTTTCTGAGCGACGCGGTTTTCCCCTCGGTCTTTAAGCAGGACCCGCGCTTTTACTTCAAAGCAACCGGCAGCGTTCGTGCCCGCCTGCTCTACGCGCTCGCTGCCGCCGTCATCTGCAAGGGAGATAACGGCCGTTGGCAGCCGAATTACTCTGAGTTTGCCGGCGACCTCGCCTCCGGCGCCATTTCGAATTTGTATTACCCGCCCCAGGACCGCAACGGCGTCGCGCTCACCTTCGAGAGCGCGGCAATCGGCATCGGCGCCGATGCTGCCAGCAACATCGTCCAGGAATTCCTGATCCCCAAGCTAAACATCAAATCGCCGTTCTCCCGCCACCGTCAGCATCACCAGAACCAGCCGTAAGTCCCGCGCGCGGCCGTCGCGGTGCTCGCGGCTCGCCCGAATCCGCGATTCCTCAGTTCGGTGAGCAAACCACGTCGAACTTCGCTCCTGCGGTCGGTGAGTGCGCCACTCGGATCTGATTTTTCGACTTCGCCGAAACGTACACGCCGCTTAATCGTGCCGCTGCGGCGTTCGTGGCAGTCAAGTAGCAGTGCCCGGATGGCGTCATGCCTGGTACCGCCACTGCGTCGCTGTTTGCCGCCGTGGTTGTGAATGACCTGGCGATCATCAATTCGAGAGTTCCCGACGCGGCAGGAAGATTCTGGACATAATCATCGTCCAGATCCGCGGCTTTCACGTCGATCTTATGGCTGCCGCTAACTACGCGAATCAATTGCGTCTTCATGCCCTTGGACGAAACAGCTGGCGTCCCATCGCTCTGCGTATATTGAAAAAAATTCGTGAAATGATCGCCGCTTAAAATCACCGGGCACGAGCGGAACGGAGTTCCCGCCGTTCCCTGGCCCCGGCTGTCGACTGCGATCCACACACCCGCATAACCGGTCGGAATGCTGCACTCCACTTTGATCGCATCGGACCCATTGGTCTCTACAACCGCTCGGCTGGACGGCCCGTATCCGCCGTCCCATCCAGCTCCCGCCACGTCAACGTCGTGCCTTCCCGCTGCCCACGTTCCTTTTCCTTCCGCCGTTGCGGAGACTCCCTTCACGCCTTCGGGGAAAAAAATTGAACCGCCCATCTCCAGATTGCGACCCATATAGTTCGTACCGTAATAGCGCGGAACGCAGGCTCCTTGCCCTGGCGAGCACTCCGCACCTGGTGAGCTGGCAACGTCCACGTTCTGCCCCGCTCCCGGGTTGTCTTCCACCAGTCCCGGCATATACGACCCGGTCACCAGCGGCGCGCAGTACCTCGCCCTCTTGATCGAGAAGTTGTGATAACCGCCGCCTGTGTACACTAGATTGGCAAACGCGGGCACCAGGTTCGAATCGCAGGTGATATCCGAAATCTCTCCATACGACACGAGGGGACGGCCACCTCTTGCTGAGTACCCAAACACAAATGGCTCCCACGGCGCCTGGTAGGTCTGCACGTTCGAGAACGACTCCAGCGGAATCGTCATGTCCGACTGTCCAAAGCTTGAATCCAGCTCGATGCCGCGTCCGGCGAAGGTATTCTGCCCATCTAACGTAACCGACTGCATTCCGCCAAATCCGTCCGCTATATCGATCGCGCCCAGCGGAATCATGCTCTTCGGCTGGCCAGGTTCGCTGCCCCCACCATAGCTAATGGAAGGGGCGCCCTGCACGTTCAGGTCGTGCAGATGCGTGCTAAATCCGGCGCCGCCGAGGACCAGGGGAGTGGCCGCGTCGTAAGAGTTAGCCCAAAACGACGAATCGCCGATGTCGCCGTACGTATCCGCGTCGTACAGGTTTGTCTGCCCGTTGCTCTGCGCCGTGAATGCCAACCCCCGAACAATCAGCGGAGCAAGCCCTCCGGTATTCGACTCCTCGAGTTGCGGGTTACCCACTCCGGCTACCAAGCTGTATGGCTTCGTCGCGAACTGCGGTGCGGCGCTCCAGCCAAACGGCTCGCTGTTGTCCACGATCAATGACTGTGCGGCATTGGCAGTGTCATTGGCCACTACCGGCGCGCCCAAAATCCATTTCGTCCAGTAGCAATAATTGGCGGTCGCTACATCGAAGGGAGCGTTCCATACGAAACTGCCGAGTCCCGCAGGGAAATAAACTGCTCCGCCGTGATTCTTACACGCTGCGTTGTCCGCGGCTTGAATTGCCAGACTGTTGTCGTGAAATACCTTCGCGCCGCTGACGGATGCGGCCGGCGCCGGTCGCACCCTCACCACATTCCCGTCGATCGCGACAATCCTGCCCACATATTCATTGTTTCGCGCCGCCGTCGGAGGTGCAGACGGAACGTTCGCAGCTGGCGGTGGCACGTAGCCCGCTTCCGCCATCGGCCCCCAATCGCGAAACTGGTTGGACACGTCATCGTTCATCGTCGTGGTGGCCGGCAGCGTGCTCCCGATCAGAGAGTAGCCGGAACCGTAATCCGCGTAGACGTAATAGCGATGTACTCTGGACGCATTCGCTCCTGCACCGCGCGGGCATCGCACCATATTCCATTCCCAAGCCACCACTCCCATGCGGTTCCACGTCCAGTTTTCGCCGTACCCTTGAAGTACCGAACCGGTTTCAGTCGACGCGGGCAATAGCGCTGTATTGATCGTGAAGGCGTCGCCGCTGGCCGAGGCAATGGCGTACCAACCGTCGAAATCCATCGGCGCAACTCCGTAAATCTGCACCACCGTCCCGACGGTGAAATTATGGCGTTCATCGGTTGTAACGGTCATGGTGCCGGAGGCGGAGCGGGTGATCGATCGAATAATGAAGCCGTTCACCAGGCGGCCCGTATCTCTGGATGAGCCGCGTCCGGTCGAGTTTCTGGCTCTCGTTTCGACGGTGATCTCGGACCCGCTCGGCGCGCTTTTCACCAGGAAAATACCGGCGATGCCGGCTGACTGCATCGTTGGGCCGCTTAGGATGATGTGCTCGCCGCTGCGGGCTGCGATCGCCGCAGAAAATTCAATCGTCGCTGTCCCATTGCTGATCGAATAGCCCGATATCCGCGCTGGCTTCGCACCTTCCACTTGCGGAGCATTCGTTGCCCTTCCAGCCACACTCGCGGCGCTCAAGCCCTCGTAATAGTCCGCTGCCACGCATTCATAAGACACCGTCGAATGGCCGACCGGGCCAATCACCGATACGGCCGGACCAGCTGGTGTCGCCATCGACGGTGCCGCGCCACCGTTCGAAATTACGATGCCGTCACCCACCACAAATCCCCTCGCCGACCCAAGGGCTACACTCTCGCTTCCACCCACGGTGGTGGCAGTCGTCACCGCGCCGGTGGGCAGTCCGGCTCTGGCGCCGTAGCGCGTCACGTCCGCCCGCGGCGTCGTCTGCGCGTAGCTCATCGAACTCGCCGCAAGCAGCAGCGTCCCAACAGCGATCATCCTGTTCATCCGTACACTCCGGCAATTTTCCTATTCGTGGGCGTTCCGTGTGCTTCGTGCCATTCCCACACAACGCTCAATCGAACTATAGACGAACCACGCCAGCTTATCGACAGGTCGGGCAGACCCTACGTTCCCGGAATGCCTTCGGCGTATTTAGCAAATGCGCAGCGTTTGCACTTTTCGATGGCAACTCGTGAATACTAGTCGGTTCTTTTGAGGGTGTGCTGTCGGCTCAGGCAGGCTTGCGGGAGTAAGATTCAACGTCAGTCCGATCGCTGAATCTAAGCAGCTAAGTCTCGATATTCAATGGACCAGTTGCGGACTCGCCTACGCACAGCGAAAAGAGCCTGCCGAACCCAATGTTCGCGAACTCTGTGGCCAGGTCACTGATGTGGATGGACTGTATCTCCTCGACAACGCTGCGGTATCGCTCACGACGACCGGCGACAATCCCAGAGTTCTAGAGCAGAAACGCACCGACAAGCAGGGTAGGTTCGACTTTGCCGCGGCGCCTTCCGGGTCATATCAGCTCATCGTCACTCTTCCGAATTTTCGGCCCTATGTGCGCACGGTCGATCTGTCTCGTGGTGCGCCTTCCGCAGCCGCGTGTCTGTCGCCGATACAGGTTGGGCTCAGTCCGTAGCGTCTAGGATGATTCTGTTCGACTGGCGAATGCGCGCTCGTGTCATCGCTGAAGTCGACAAACTATGACTTGCCCTCCATCTATCGTTATGACAGCATTACTGAGGTGTGTGTTGTAACGCTGGAGGTGTTGGTAGTGATATTGTCGGGCGAGCGGAGCTGTTCATTTCGGCGAATCAGTCTGACCGACTTCGCTGTTCTTGTTCGCCCCGATTCGGCAACCGAACAAACCGAAAACCTCACCATTCTCAGCCGCCCTACCCGGAACAATCACTCGCGTAGAAACGCACCCAAGTCACTGAAAACAAAGACAGGCACGTCGCTTTACCCGGAACCCCCCGGCGCATCGAATTGCGCTTCAAATTCTCCCGACTTTTGCCCGCGCCCGGCATGGTAAATCTCAAAACCATCCAGGAAGCCACGGCGCGCATCCGCGATTCGATTTACGTTTCGCCGTTTTCCCGCTCCGAAACTTTTTCGAAACTTACCGGCAACACTGTTTATTTCAAGCTCGACAATCTGCAGATGACCGGCGCGTTCAAAGAACGCGGCGCGCTCAACAAAATCCTGCTATTGAGCGACGAAGAAAAACGCCGAGGCGTGATCGCCGCGTCGGCCGGCAATCACGCGCAGGCCGTGGCCTATCACTCCACCAAGCGCGGCATCTCCGCGGAAATCTGCATGCCACTCACCACGCCGCTCATCAAGGTTTCCGCCACGCGCGCCTACGGCGCCGAGGTGATTCTCGCCGGGGCAAATTACGACGAAGCGTGCCACGAAGCTTTGCGGCGATGCCAGGAGCACCGACTCACCTTCGTTCATCCATTCGATGATGAAGCGGTGATCGCCGGCCAGGGATCGGTTGGCATCGAAATGCTGGAGCAACAACCGGATATCGACGTCTTCGTCGTTCCGATTGGCGGCGGCGGATTGATCGCCGGCCTGGCCTGCGCGGTGAAAGAACTCAAGCCGAACGTGAAAGTCATCGGCGTCCAGACTTCGAAGCTTCCGTCGATGAAAACGGCGGTGGAACGCCACGCGCCCGTCACACTCCCCGCGAAAGTGACCATCGCAGACGGCATCGCCGTTCGACGCGCCGGCGAAATCACGTATCCGCTGATCTGCAAATACGTCGACGATATCGTCACCGTGGACGAAGAAGAGATCGCCAACGCCATTTTGCTTCTGCTCGAAAAGGAAAAAACGCTTACGGAGGGCGCCGGCGCAGTGGCCACGGCCGCCGTGGCGCAGCACAAAATTCCGGTCACCGGGAAAAAGGTTGGCGTCTTTGTCAGCGGCGGGAACATCGACGTTTCCCTGCTCTCCCGCATCATCGAGCGCGGCCTGGTAAAGGACGGGCGCCTGCTGCGCCTGCGCATCCATCTGCCCGATCATCCGGGCTCGCTGCAGCGGCTCGCCGCCGTAATCGCTGAGCATAAAGCCAATATCGTCGAGACGATGTACGATCGGTCGCATTTTGGAGTGCTTCTTGGCGACGCGGTGATCGACATCACCATGGAAACGCGCGGCCCGGAACATATCGCGGAACTCCGCGCGGATATGGACGCCTCCGGCTTTTCCCACGAGCGAGTGCTCTAGCCCGCGCGATGAAAGCGAAAAAGCTTGCGGCTCCTCAAGTTCGCGAGGTGCTGCGACAAATCCATTTCGCGGGGCTTCTGGGCGTTCGCCTCGCGCGGCTCCATCGCGACGGGCTCACTCTCGAATGCAGCGTGCGCGAGAATCTGCTGAATAGCGCCGGAGTGCTGCACGGGGGCGTGGGCGCCACTCTCGCGGATGCCGCCGTCGGAGTCGCGCTGCATTACCTGCTCGGCAGCCACCGTCCGGTGACCACCATCGAAATGAAGATCAACTATTTTCGCCCGGTATCGCACGGAAAGATTTTCGCGCGCGCGCGGATGATGCGCATGGGCGCAACGGTATGCGTGGGCCGCGTGGATATCACCGACGCGCACGGTCGCCTAACCGGCGCCGCGATGGTCACCTATATGATTCTGCCCCGCCCCACCGCGTGATGAGTTTGCGATCCATCTTCGCCGCGCGCACCAATTGGACGCTCGAAGAGAATGCTTACGCCAAGGCGCTTCGCCGCCACCAGCAATCTGGCCGCACGCTTCTGGATTTGACCGCGTCCAATCCGACGGCCTGGGGATTCGCGTACGACGAAGCCACGATTCTCGATGCGCTTCGCGACCCAGCCGCGCTGCGCTACGATCCGCAACCGAAGGGCTTGCCTTCCGCGCGAGAATCCGTCGCGCGCTACTATGAAGAAATCGCGCCCGCCGCCGCGATTGATCCCGAGCGGCTGATTCTGACCACCGGCACGAGCGAAGCATACTCGTTTCTATTTCGCCTGCTTTGCGAACCGGGCGATGAAGTGCTCGTCGCGCAGCCAAGTTACCCGCTGTTTGATTTTTTGGCGTCGATCCAAGACGTGAAGCTGCGCCCGTTTCACTTGGTTTACGATCACGGCTGGCAAATCGATTTCCACGAACTGGAAAGCAGCATCGGCGCATGGACGCGCGCGATATTGCTGGTGCATCCCAATAACCCCACCGGGAACTTCGTTCGCCAGCGCGAGGCCGAGCGGCTCAACGCGCTTTGCGCGGCGCACCATCTGGCGCTGATTGTGGACGAGGTTTTCTTCGATTACCCCTTGCGATCCGAGACAGCGCAGTCGCCCGCGCACGCCAGCTTCGTTTCAAACACCGCGGCGCTCACGTTCGTGCTGAGCGGGCTGAGCAAGATTTCCGCGCTGCCGCAGATGAAAGTCGGATGGATTGCCGCCGGCGGCCCGCAAGAACTGGTGCGCGATGCCGTCGCGCGCCTGGAGGTAATCGCCGATACGTATCTTTCTCTCAACGCTCCGGTGCAGCATGCTCTCCCCGTGCTGCTGGCGCAGCGAAAAAGCGTGCAGCCGCAAATCATCTCGCGAGTGCAGGCGAATTTGCGCCAGCTCGATGAAATGCTTGCCAACCAGAAGCTCGTCTCGCGGCTGGAAATTGAAGGCGGCTGGTACGCCGTGCTTCGCGTCCCGGCGGTGCGCTCCGACGAAGGGCTGGCTATCGCGCTGCTCGACGAATCCTCCGTGGCCGTTCATCCCGGACACTTTTATGAATTTCCCGGCGAAGGGCACCTGGTGGTGAGTCTTCTAACTCCGGCAGATCAATTCGTAGAGGGCGTGCGGCGGCTATTGGCGCAAGTTGCGAAAGGATGAAAGCGGCTGGACACAGAGAACCCGTTGGTCGCAGTCAGAGGGTTCGAAAAGCGGCGGACCAATTCGGAGTTTAAATTCGCGCCGCGACCCGGCATCTCGCGCGCCGGAAAGCACGCGAGACACCGGTACGCGAGCGCGCGAAAATCGAAACTATTTCTTTTTCCCGAATGTCCGGACGTAGGCCACCAACAGCTTCACCTGAGCGGCACTCAACTGCGACTTGAACGGAGGCATGTTGCCCTTGCCATTGTTGATCTGGTCCGTGATCTGCGCGTTGGTGAGTTTCTGAACCGCGTCGGAGTGCAGGTCCGGAGCGTTCAGCGCCTTTCCGGTCGCCGATCCGCGGCCATCCTGCCCGTGGCAAACCACGCAATTCGTATTGAATAACGACTCCCCGGTATCAGCCGCTCTGGCCGTGGAAGCCGAGCCGGCTACCGCCAGCAACATCATGGCGCTCGCGGATGTAGTCACGATGCCCACTCGAATGGCTCGCCGAAGTGCGCGCGCGCGCGTGTTGGATCTGCTTCCCATCGTGTTCTGTCCCTTGATCAAGATACAGCCTCCTTGTGGACAACGATTTCTCGATTCGCATCGCTGAACGCTCGAGCTTCGCCGGAGTCCGTCCCGCCGAGCGCCGTCTAGGGACTATTTTGCCCCACCCAACGAGCGGCTGTAAACAAAAACGCCGGAGCGAGCCCGCCCATAAAAGCCAGCGGTGCTCGCCGACCATCAACTGAGACGCAAAAAAAAGCCGGGGAAGCAATTAGAACTACGCCTCCCCGGCGGCCAAATTGTGCGTTAGTTTCCGAATTCCGGGTGGGATTCCATCAGGTAGTTTGTCAGTTCGAGACTGGCTTTTGGCGCCGCGTGCCGGCGAGCTGCCCGCCGAATCCCTTTTGCGTTCGCGTTGGCCCTCGCATGTTTCTTGGTAACCACTCGCTTTTTTGCCATATGTGCCTGCCTTTGGCGCAGACGGTATCAAGCCCCAAGACCCGCGCCGACGATCCGACCGGCCAGCTTAGAAGAGGTCCGGCCGATCCGCCCGTTTTCCAAGCTATTATTCGCATCAATGGAGCACGAAAGTCAGTGACGGTGGTCACCCAGACTGCAATTTCTCTAGTTCGGCCGGGCGCATGAGGCCCCTTTCCCTGCGGGTTCAGAACTATGAGCTGCTGCAACTTGCTGAATTTCTGCTCCCTTGCGGGCTATCTGGTGCATCTAAACGGCTGTAGGAGAAAGGTCGCACCGGAATGTGACGCCGGTCACAGCGCGGGGTAGCTCTCTAAGTGTATAAATTTCGAAGCAATCCTGTGGGACCGGGTGTCGACTGAGGGAGACTAACGTGTTCCTGAGATGCGCGAACCCGACATGCTCGTCAACCTTCGATTACCGGCAAGGGCAACTCATTCGAGCTCCGAAGGACCTTCGGAGCGCCCCTGTGGAAGCCAGCGGTGAATGCCGCCACTTTTGGTTGTGCGGGACGTGTGCCACGCAATACTTCCTGGAATATCGCGAAGGCGAGGGCGTAATTATGGCGCCCCAGCCTCTCGCGCGCGCCGCGCACAAGGCGACCAAGGTCGCGGCTGCGTAGCGCCCACATTTCGCCGCTGAAGCGCGACGATCAAAGTTCGAGCACCGCCACGACCATGCCGGGATCGTCGCCCCGCCGGATCTGAAATCCGAATTTATCCGCTAACGCGTGCATTCCGGCATTTTCTGGCAAGATGTTGGCAACGATTTGCCGCAGTTTTTCGTCGCGTCCCGCGGCGATCAAGCGTCGAACCAATTCCGTGCCCAGCCCCTGCTGCTGATATTTGTCGCTGATCAGAACTCCCACCTCGGCTTCTTCTTCGCCCGGCATCTTCGTTAAGCGCCCCACTCCGAAAATCTCGTGCTGCCCCGACTGCGGACTTTCGAAATCAGCCACCAGCGCAAGCTCGCGGTCATAGTCGATAAAGCACTTTTGAAGCAGACGCTCATGCGCCACGCGAGAGCTCAGACGCTCCATATGGAAATAGCGGAGATAGACGCTGCGGTCAGACAGCGTCTCGTGAAACTTCGCGATCAGCGGTTCGTCCTCGGGGCGAATGGGGCGAATCGTAATTTCAGAGCCATTTTTCATCGTCCAACGGCCCACATACTTCGTCGGATATGGACGAATCGCCGGACGAGGGAGCCGCTCAGCCGTAATATCCGGATCGTGGAGAAGCACGCGGGCATCGAGGGCGATGATTTTTTCAGGGCTCGCGAGCAGCGGGTTGATGTCGATTTCCTTGATCCACGGCTGCTCCACCAGCAACTTTCCGAAACGCACCAGGATCAGCCGCAAGTGTTCCAGATCGACCGCGGCGCGTCCGCGCACTCCCTGGAGAGCACGATAGACTTTGGTTTGCTCGATGAGCCGCTGCGCCAGCGTGGTATTCAACGGAGGCAATGCCAGCGCACGGTCGCCGTACACTTCCACCAATTGCCCTCCCGAACCGAACAGAATCACCGGACCGAATTGCGGATCGATGCTGCTGCCCACGATCAATTCGTAGCCCTCAAGGCGGATCATCGGCTGCACGCTCACGCCCTGAAATTTCGCGGTGCCTGCTTTTTCGCGCACGGATGATTCGATGTCGGCGAATGCGCGCCGCACGGCATCATCGTTGGACAGATTCAATTTCACGCCGCCCACGTCCGTTTTGTGCGTGATCGTTTCGGAATATACTTTCAGCACTACCGGAAAGCGGAGCGTTTTCGCGATGGCTGCGGCTTCGTCTGGCGATCGCGCTACGCGCGTTTCGACCACTGGAATTCCGTACTGCTGCAAGACTTGCTTGGATTCGACCTCGGTGAGCACGGTTCTGCCGCCGGCGCGAATGCTTTGCAGATCCTCCGAAACTCTTTGCGCGCAGGACTCGTCCGCTTCCACTTCCTCCGCCAAGCTCGGCGTTTCATAGAGCGCGCGAAGGTTGTAGCTGTAGCGCCACATATAACAGAAGGCTCGCGCGGCGGTATCGGCGTAAGAGAATGTGGGAATTCCGGCGTCGTTCAGAATTTCGACGCCCCGGGCCATCAATTTTCCACCCATCCAGCTGGCAAGAACCGGCTTGCCCGTGCCGCGCGCGAACGGCCGTATTTTTTCAGCTACCTTCGCGGGGTCGCTCATGCCTTGCGGTGCAAGAATGGCCAGCAGGCCGTCGCTCTGCGGATCGTTGATGGCGATTTCGAGCGCGCGGCCGTACTCTTCGGGACCGGCATCGCCCAGCACATCGATCGGATTGCCGTGGCTCCAATGCGGCGAAAGAAATTCGCTCAGCGCACTGACCGATGCCTCCGCCAGAGGCGCGAGTTCGCCGCCGTTGCCCATCAGCGAATCGGTGGCCAGCACGCCGGGACCGCCCGCGTTGGTCACAATCGTCAGCCGCGGACCCCGCGGACGCGGCTGGCGGGCCAGCGTTTCCGCCATGTAAAAAAGATCGCTGATGTTGCGCACGCGCAGCACGCCGCAACGGCGCAGTGCCGCGTCGAATACTTCATCGCTGCCGGTCAGCGCGCCGGTGTGGGATGTGGCGGCGCGAGACGCGGCGGCGGAACGTCCCGCCTTGATGACGATGATCGGCTTCTGCAGCGCCACCTCCCGCGCCGCGGATAAAAACGAGCGCGCGTCTCCCACCGATTCGATGTACAGCAAAATTGCCTGCGTCCCGGATTCTCCGCCGAAATAATCGATCAGGTCGCCCCAGCCGACGTCGAGCATCGACCCGGTGGAAACGATGGCGCTGAAGCCGACTTGCTCCTCCAGGCTCCAATCGAGAATGGCCGTTTCCAGAGCGCCGCTTTGGCTGAGGAATGCAACTTTTCCCGGCAGCGCCATGTCGTGCGCGAACGTGGCGTTGAGCGCCGCCGCGGGATTCATCACGCCCAGGCAGTTGGGGCCGATCAGACGCATCTTCGCGCCGTGAAGGCGTTCCTTGATTTGGCGTTCGAGCTCCGCGCCTTCCGCTCCGCGTTCCTTGAACCCGGCGGAAATAACAACGGCCGCGCCCACGCTCGCCGCCACGCATTCGCCGACGATCCCCGGAACCGTTGCGGCCGGCGTCGCGATCACCGCCAGATCCACGTGCTTCTGAATGCTCGCGACGTCTGGATAACAGCGCAGTCCCAGAATTTCCTGGTGCTTGGAATTTACCGGATAAATTGCGCCTGGGAATCTGCCCTGCGTCAAGTTGAGGAGCAGCGTGTGAGCAACGGTTCCCTGCCGTTCGGTCGCGCCAATCAGCGCGACCGAACGCGGCAGAAACATCGATTCAAGCGAAGATCGCCGGCTCATAGGTGAGGCGCCAGTTTAAACGGTTCAGAGATGAAGTGCGGTACGGGCAGTACCTCGCGCTTCGGGCCAGTGGAATTCTATGGCGTGGACCAATTCGTTCAAAGGGCTTTTGCGATTCTACGCGTAAGCGGCCGCGCTCCGGAAAAACAGCCACGCGGAGCGAACCCGCTCCACAGCACTCTTGGATTCGCTCCGCGCCTTCTTCCCCGCCACCAAAACAAAAGCTCAGCAAATCTAGCCGCGAACCGTCAACACCGGACACGGCGCACCAGCGATGATCTTGTGGGCCGTGTGCCACGGAAGATGCTCCGCAGCGCCAAAGTCATTCTCTAAATGACGAACACCAATCACGATCGCGTCCGATTTGCGCTCTCTGGCGGCTTTAATCACTTGTTCGGCCGGGTGGCCCGCTTCGACCAAGTACGCCGGCTCGCACCAGATTTCCGCCTCAGGCGGCAGCAACCGCTGCATGCGCGCCGCCGTTCCCTGAATCAATTCGCCGGTGTTCACCGGCTCGCCGGCCTTGCGATTTTCGATCACATGCAGCAGATCCAAATGCGCCTGATTTTCCTGTGCCAGCGAGATCGCATAGGGCGTGGCCGCTTGAGAGGCTTCGGAGAAATCAGTGGCGAAGAGGATCCGCTTCATCTGCGTAGCGCGCGCCGGCTCTACTTCGACGTGAGGACCGATGGTCAGCACCGGGCAGGGGGCTCGACGGAGAACGCTCTCCGTAACCGAGCCGAGGAACAGCTTGCCGAGTCCCTCGCGTCCGTGCGTGCCCATCACCACCAGATCGATGTTCTGCTCTTTGATCAGGCGGGCCAAAATCTCCCAAACTCCGCCCTCCTCCACAATTGCCTGGTGCCCGACGCCGCGAAACAACCCACATAGATGAGCGGCTTGTTCCTTGGCCTGGAATTCGGAGGCTTCTTTCAGAGCCGCCCACGATTCCGGAGGCGCCATACCGTAGGACTGCACCGGCCTGACGTGTAGCGCGAAGACTTTAGAGTCATAACGCCGGGCCAATTCGGCGGCATAAGAAGCCGCCACCTCGGCCATCGGCGAAAAGTCGGTAGCGTAAAGAATGTTTCGAAGTTCGATTCGAGTCTGAGTCGGAGCTTTGGTGGCTGGCATTTTGCACCTCCCAGCAGAATCCAATTACATTTCCTTTATGATCTCGCTGGGTTCGATTCTCTGTGCTATTCCGCACCCGAAGCTGTGATGTCCGTCACATGTTGGCCTGTGGAGCACTATCGAGAAACGCCTGATCGAACGAAATTAGGCCGGCTTTTAGCTGCAGCAAGGGGCGAGCGCACAGAAATGCACAGCTCTGCGTGCCACGGCCGGGTGCAGGGGCTGACGCGATGACACGTACCACCGCGCACTCTGCCGAAGCGCCGTAACGCAGCCGCAGACGAGGCGCGACGATTCACAATGCGAAGGTTGCGGAAATCAGAGGCCTTTTACTTCGACGCGCTTTCCCTGACTCTTCGCCGTCTTTGGCATTTCCAGGTCGAGAACGCCGTTCTTCAACGTCGCGGTGGTCTTTTCCGTGTCAATTTCCGCGGGAAGATCTATCACGCGGAGCATTTCGCTCGAGCAAAGCTCCTGGTAAATCATTCGGCCCTTGCCTTGCTGCTCGTTGCTCTCTTCCCGCTTCCCGCTGATGGTTAGCCGCGTGGGTTCCAGGCTGATCTGGATGTCCTTGGGCTCGAAGCCGGGAACCTCCGCCTGCACGCGGATCGCGCTGTCTGAATCGCTGATATTGACGTGCACTGGGTGTAGAAGTTGCTCTTCGGCGTTGAACCAGTTCTCCAAGTCCCTGCCCGAGACGCCGCCACCGCCTGCGAACATTTCAAACGCGCGCCGGGCAATCTCGTCGTGCATTTGCGCCATGCGTTCGAATTGGCTCTGCGGATCAACTACTCTGAGTGAACCACTCGATGGGGCTTTCTGTACTGCGGTACTCTTGTCGGCCATTTCCTTGCTCCTTTTCCTGCTGCCGCAAGCAGCGACGTTTTTACCGCGCCACTTGGCCGCAGCTTGATCTAATTCCATTTATCTTCTATCCCCCGACTCGCTCCTCGCGCTGTGAGCGCCGTCACACTCGCCAAACTTTAGCGATGAACGAATCGTGAAGATTCGTCCGAAATTCCGATCGCTTGCGCTCAACTCCACGCCGAAAATCGGTCTCAGTGATTGCGCCACGCGGCCAAAGCGCCCCACCACTATCGTTTGGATGTGAAGCAATACGACGGAGATGTGAAAGACAGCGATTTTTACAATTAAAATTCCGTAAAAACGCCCGCCGACAGAAGTAGTAATGGTTCGGCTTTCAATAGACAGTGCGAGGAACCGGTGTGCCAAGCGAGGCTGCCTGCGTTGGAGATTTGAGCCGCGGGATTCTGCCGGTGCCACTTTCGCCGTCCCACCAAGTTGCCGTCGAAGAAGCACTCGAGCACCGCGCCCGGGCTCCACAGCGAAGTATTTCCCAGAACTTCGCCTTCTCCTACAACATTACCTCTTTGACGGCCACGATGCGCAAGGCTCTCAATCGAGAGCGCAGCAATGTCGGACGAACTGCATACACTGACCGAGTCAAGCAAATGCTGCTCGCTTCGAGCGCGGATGCTGTTGCAGACACATTGGCAAACGACCTGCAAAAACTAGAAGCTGGTACGAATCATGACGAAGTGAAATGGATGGATGTGGCTGTTCACGCCTGTCAGATTTTGAACGCATCCAAGAAGGTCGTCTTCGTCACTGCAAATGATCTCAATACTTTCAGGGACGCAATCGACCATGCACAGTCTGACGGTATGAAAATTGTAACCGTGCCGGAGAACATCAAGGATTCTTTGAGTGGTATAGCTGACTCGAAGGGCAATCCGGTTCGAGACCTCGACGTATACCAGAAGGAGTGGGCGGAAAGCTTTGAGTTCAAGTTTGTAAGTCCTGAGAAGTTGACCCCAGCTGAACGGAAGGTTTTCGATCACCGAGAAAGAATAGCCAGTCTGATCGGTGGTCTTCCGAAAACAGTTAAAAACATTAAGGTCTCGGAGACGATGAGACCGGACTTCCTGACCGGAAGCACCACCCAAGGACTTTGGGATGAGGCTTCTAGCAGCATTATCATTCTTAGGAAGCAACTTGGGTCACTGCCGGATTTCGCAGGTACGCTGTTGCATGAGATCGCTCATGCGAAATCTGGATTCGATGATGTTTCCCGAGAATTCGAGAATGCCTTGACCGAGATGCTCGGACAAGTGGCAGCAATCAGATTGACTTAAACGCGGGGAACCTGATCATGTCGTTGCCCGACACTGCCGAAAGGAAAGGAACATTATGGGCGCTTGCTTCGAGCAAAAAGACATATTCCCGTCGATCCAGCAGGCAATCGAGCGCCTGTGCAAGCGAAAAGGCGAGGCGTTTCATGAGGAGATTATCGATGAACTATTGAGCGAGCCCGAGGCATCCGCCGTTATCGACCGCGCTGTCCTGCGGTGTCCGGAGCACAGCCGCCGGGGAATGACGGGGATCATGGTTGCCTGGCTGAGCCAGCGATACAGTTCACGGCCAAGCGACCTCGGGGATTTCTCACGACGCTTTGAACGCCAGGGACACGGGAGCAGCCCATGTTCTTACCGGCCTTCGGAGTGATGGCCTCAGGCTTCCAGCTTTCGGCGCTGTTCCCGCTCCTGTGGCGAGATTTCGTAATGAGAGAACTGCCGGTGTGTTTTGCATTCCTCATCAGCGCAAACGTGCAGGATTGTCCCTGCCTCTCGGCCGTCCACGATCACGGCGGCCTGTGTATGCGGGCACTCTCCTTCACGTTCCGCACGTCGATACTGGCCTTCGTACAGGGTGTCGGAAGACTTGGAACGAGCCTGCCAGTATGGAGCCGACGAGATCTGAACAGGCTTTTGCCCCTCTTTCATCAAGGGTTCAAGGCGCGCCTGAACAAGCGCCTGGATTTTGGTCCGGTAGCACGCCGGATCAGTGCACACGGACTTATTCCTGACCTCCGCGAAGAGCAGCGGATTATTGCCAGTCCGTTTGGAGCAGGTTACGCATGGTCCTGCGGCGGGCAGCAAATTGGCGTCGTTGACGTCAAAGGGCGCGTTTTTCAAATCGAGGTGAATTTCGCGGTCGATCCAATCGCGAAGCTGCCGGACGGTCGTCGCTTCGGCTTTGCGGTCCTTGAGAATCGAAGCCGTGTTGCGGTGACCGGGAAAACATTCCATGAGGGCCCGGTCCTGATCCGCCGGTTGGAGCCGCGCGAGTTCCAGGGCATGTGCCACGGTAAGCTTGCCCGCGTAGAACGCTGTTTGCGTGGCCGCAATCAGATCGGTGAGCGAAATGCGGCCTTTAACATAAGCCGGACTCTTGGCCACCTGTACTGCGATGGCTTCGACGGTATAGAAATCGGGCTTCAGTTCCATCAACGACCGAAAACCGATACCCTCGTCCAGTTCGTGAATGTCGGCGCGCTGAAGATTCTCAATGAGTTGAATCTCGCGACATTCGGCATCGGTCAAGTTCCTCACCGTTGCCGGGATCGTGTCTTTGTCAGCCAGCTTCGAGGCACGAAAACGGCGGGCGCCAGCCACCAATTCGTACGTCCCGCCTGTGCCGTCGGGAGCTGGCCGGACGAGGATCGCTTGCAAGACACCATGCAGCCTGATGTTTTCGGCAAGCTCCTTGAGCTTCCTTTCATCAAAGGCCCGACGCGGGTTCCTCAGCCCGTTTGCGATCGTGAATGTCGGTGTTCGTTCCGTACCACTGAATGAGCTTTCCAGACTCGTCGCATAGTGGGCTGCCCTGCATGAGAAACCAACGATAGATTCCATCAAAGCGACGAATCCGGGTCTCAACCGCAAACGACTCGCGAGATTCAGACGCTTTCGTGAAGGCGCCGATAAGGATTGCAAGGTCCTCCGGATGCATCACAGTTTGCCAGCCGAATTCTAGCGCTTGCTCTCTGGCAAGCCCCGTGTACTCCAACCAGCGCTTGTTCAGAAACTCCGCCGAACCGTCCGGACCAGCGGACCAAACCAACCCTGGAATGGTGTCGACCACCCGGCGGACCGATTCGATTTCTTCTGGTTGCGGGAAACCCTGCTGTTCGTATTGCACGGGTTGATTATAAATCTCTTTTCAAGAAATCACGATTTTCACAGCTTCCACCGATTTAACGGCTCCTGTATTGCTCCCTTCAGAAGTAGACAGTCAGGGCCTCGGTTTTTAGGTCAGTTGCGAAAGCCAAGAAGGCCTCGTGCGGAGTGCGATTTTGGACTCCGCGGTGAGGCCGATCGTGATTGTACTCCTCGATCCAACGAGCGATCGAGGTTCGTGCTTCTGGCAGGCTGCGATACTCCGCCGTCCAGACTTCCTCTTCTTTCAAGCTGCGATGGAACCGCTCGATGTAGCTGTTGCCTTCCGGGTGATGATACGCCGTCCTCCGATGCGTGATGCCAAGTCGGTTCAGAGTCTCGATGAACCGGGAAGAAGTGAACTGCGTTCCGTTGTCGGTGGTCAGCGTCACGTTGGCTTCACGGCTGCCCTCGGGCAGCCGTGCCAGGACGGCTTGCTCGACCGCAGCCAGTG
>Ga0335075_10000913_pt1 | contig 50055 bp, 54 predicted proteins | sample Lox_Sample_24_FD_206723 | JGI IMG/M metagenome (GOLD analysis project Ga0335075, IMG submission 206723) | Soil microbial communities from Loxahatchee National Wildlife Refuge, Florida, United States - Lox_Sample_2.4 | ecosystem: Environmental > Terrestrial > Soil > Wetlands | place: USA... | reverse complement strand
ATCACCAATCTCGCTTCACTGACGGCGACGCTCGCCGAGATCAGGGGGCCCCTCAAGCAGGTGCTGCTCGACGCGCAGCAGACGACACCTGATGTCGCCCTGGCGGTGACCGCGGGAGACAACATCTTCATTGGAGAAATCCCGCTGATCACGATGATCTCGGACATCGAAGAAAACCTCGGGCCCCATGAGACCCAGCAAACGCTGGACGTCACGGAGTACGCGCTTCGGAAGTTCAGCGCACACGCCACCCTGTTCGCCAGTCTGCTCAAGCCGTTCCCCGTCCTGATCAATTGGTTTGAGCGCCATGCCAATAACAAGCAGTTTTTCACCATGAGATGGCGGCCGCCGATGTATCGCGTCCGGACCCCCGACGGACTACTCACCTGTGGCTTCATGAACGCGTCAGCGCCCGGCAGCTGCGCGGACGTCGCCGGTGTGCCCTACTCGGTGGATGTTGACTTGCTGCAATACGTTCTCACCGAGGCGAGTCGACGATGACGCGGCGGGCCGGATTCATCGCTCTAGTCGTCGCGAGCGTTCTTGTGCTCTCGTCATGTCATTCGCTTGAGGTCAGCGCGCTGCCAGCGCCCGGCAATTCCTACAGCGGCGGCTACGACGTTGTCATGGAGTTCGACAACGTGCTCAATTTGCCGGCCCGCGCCAAAGTTACGCTCGATGGCACGACCGTCGGAGTCGTCACGGGCGTCGCCATCGACGGCCACCACGTCAACGTCACAACACGTATCGCGCCCGACGTGGTGGTGCCCTCGAGCATCCACGCGGTTTTGCAACAAGCTACCGTGCTGGGCGACATCTACGTCGCATTGGAAAATCCCCGAGGAGCACCCGTCGGGCCGGCGTTGCGACCCGGCGCAAAAGTGCCACTGGACCACACCACGTCGCCATCACAGCTCGAAGACACCATTTCTCATCTGGCCGATTTCACCGGCAGCGGGTCTATCCAGCGGGTACAAAACACCATCATCCGCCTTAATCGGGTCACCCCGGCGAGCGCTGACTTACGCAGACTGGCCTCGCAATTCGCCGTCGATATGTCGGACTTGTCGGGCAACATCGACAACGTTGACCTGCTGCTGCGCGGCGCGTCCGACACAGCCAACGTGCTGCACGGCCAAATTCCCTCGATACAGCACTGGTTCTCGCCCGAAGGTATGCGCGGCTTCGATCGCGGTGTGCAAGCGATCAGCCTGGTCGGCTATTCGTTCCCCAGCCTCGGCACCATCTATTCCGGTGGGTTTTGGCTGGTACCGCTACTGAACTCGATGGCAGCCGCGGTCGGGGCGATGCAACGAGACAAGCACGCCTTCGAAGCCGAATATCCGGCCTGGCGGCGGTTATTCACCGACTACTTCTTGCCCCAGGACAAATATCCGGCGATCAACATCACGTCGATAGTGGGACCGGACGGTCGAGAGCTCTCCAACAACGTTCACGATGTGCTGCGAATATTAGGTGCGATGCCATGAGACTGCGGGCCTTACTATCGTTTCTGGCCTTCGCCGGGATCATCGTCTTCGCGCTGAGCTACTTCGGATCGCTCGGTGTTCGCGTCAAACCGCCTCCACAGCGCACCAATCTATCGATGGATGTGCCCGACATCAATGGCCTCGTTGTCGGGGCGAGCGTGTTGTTGCGCGGTGTACCGGTCGGCAGGATCACCAAAATCAGCACCACTCTTGAGCAAGCGACCATCGACTTCTATGTCGACGACCGTTACAAAATTCCGGTCGACACCAATGTTCGACTCGAAAATCTCTCCGCCCTCGGCGAGACCTACATCGGGTTGATACCGCGCAGTTCCGGCGGGCCGATGCTGCACGACGGTGAGCGCATCGCCGAACGGGAAATCGCAACGCCGCCATCGATTTCCGAGCTCGCGACAAGCGTCGGGCGAATCCTGCACCAGCTTGACCCCGTCGCACTACAGCGCATCATCGGCGAAGCCGACGAGGCACTTCCAGACCCCACCTCGGTCCTGCCTAACCTCGGGCACGCGAGCACGCTGCTGCGAAACACCGCAACGCACATGCAGGGGAAAGGGCGTGAGCTACTCGATAACTTTCAGACCCTGCTCACCAACGCAGGTTTCGTTGGCCCGGTGCTCGCCCAGCAGGCACCTTACATCCGCCACATGGGCGCCGACATCGAAGACTATTGGTATCTCACCGACGAGCAGGTCCGCATCGGCACGCCGCGGATCTTCAGAGACTTGCAAACGTTCCTGGGCCGAATCGAGAAGTTCCTCGATCACCGAAGTGGTGACCTCAAGGTACTCATGGAGTCAATGCTGCCCTACCTCAACGATATTTCGGGCACGTTGATGAACCTCGACACCGGCCGGCTGCTGGCCGACATGTTGGCGGCGGTGCCAGAAGACGGCGTTGTGACACTTCATGTCAGCACCCCGGAAAAGTAGGTGGTAAGGATGAGCGCTACACAGCAAGCAAACAAGACGGAAACGGCTCCGCCCGACGTTGATCCCGCGATCACCGAGCCGGATCCAGACGCACCGGATGCAGTGCGCCCCGACGTCGACACGCCACTGAGCGACGAGGATGTTGACGCATCCGGCGATTCGAGAACCCGAACCGGACGGTTGTCGGTCTCGGTCTCCGTGAGCGCCCTGGTGCTCGCGGTGTTAATCATCGCTCTGACAAGCGCGCTTGCCACGGTTGGCTGGCTCTACATCGATGCCCGCGGCGAACTCGATGCGCAAGCCCGTAAAGCAGACAACATCGCGCACGCTGAGCGAGTTGCTCTCAACTACGCGGTTGATGCGGCGGGCATGAATTTCCAAGACCTCAACGCCTGGAAGGTCAAGCTGGTGGCCGGAACCAGCCCGGAGCTGAAAGACAAACTGGAGAAAGCGGCGACCTCCATGGAGCAGATCCTCGTTCCGCTGCAATGGACCTCAACGGCGCAACCACTGAGTGCCAAGGTCCGATCGGTCACTGGCGGAGCCTACGTGGTCGACTGTTTCGTCAGCGTCCAGACCAAAACTGTGCAAGCCCCCGATTCATTGCAGTCAACGGCGACATACAGCGTCACGGTTGACAGCAACAAGAATTGGCAGATTACCGACGTAGGCGGAATCGGCGCGGTGGCAGGGCATTAGCACGGCCACGAACGGTTTTCCGGAAAGGATGACGGTGATGCCGGCGATCAGTAGCAGCTCAACACTGAACCGAGGCTGCTCGAACTCTCGCACGAGCGTGACGAATCCGACTGCCGCGCCGAGATGTTCGGCGATCACGAAGAAATTTCGAGGTTACCGAGCCACCGCGGCGTGCACTGTGGTCGGGATAGCCACGATACTCATCACGATCGCACCGGCAGCGCACGCCGACCCGCCTGCCGACAGCGACCTTATCCGACCCCTGCCGGTCATCGTCCCAACAGCCACAAACTGGGTGCCGAAGTTTCCGTGGCCTTACGACCAAGCCAGGAGCCGCGTCACCGCGGCAGACATCGTCGCCGAGCGCGAAATGTGCCAGTGGTTCAACGCGCAGTATGACACGCTGTATCACCAGATCGACAGACTGCAATTCAACCGGATCAGCCCCAACGGCACAGACTTTGATTACAGCGTCGACGGCGTCCAGCACCAAGTCGATGTCGTCACAACAAATATCGACCAGTCTTTGGCCTTCTTGACGCCACGCGTCCAAGCACTCACCCAAAGCCAGGATTTTGCCGGAGACGTCTACTTCCCGATCTACAAGGGTGATGCGTTCAACGGCCTATGGCAGCAACTGAACAACGTTGCAGACGGCATCAAAGCGCACCAGGCCGACTGGTTCAGCGGACCATCGGTGCTGCGAGCCAAAAAGTGGGGCAGCGAGATCCACCGCTCGCATGTCTGCGACTGAAGGGAGCGACAATGAACCAGCCAGCGCCAGGGCCGCCGCCCGACGGCCGCCATCGCTCACCTGCGCCGCCACAGTGGCGGGCGCAGACACTGATGGGGCTGCGTACTACGTTGGCCCGCAATGTACTTCACCCACGTTACCGGGGCCGCGGACGATGGACGACCTCGGTTGGCATAGCCACTGTCCTTGCAGGCATTTCACTGGGACCGTCCGCGGCCGCTGACTCCACCGACGCGTTCCAGCACGCAGTCACCTCGACGCGCAACGCTGCATCGTGCATCGCGTGGCGGCTCGACCCATTGGTCGAGCAAGTGACCCAAATCGCCAACCAATCAACCGATGTCTACCTTGACCACAATGCCCGCTCGGTCCCGCTGTCTGACCCACTTCCGAATATTCCCGTACTGACTCCGCTTCAGGTGCTGAATGATCGAGGCTCAAAAGCAAAAAAAGCGAAACTGCTACAAGGCGCCGGTCACACTGAAGCAGACGCAATCAGTTTTATAACGATATCGGGGTACAACACCATACCCGACTGCACTTACACCGACTACGGTCTGAGTCTGCTGCACAACAGAACCAGCGGCTACTTTCTGGCCGCCATGGTCGTGGCGGGAGCCTGAATGTTTCTGCCACAGCCGACATCCGCTGATGCACCATCGATACCACTGCGGGCGTGTCGTACGGCTGTCTCGGCGGTTACCGTCGCGGCTGCGGTCGCACTGGCGCCGCCAGCCCACGCCGACGACAGCGTGACCTATGAGGTGATCTCCGATTCCATTGCCACAGCGGATATCGAGTACTTCGATCATTCCGAACGCAAAGCGCTACAGCACGTGGCGCTGCCATGGCGAACCACCGCCACCGTTGTTGATGCCCTCACGCCGACACGAGACGGCTCCGAAATCCGGGCCGGGTGGCGACAATACGGGCGCTGGCGCAACAAGTTCGTCACGGCGCGCATCTACTTCGGCGGCGGTGTCCTCTGCGAATCTACGCTTGATATCGGCGACGCGACTTGCTACGGCAGTGTGCCGCACAGAAACTTTCCCGAGACCGGCGGCTGAGTGTACCCCGGCCCCCAATTCCGCTGCCGGCCAACGACGCTGCTGCTCAGACTTACGGAGGCGATTGATAATGCGGATATCCCCCGCGTTCACTGGTTACCGGCGGGTGCTGGCCGTCGTGTCGGTGCCGCTGCTGGTACTCAGCGCAGTGTCCCTCGCGCGCGCCGATCCACCCGGAGACGCCGGGCCCAACCCGTATCCGAGCGACGATCTCATCTACGCGACGTATGACCGCGCAGAACCCGGCCGATTCTTCGTTCCCGGTATCTACGGCGTGTTCTTCCAATCGCCCACCGGACTCAACTGCGGAATCTGGGTCAGAGGAAGCTTCGGGTGCAGCGGTCCGATACCGGGCGCGCCGCCAGGAGCCAGCCACATCGCGTGGTTCAACGGAGATAAAACGGTGCACTACGATCCGACTGCAGCAATCCAGTACCCCAACGTTCAACCCCCGCAGGTGCTGTCGCCCGGCAGCTATGTGAGCTGGAACGAAACAACCTGCGCCACAACGATGGACAGCAGCACGTACTGTAAGCGCGGATCTTTCCGGTTCCTCATCACCGACCATGGGACCTGGCTGTCACCGTGGTATGAGCCGCAGAGGTGGTAGGACCCAACATGGGATTGGTCATAGAGGACATGCCCGAGCTGGGCGTCGTGCGAGTCTCGCGCTGGATTTTCAATTGCTACCTGATCCGCACGGACGGCGGGGCCATTGTCGTCGATCCGGGACTGCCGCACGTGGCCGATGATTTGGCGGCTCTCGTCGACGACGTCGAGGGTGGCCTGCTGGCGATTGTGGCCACCCACGGTCACAGCGATCACGTCGCCGGTGCTGCCAAACTTGCCGAACGTTATCGCGCCCCAATCTATCTGCCAGCCGTGACACTGACGTATCTCGACGGTGTGCGACCACGCATCCCCCGCCCGATCCCGGCTGCCCGGATTTGGCCGGCGATGGTTGGCCAACCCTTTGATCGTGTCGGTGCGATGGGGGCGCTCTCGGGTTGGCGCCGCGCCGGCTACGTGACCTCGACAGGGATGCGCTGGTCCGGTCCGCCACCAGACGGTGCCCTCACCGACGAGCAGCCGGTGCCGGGCGCATCCGGGTGGAGTGTCGTTTCGACGCCCGGACACAGCGACGACAGCATCTCGTTATGGAACGACGCCACCGGCACGCTGCTATCAGGCGACGCCGTACTTAGTGTGCGCGGCAGGGTTTGGCATACGCCCGGAGTCGTCGACACTGCCAGTGCCGGATCTACCCGTCGGCGACTTGAACAATTACCGGTCAGGAATCTACTGCCCGGGCATGGTCTGCCAGTTCATTCCGATGCTGAAGTTTGGGCCCGGCAACGCAACTCAGCATGACCGGCCAGCGCTACCGCCCGAAGCGGTGACCGGCTCCGCCAGCGGCCGGCGAGCTCAGGCGTGCGGGATCTTAAACGGCGAGGTCGCGCCCGCGTCGACTAGTTGCGCGGTCCCGGTGATGTAACGAGCCTCGTCAGAAGCGAGGAACAGCACGATATTGCTGATGTCTTCGGCGTGCACGCCGGGCACTTCCAGCGCGTGCATGGGCTGCAGGACTGCCCCGACATCCTCCCACGTCGCGTTCTCGATGCCGGTGAGGAAACTGCGGGCCCTGGGGTGCATCACCATCGGGGTGTCGACGGACGTCGGACAGATGGCGTTGGCCCGGATGCCGTACGGGGCCAGCTCAATCGTGAGGGTTCGCATCAGACCTATGACACCGTGCTTAGCGGCGACGTAGTGGCCAAGGCTCGGATAGGCCTCCACTCCGGCAACCGAACTCGTGAGGATAACCGCGCCACCGTTTCCGGCCTGGATCATGGCAGGTACCGAGGCGCGCACCGTCTTCCATACCCCGGTGAGATTGATGTCGATCATTTCCTGCCAAATCGATTCGTCCATCTCGATCGTCCCACCAGAACTGGCGATCCCCGCGTTGGCGCAGATGATGTCGAGCCGGCCGAGCTCGCCCACCGCGTCGGCGATGACCGCCTGCAGCCCGGGTAGGTCACGCACATCCACCGTGCGGCTGATGATCCGGCGGCCGTAATCTTCCACCAGCTTGACTGTTTCGGCCAGGTCTTCGGCGGTCGCCGTCGGCACGATCGACGACTTCACCTGCCGGTCGATGTCGATCGCGATGATGTCAGCGCCCTCCTCGGCCAGCCGCACCGCGTGCGAGCGGCCCTGACCGCGCGCAGCGCCGGTGATGAAGGCGACTTTGCCCTCCACGCGTCCCATCGATCCCAGTCCTCCTTGCCAATTCGTACATCCAGAGCTGCCGGCGGAGAAATAGAGGCATGCGCCCAGCCACGGCGAAAGCTGCTATCCCGCAGTATGATTGCCGCTTTGGACGGCAGACCCGCCGGTCAGGCTTGCGGTACCTGCATTTCACCTGCGGCCAGCCAGTCGCGCAGCTGGGGAATGGCGTCATCGTAGGTCTTAACTGTCCACGACACGATCTTGCCGTTCTCCAACGGGGCAGTCGTGATACTGACAGGTGCACTGATCACCCGTCCATCCTTCAACGTCCCGGTGTGATGGTTCCCGAAGTACACTCCCCCGTCAGGCGTCGCGTGGACATCGACGTGCGACACGTGGTAGTCGGGCGCGGCGCGTCTGAACGCAAGAATTTCCTGACGCCAGACCGTGCACATGCGTGCTGAGTCGACACGACCCTCGACCTCCTCCGTCGATCCCCAGTCGTCCACAGGCGGATCGTGAAGGACTTGCAGCGAATCAGCGACCAGGCCCTCTATTGCCGTCACCCACGCCTCTGGGCTATCCTCCATCGCCTCGCGTATCTTCGTCACCGCGATATCGACGTCGCTCACAAGGGTCTCCTTCGATAGAATTTCTGATGTAGCAGTTGGTGTCTCGTGGTGCGGGCGGTGTGTTGGTCCGCCGATATGTCACAGATCACCGGATCGCCGTTACCCTCCGCGTTACGCAGCGCGAGCGGGATGACTATCCGGTCGCCGCGAAAGCGGCTCTGAGGCTTGCGATCTAACGCCGCCACACCGGCGACGCAACATAACGCTTGCTGTAACGAATACGCCGTTGGCTTGACACACGACTCACACCCGTCTGTCCGCGGTGCGCTGGAAAGATAGCGCACCGCCCCACGTATCAAGAAAAATTTGAAAGCACGTGTCGCGTTTTGTTGCACGGCCTTTCGCTCCGAGTGGCGCCGCACCGTGTGCACCGGAGATTCGTCGCCGTGCTGGTCTGTGCGGCCCGATAGGCACTGAGTAGGAGCGAGGTAAGCAATGGTCGGTCGCGTCGAGGGCAAAGTCGCGTTCATCACCGGTGCCGCGCGAGGGTTAGGTCGGGCTCACGCCGTGCGGTTGGCCCAAGAGGGCGCGGACATCATCGCGATCGACATATGCAAATCGATCGAAACCGCCGAGGTTCCACTATCTACCCCCGAAGATCTGGCCGAGACTGCAGATCTGGTCAAGGGCCTCGACCGGAGGATCGTCACGGCTGAGGTGGACGTGCGTGACTTCAACGCATTGCAGACTGCGCTACACAGCGGTGTCGAGCAGCTTGGCCGGCTCGATATCATCGTGGCCAACGCCGGCATCGGCAACGCCCGTTCGACACTGGACAAGACCAGCGAGCATGACTGGACGGAAATGATCGATGTGAACCTGGGCGGGGTGTGGAAGACGGTCAAAGCCGGTGTGCCGCACATGCTGGCGGGGCAACGTGGAGGATCGATCATTCTGATCAGTTCGGTGTTCGGGCTGAAGGCATTTCCGAACACCGGTCACTACGTCGCGGCCAAGCACGGCGTCGTCGGGCTCATGCGGGCGTTCGCGGTCGAGTTGGGTCAACACAGCATCCGCGTCAACTCGGTGCACCCGACCAACGCGAACACACAACTCTTCATGAACGAGGGCACCATGAAATTGTTTCGGCCCGATCTGGCAGACCCGGGGCCTCAAGACCTGGCCGCTGTCGCGCGGGCGATGCATGTCCTACCGGTCGGATGGGTTGAGCCCGAAGACATCAGCAACGCGGTGCTGTTTCTTGCATCCGACGAAGCCCGCTACGTCACCGGCGTTACCCTGCCCGTCGATGCCGGCAACTGCCTCAAGTAGCTCACCCGGTCGCCATCGACACACGCTGGCTGGCCGCCGGAGCCGGCCATCGGGACACTGCTTTCTCACAGCATGCTGCCTCCTCACAGCATGCGGCTGCGGCTAATCATTGCCGCGAATAGCCTTGTGGTGCTACCCCTGCCCCCGCTCGAGCGTCTGTGTTCACATCGCTTCGGCGCACTGGCGACACATCGACACGCCGGCGATCACAGATGAGGCGAGCCTAGCTTTGGACAAGCCGCATCAGCGCGAGACGAATTCGCCGATCAGTTCAGCGATCTCCGCTGAGCGTTCGTACGCGACAAGATGCCCGCCGTCGGGCAGTACGGCGGTTTGCGCACCGGAGATCGCCGTTGTGAAATCCTTTGCGTACTCTGCTGACACCACGCGATCGTTGGCTCCCCAGACGACGAGAGTCTCGGCGGTGATCCGGTGCAACCGCTTCGCCAGTCCTTTATCGGGCAGCGGCCAGATGAATTTGGCGGCCGCAGCAAATCCCTGCATCATCGCGATCATTTGCTCGATCTGCGCGGCCGGTTCCAGGTCGGCTCCCGATGCCGCCACCGCGATCTCACTGCTGGGGTCATCCCAGAGTAGCCCCGGCATCTCCGGCAGCGAATGCCCCAGCAGGTCGCCGTCACCGAGCGCGTTGTTCCACAGTCCCAGCGGCGCAATCAGGACCAGCTTCGAGACGCGTGCCGGGTAGTGCGCCGCCAGTTCGGCCGCGATCAGCCCGCCGAACGAGTGGCCAACCACAGTCACGTGATTGAGCTTGTGCGCGTCGAGCAGGTCCTCGTAGTAGATGGCGAGGTCGTGGACATCGTCGAGGTCCGCGAGATCATTCGGATCGTCAAAGCCGGGCGCGACGGGGGCGACGACGCTCGCGCGAGTCGCTAGGGCATTCAGCAGCGGATCCGCCTCACTGATTCCGGTGAGGCCGTGAAGGTAGACGATCGGCTCGCCGCGGCCCTTCTCGATGATTCGCACAGCTGAGACTTCCGCGTGTGACACGACGTCGGTCATCGCCCGCTCCCGACAGCAGCCGGAGCAACAGACCGTGTCGCGCCGGGCGTCCACCGGTCGCGATATTGGGAGAACTTCGACCGCAGTTTGGGCGCGACCTCGGACGCGAAGCGACCGATGTTGTCAATTGTCCTGTCGCCCGGGAGATTTCCGAAATGCAGCAGCACCATGAGCTGCCCAACGTTCAATTGTGTGGTCAAGTCGTCCAGGCGCTCGGTGACGGTGTCGGGGTGGCCGGCGATGATGTAGCCTCGCTCGATCATCTCGCTCCATGTCAGGTCTGGTGACATCGCGGCTGCCTGTTGCATCTGTCCCTCGATACCCTTTCGCATGCTGGCGGCAGACATGTAGCCGGGAGGCGCGACGAACCCGGGATAGAGATACAGACACCGGTTGTAGAAGTAGGCGGCGGCCTCTGAATACAGGTCCTCGGCGTGGGCGTCGCTGTCGGCAACGGCGACCGTCTGCACGAAACCGGCTGAGTAGGGGTTTATTTCCGCGCCTCGTTCGGCGACGACCTCCCAGTAGCCGTCCATCATTTTCTTGGCGCCTTGGTAGCCGAAGAACGACAGGTAGGCATAGAGGTAATCGTTGTCAACGCACCACGACCAGGTCTCGACACTGCCCGTGCCCGGAATCCAGATCGGCGGATGGGGATCCTGCAGGGGACGCGGCCATGGGTTGACGTACCGGAGCTGGGTGTACTTGCCGTTGAATGCGAACGGCTTATCCGCCTTCCACGCGCGGGTGATGAGTTCCACACTCTCCCGATATTTTTCGCGCAGCGTGGTCGGTGACTGTCCCATGGCGTAGACAGTGTCCATCGCCGAGCCCAGCGGCATCCCGGCCACCAGTCGTCCACCCGAAAGCACGTCAAGCATCGCGAATTCTTCGGCAATGCGCGTCGGTGGGTTGTACAGCGGAACCGTGTTGCCCAGCACGACTAGTTTGGCCGAGGATGTGCGGCGAGCCAGTGCGGCTGCCATCAGGTTTGGTGACGGCATGCCCCCGTAGCCGTTTTGATGATGCTCGTTCACGCAGATGCCATCGAACCCGACCGCATCGGCGTACTCGAGTTCATCCAGGTACTCGTTGTAGGCGCGGTTGCCGACCACCGGGTCGTAGACCTCCTTGACCGGCAGGTCGACCCATACGCTGCGGTAGCGGTCGCGCAAGTCGGCTGGAAGCTCTGGGTAGGGCATCAGGTGGAAGAAGTGAAACTTCATGGCTGGGTGACCTCGCGATGCGGCATACGGCCACATTCGCATCGATGCGTTAGGTCACCCGTTACACAACGATCTCCGTGACGTTGGCTGCATCCTGATGGTGTGCGATGGACACAACCGCCGCATCCGCGCCGATGTGCCGGTGCACCTTTCGTGCGAATTCAATAGTCCACGAGGGCAAATCGTGCTTGCCTTCGCGTATGGGTCGCGCATCGGATCCGCGGCATGTTTACTGATCAACATCAGCTCGATGATGACTCACGCCACCGCACGCAGGATCGTCGCGGTACCCAAGCCGCCGCCGCAGCACATGGTGACCAGCGCCCGGTGGGTACCGGACTCACGTAGCTCATGGGCCGCCGTCAGGAGCAACCGGGTGCCGGTAGCGCCCACCGGGTGCCCGAGCGCGATGGCGCCACCATTGACGTTGACCTTGTCGAGCGGGACCTGCAGCTCATTGATCCAGGCGCCCAGCACGCTTGCGAACGCCTCGTTGACCTCAAATGTGTCGATGTCAGCTAGTTTGAGGTCCGCGCGCCCAAGAATCGTCGTGGTCGCGGGTATCGGTCCGGTGAGCTTCAGGACGGGGTCGACGCCTACCACGCATTGGTGTTCCAGCACCGCCAGTGGTTGAAGTCCGTGATCGGCTGCGAACCTCTCCGAAACGATCACGATGCAGGAGGCCCCATCAGAGATCTGCGAGGAATTGCCCGCCGTCAGAACGCCGTCGGGGGCGAACACCGGTCTGAGCTTGGCCAGCGACTCCAGTGTCGAGAGGCGCGGCCCCTCGTCGGCATGACAGTCATCGACCTCGAGGATCTCCCGTTTGAATCGCCCGCGCGTGGCAGCCGCGGCCGCCCGCTCCTGGGAGGCAACCGCGATCTCATCGCAGCTGTGCCGGTTGAGATTCCACTTTCGCGCGATGCGCTCGGCTGCCTCGCCCTGTGTCGTAGCTTCATATCGGTCAAGGTAGGCAGCCGGATACAGGTCGCCCATGCCCGTGCTTACGTCCTGCCCAAGGGGGTGGCGGGTCATGTGTTCGACGCCGGCGCACACGATCACCTCGGCGGCGCCACTTGCGATTAGGGCGGCACCGAGGTGTGCGGCATGTTGACTGGACCCACACTTCGCGTTGACCGTCGCCGCCGGAACGCTGTACGGCAATCCCGCCGCCAGCCATGCTGTACGCCCGATGTTGTTGGCTTGGTCACCCGTGGCGGTGACGCACCCGACGATGACCTCGTTGACATCAACTGCGTCGACGCCAACTGACTCAAGCGTGGCGCGCATCAGTTTCCCGAGAAGGTCGGCCGCATGCTGGCCGGCCAGCCCGCCGCCGCGTTTAGCGACGGGCGTCCGCAGCCCACCGAGTAGCATCGCGTTAGTCATTGGCCGTCAACGCATCTGGCGTCAGGACCGCGGCGCCCGGGATTGAGAAGTCGGCGGGTTTCACTCACACGATCAGTGGGCGAATGAGACTGCACGTCAGCTGCCGTTGACGGCAGCGCTGATCGCGCTGTTCTCGTCTTTCCAGAAGGCGGTCACGTACGCGGTGTCTTCATAGACGCGCAGGCGCGCAACCTTGTCGCCGCGGAACTCATACACAAACACCCCGTGGTTCTTGAGTTTCCGGCTGGGATCAGACTTCAGTACGCCCTCGGCCACCGTCTCCACAACGACGCGATCGTCTTCTGCGGTGATCGATCGGACGGTCTGACGCAGTCCATCGCCGGCCGGACCGTCGTCAGGATGGCGAAAGGTGGTTTTGGTTGCCGCCAACCCGGCCACCAGGGTGTCCCGGGTCAGGACACGGTTGGCCGCGGCGTGGCTTGACGGATCGGCCTGGATGGAGAACTCGAAGTCGTCAGTCACTGCCTCCGGCGAGACGACCGTCGCGACCATGGAAAGAACAAGCTCTTTGTTGGTTTGAGGGCTCATGGCACTTCCTTTCTGTTTACGCTGCTTGACATTACGGCGCCGCTTGCGGCGCGTTCGTGCTGATGACTGGGTGTGGCTCGATCTACGCTGCGCTCTTTTTGAAGTTCTCCTTGATCCAGTGGCATGTTTGGTTGCTGGCAAGTTCAGCGATGTCGAGAGTTTCGGCGAGCGAAAAGAAGCCGTGGAAAGCACCTTCGCAGCGTAGAAAAGTCACGTCGTTACCCGCCGCCGCAAGGCGCCTGGCGTACGCGGTGCCCTCGTCGCGCAGCGGGTCGCATTCGGCGACGATGATCAGCGTGGGCGGCAGCGTGTGCAGCTCCGCATCGATCAACGAAGCGTAGGGGTGGCTGCGTTGCTGGTCCCCAAGATACTGCGCCCAGTACCACTGCATTTTCGCTCGAGTCAGGAATCCACCGGACTCGCTGAACTCTGCGTAGGACTGCGAGTCGAGCCGGTAGTCGGTTACGGGATAGAGCAGGGCTTGAAACGCGACGGGCGGGCCGCCGCGGTCGCGGGCCATCAACGTGGCTGCGCCGGCGAGATTGCCTCCCGAGCTGTCGCCGGCGACAGCGATCCGATCCCGATCCACGCCCAGATCCTCTGCATTGTCATAAAGCCAGCCCAGAGAAGCGAACACGTCCTCGGCGGGGCCGGGAAAAGGATGCTCAGGAGCTCGCCGGAAGTCGACGGACGCCACGATTGCACCGGTGTCGCGCGCTAGCCGGCGGCATATTGGATCGTGGCTGTCCAGGTCGCCCAGCACCCATCCGCCGCCGTGGACGTAGACGACCAGCGGGCGCCGGGCGGGTGCGAGAACATGCTCGTAGATGCGAAGCGTGACGGGCGGTCCGCCCGCACCGGGGTGCAGGTCGCGCACGCGCGCCAGCGGGATCGGCTGCCCGGCAACAGAGTTGGCCCGCTGGATCTCGCGAGCGACCGCCGCATCCAGCACTTCAGTCCCGACTTTCGGGGTGCGCTCGTTCATCGTGTCGATCAGCGTCCGCGCAACTTCTGACAGCGGCACGGCGGTCTCCTTTGAGGCCCTGGCGGGCCGGCCCACGTTCGCGGTCATGGCTCGCGCTACTCAGCTTCGGGGTCTCCACGCTGACCGCGGCGCATCGCTACCGTGGACGGCCCCGGTCTTCTGCCCGGTTGGTTGCTGTGTCAGTAAAGGCCCAGCCGTGTTACGCCGCGCATTACCGATCGAGGTGCGCTGCAGACCGCCACCGAGCAGCCGCAACGTCTAACCGCGACGTCCAGATCTGTAACGGCTGGTGGATAGCGTCACCGGTATGGAGACTGATCACTACCGTTGGCGCACCGACGTCCAGGTTCCAGGTGACGGCAACCTCGGCCACGTCGACGGTATGCAAATCGCGCAAATCCTGTTCGAAAGCTGGACGCGCTACCTGAGCGAAGGTCTGGGGCTAGCGCACGACGTGGTGTTCGGCGATAACAGCCGGCCGATTCTTCGTGAGATGTCGGTGCGCTTTGACGCAGAGGTGTTTGCCGGTGAGCGTTTAACCTGCGGGGTCCGCGCGAACGGCCGAACAATTAAGTCCTTCACACTGAGCCAGGCGCTGTGGCGCAGCAATACTCATGTGCAGGTGGCCGCGGGATCGGCCGTGCTGATCTCCATCGACGTGCAGACCGGCCGTGCGGTGCCGATTACGCCGGTGCTGTGGGAAGCGATCCAGCGCACCGATGCCGTGCCCACCTAGGCAGGGCGCGTCCGTGACGGAGCCTGCGCGCGTGCGCTTTTCAACGACGAGACCAGCGGGGATCGCGCTGTTCGAGGAATGCAATCGCTCCCTCCTTCGCATCGGCGGATCTGAAGACCGGCTCGGTGATGACGCGCTGCCTGGCGAAAGCCTCATGCGACGGCCAGTCGGGCGACTCGACAAGAACGCGCTTGGTTGCCGCGACAGCCAAAGGAGCGCTGCGCGAGACGAGATCGGCAAGCTCAACCGCGTGCGTGATGACGTCCTCCTTGGGTGTTACGGCATTGAGTAAGCCGATCTCGTAGGCGCGGGCTGCGCCGATCGGCTTTCCGGTCAACGCCATTTCGGTTGCGATCTGAAGTGGAATCCGCAGCGGCAGTCGCCACAACGCCCCAGCACTGGCCACCACGCCGCGGCGCACCTCGGGCAGCCCAAATTCGGCTGTCGTGGAGGCGACGATCATGTCGCAGGCAAGCGCGATCTCGAACCCGCCGGCCAGCGCGTGCCCGTTGACCGCCGCGATCAACGGCTTCATCGGCGGCTTGGCGGTCAAACCTGCAAAGCCGCGGCCTGGGACGACCGGTCGTTCACCGGCCGCGAAACGCTTGAGATCCATTCCCGCACAGAACACATCGCCGACACCGGTGATGATTCCCACGCTCAGCTCGTCGCGGCCGTCGAGCTCGTCAATCGCTGCAGCTATGCGCGTCGCAACGTCGAGATCGATCGCGTTGCGCGCCTGCGGGCGATTGATCGTAATGACCAAAATGGAGTCACGCCGCTCAAGAAGAACCTTCGATTCCGCGTCCGACATCAACGCGCTCCCCTCTGGCGCGTGCCTGCGCGCAGGCTAGCGGGTGACCCCACCGGGAGCCAACGCGGTGTGGCTCGTCGATGGTGCTGCACCGGAACTCGGCGTGAATCTGTCACGCTTGGGTTCATAGTTCTTCAAGACAGGCAAGATCTTCGTGCCAATCAATTCCAAGTTCTCCATCACCGCTTCGTGCGACAAATGGCCGAACTCGCTGTAGCAGATGAGCTGATCAGCTCCGGCGTCGGCGTAGAGCTTCATTTTTTCTGTGCACTCTTCGACATCACCGACTATGACCATGTCGTGGCCGCCGAAATCCTTGACGTCGAACTGCCCTTCGGCGCGCTGCTTGAGCAAGGGGAACGCGGCGTCGCGCTCCTCCTGGCTCATCTCCGGGAAATCAAACTCCAGAGCCAATTCGGCGTGGTTCTGATACCACCACCAAACACCTTCCCACGCACCGTTTTCCTCAGCCTTCGCCGCTGTCGGCGCGCAGTGCACCAGAGTATAGGCGGCAACGCGATTGAGGCTGACGTCGGTAAGAGGCTCAGGGTTTTCTGCCGCAGCGCGATATTCGCGGATGTGGCGGGCCATTTCATCGATTGGACGAAGGATCGAAAACGACAGCAAGCCCAACCCGGATTTACCGGCAGTGGCGGGACTGCCTTCACTCACCGCCGCGGTCCACACGGGCGGATGCGGACCTTGCACCGGCTTTGGCACAATGGGCCGCGGCGTGGGGAACTGCAAAAACTCGCTGTCCCAGGTGAACCGATCCTCGCGCCACATCGCGGTCACCGATTGAACAGCATCGGCCCACTGCCGCTTGCTCACCTCGCCGTGCGGCACACCGAAACCGGCCTGTTCACTGAGCGTAGAACGCCCTGTCCCCCAATCGATTCGGCCGCCGCTGAGCACGTCAGCAGTCGCCACCCGCTCAGCGACGCGAATGGGCGATCCAAATCCATGCGGCATCAAAGAAACACCGAACCCCAGACGGATGTTCTTGGTGACCTGTGAAAGCGCTCCGATCAGAACCTCAGGCGCCGACGAGTGTGACCGACCCTCACGGAAGTGATGCTCGACGCACCACGCCGTCCGGAACCCCAACTTGTCGGCAAGCTTGGTCTGTTGGATGACGCTCTCAAACTTGCGTCGCTCGGCTTCTTGACGACTGCCTTCCCATGGTTTGGCGACTGTCACTTCGAATAAAACATCGAGTTCCATAAACGTTCCTCTCATGGCGGCTAGCCGGTCCCGACAAGTGAGTCATGTCGACCCCGGCTCCGTGCATTCGAACCAGCCTCTTCGCGCGCGGTGATAAAGGCTCCTGGCTTACGTCGGGCACGGTAGCCACGGACGCGTTACCGGCCGCGTTATCGTCAGCCGCAGCGGTGCTGCACGCGAAAACGCGCGACGCCGTGGACCAGCGAACGTTGTTAACGCGCGTCGTAACGAATCCCCCGCACAGTCACAGATAAGACCAAGAACCGTCACCCGCTGGAGCTATCACCGTGCCTGCCGAGGACCCCACCGAAACGGCGATCCGCGAACTCATCGATAAAGAGGCGATTCGAACCGTGCTCTCCCGATTCTGTCGCGGAGTCGACCGCGGCGACGCGCAGGCACTGGAAAGCGTGTATCACCCCGGCGCGCTGGAAAATCACGGCGACTTCGTCGGGTCGGCCGCGGACTGGATCGGGCTGGCGCTCGACGCCGCGCCGAGGCACTTCACCGTGATGCACCACTCTCTCGGCGCATCGAACATCGATCTGAACGGCGACGTGGCCACCGTCGAAACGTACTTCTCCGCGGGTTGTGTGTTGCGCGACGATCCAAACACCGACGCGGGTCCGACGGCGACGACCCTGCACGGTCGTTACATCGACCGGTTCGAGCGGCGAGATGGGGCATGGCGCATCGCAACCCGCGTCGTCGTCAAAGACTTCCGCGAACTGCGCCCGATCACCAATCCGGATGAGAAATACCCCCAAGGCCACTGGGGATCCGCCGATCCCATCTACGACGCGTTAGGAAACCCACGTTGACCACAAATAGCCACGAGCCGGCGCTCAAGCTTGACGGACTCAAAGCCATCGTGACCGGATCGGGTGGCGGCATGGGCGGCGCCATAGCGGCAACCTTCGCGCGCCACGGCGCCGATGTGGCTCTCAACGACAGATTCGCCGAACGCGTGCAGGTTCAAGAAAACGCCTGTCGCGTATTCGGCCGAGACGTCATCAGCATCACCTCGAACGTCACGAAACGCGAAGGCGCACAGCAACTCGTCGAAGCGGCGCAAGATCGCTGGGGCCGGGTGGATATACTGGTCAACGTCGTGGGTGGCATCAAAGGCCCCGTGATCAACCCGATCGTCGACATCACCGAAGAACAATGGGAGATGACGATCGGGCTCAACCTGCGCGGTACCTACCACTGCACCCAGCTCGTTGTGCCGGGGATGATCGAGCGCAAATTCGGCAAGATTGTCAACATCTCGAGTATCAGCTGGGCCGGTGAGCCCGCGCACGCTCACTACGCCGCGGGCAAGGCCGGGGTGATCGCATTCACCCGATCAACCGCATCCCAACTCGGGCCGCACAACATCAACGTCAACGCCATCGCACCGGGCCCAACGGGCCGCGCCGTCGAAGTCGATCTCGCACCACCCACCACCGGTCAGTCGGCAATGTGGACCATCGGATCCGGAACACTGGGCCGGCCAAACGATCCCGCCGACATAGCCAACGCAGCGCTTTTCCTGGTCTCAGAAGACAGCCGCAATATCTCCGGCCAGGTCCTCAACGTCGCCGGCGGGCTTAACCCAACCTACGACTACGTCCTGTAAATGACGCTTGCGCAGACCGGCTGACCCGCGGCTAACGGGACCTAAACCGCTGGACCGCCGCCTGGTGCTCGGACGTGCCGAATGACTCGAACTCGGCTTGAAGCGCGTAGTCAAGCACACCCTCGGCGGCCCGGCGAAGATGGATATTCAAGGCGCGCTTGGTTGTTCGGATCGCTTGCGGGGGAAGCGCGGCTAGCTGAGTAGCAAGATCGACAGCCGTGTCGAGGACCTTGTCGGCGGCGGCGACGCGGTTCACCAAGCCCAAGTCCATCGCCACATCAGCCGCGATCTTGGCACCGGTGAACAGGTACTCCTTGGCGCGCGGCATCGACATGAGCAAGGGCCAGGTGGCGGCGCCACCGTCGCCGGCCGTCAGACCGATGGCCACGTGGGGGTCGGCAAGGTAGGTATCGTCTGCGATCACCAACAGATCGCAACTTACCGCCAGCGTGCAACCAAGACCCACCGCGGGACCGTTCACCGCGGCCACCAGCGGCAGCGGAAAATCGAGCATTTCCACCAGCAGCCGTCGGGCCTGATCGAGATCCCTGCGCCGTTTCGCGGTATCGGTCCACATTTGGACGAAATCGTCCATATCGCCGCCGGCGCTGAAGGCGCGTCCGGCGCCGGTGAGCACCACGGCGCGAGCATCGTGATCTGAGGCGAGATGGTGCCACACGTCGACTAACGCCTTGTGCAGGTCCGGGCTGTTGGCGTTCAGAGTGTCTGGCTTGTTCATGGTGACAACACGGACTGCGCCGACCTCTTCGATGAGCAGTACCGGATTGAACGGATTGTCCATGCTTACTCCTTGTTCAAAACGTCGCGATAAGTGCTGATTTCGCTCAACATGTGATCGACATTCACATACGGCTGCCCGACAAAGCTGGCCACGGCATGCGTCACACCGATACTCGCCAGGTAGCGCACCTGATCCCGGCGATCGGCTCGGGTCAGGCGCCAGTCGAAAATGCCGTCGCCGCCGACGAGCACCGCGACCTCGCGGTGGTCGCGACCCGCCGCACGCAGCCTGTCGGACAGGTCCGCAATCGAAGCGGCCAGATCCTCGAGCGAGGCGATGGCCGCGGTACGGGCGGAACCGGCGACTTTACGGCTTGACAGGAAAGGTGCCCAGCCCCGGCCGAAGCGGGCGACACGATCGCGAACCACGGCTGAGTTGCCGCCGAACCACAACGGTGCAGACGGCTGCGGTGGTCTCGGTCGGATTGCCTGCCCGTTGGCGGTAAACGCGGTTCCCTCCCAAGTGATGTCCTCACCCTGCCATGCCCGATCGATGATCTCGATTGCTTCTTCGAAAAGCCGGTTGCGCTGACCGAAATCCACGCCTAGAGCGTCGAATTCAGGCTTGAGATAGCCGGTCCCGACGACGAACCTGGTGCGGCCGCCCGAGAGTATATCCAGCGTTGTCATGCTTTTGACCGTGAGAAACGGGTTGCGGTACGGCAATACGGCCAGCCACGTCATAAGCCGTAGCCGGCTGGTGGCCGCCGCGCAAAAGGCGAGCGCAGCAAAAGGATCAAGAGTCTCGTGTCCGCCGGCGTCAAGCCATCGGCGCGGAGGCGCCGGATGATCGGTGAACGCGATTCCGTCCACATCGCACTTCTCGGCGGTACGTGCAAACGCGGCGATGTTCGCGGGCTCCAGCCAGCTGCCGCCATCGGTTGCGCTATCGACCGGGTATTCGACCACCAGCCTCATATCGTCGGCCAACGGCGTCGCTGCGGGTCGCGGTGCTCAGATTCGCTGTCAGCGCTCATCACGGAACCGCTTGGGCTTCGGCGAGGTGGCGATCTCGGTCAGCTGGTCGAGGGCGCCCGGCTTGACGACCTCGACGGTGATGGCGACTCCAAGCCGATCGCGCAGGCGCCGTTCTGCTTCCTGCTGGATTGCCGCGAAGTGATCCTGCGATTTGTCGGTGACGACCGAGGCGACCAACTCGTCGCGCGAGCCCTTACGTACGGCCCGCACGAAGTAGTCCTTGCTAGCGTCGGGCACCGAGCGCAAGACATCTCCGATGGCTTCGGGCCAGACATTGATGCCACGCAGTTTCACCATGTTGTCACCGCGGCCGGCGAATGGCGCCATCCGCCGCAGCCAGCTGCCGCACGCGCATTGCTCGCGGGGATGGAGAAAGGAAAGGTCTTGGACGTTGTAACGAAACTGTGGGCTTCCTGTCTTGTAAATCTCAGTGACACAGACTGATCCGAGCTCGCCGTCGGGGAGAGCTTCGCCGGTATCGGGGTCGACGATCTGAATGATGACCGCGTCTTCGAAGATGTGCAGGCCTTGCCGGGCAGGGCATTCGACTGCGATCCAGCCCAATTCGTGAAAGCCGTAGGCCTGAAGACTTTGTCGGCCGAACGTTGCCTCCAGCGGTCCGGGATCGCCAATGGTCGCCAACGCCTTCAGCTTAAGATCATTGATGGGATCGACTCCCATAGAGCGGGCGACATCGGCGAGTCGGAGGAGATAGTCGCCGGTGGCCAGCACCGACGACGCCCCGTACTGCAGGGCGAGTTCGATCTGCTTCTCGGTGGCGGTCACAGTCCCCGTGCTGGTGGTGAGGATGACGCAGTTCAACCAGCGATAGAGTCCTTCGTCGATACCAAAGGCGCCGTTGTGCGTTCCGTAGAGCCATGAGTTCAAGACCACGTCGCCGGGACGCACTCCCATGGCGAAATGCACTCGTGCCGTGAGGATTGCATGCACTTCTCGGTCCCATTGGGTGTAAAACGTTGGTCGCGAAGCGCCTGTCGTGCCGCCAGACATGAAGATTCGCATCGGTTCGAGGCGTGCCCGCTCGGGTGTGACTCCTTGGTAGTCACCCCAAGGGGGATTCTTTTCGATACTGTCTCGAATGTCATCGATGGTGTATTGCGGTGCCCGCCACAAGTCATCGATCGAGTGCAGTTCGCGCGGGTTCCAATGCGCGTCGTCCCAGCGCCGGCGAAAGAACGGCACCTGATACGCGGTCAGTGCCCGCTCACGCAGCCGCGCCAGCTGCTTGCGCTCGATCTCCTCAGGCGGGGCGAAATACGCTGTTTCGAAATACTCTGGAGGCGGGGGGAATAGACGAATCAATTCATTGAGATCGACCGCCTGCGAAGGTCGGCGCAACCCTACGGCCATGGATTGTTCCCTGTCACTTTCCAGTACGCATTTCAAATCGCGTGCCGCGATTTGGCTTTGTGAAGTCGATCATCGTGACACGAGTTCGACGTGGACCGGCTCGGATGCGTCGTGCACGGGCTCGTCAGCGTAGAACCGGTCTGACCAAGTCCGGAAGGCTCGATACGGCCGGGCTTCGACCTTCGTAACCGGCGGACGGTCAACATATTTCATGTTCTCCCAGATGACGACGTCGCGGTCGGTCTGCTTGAACTGTTCGGCCGTACGTCGTCGTGCCAGGTCGGACAACGCGGTGGTGCTGGCTCCGTCACGCCGCGACCAGTTCGTCATACGAAATTCGCCGGTAGCCTCATCAACGGGTACACATGCGACCAAGCTGTAGGCATCGTCTGCACCTTGGAATTTGGTCAGGATCACGCCGATTCCCCACAGATCGATTTCCAGCGTGCCCACTCGTGGCCCTTCCGGAGTCAGCCACGTGGTTTTCTTGTTACCGCCGTACACAATCTCCTGGGTTACGTGCAGCCGGGCACCGTGATCTTCCATCCGGATGGTCGTTGCCGGCGCCGCAGCCTTGTGCACATAGGCGAAATGCGAGCTGTCAACCGAGTTCTCGGCCACGACCTGCGGATGCAGTCGGCCGCTCCACAGCTTCACGCAGTGCGGAATGATTGGGTAGTAGTCCTCAGGTGTCTCGATGAGGTGTGAGATCTCCCAGCTCGGCTCCCTGTCCAGGGGGTCGTGCCAGATCATCGCGATGCCCGAGAGCTCCCGGACCGGCCACGATTTCAGTCGCTTGGCGCGGTTAGGCCGTGCCGCGTCGGGAATCTCGACATTGACACCGTCCCGCCAGACCCACCCGTGAAATGGGCAGGCAATGGCATCCTGCAAAACCTTGCCGCCATGCCCGAGGTGGGCGCCCATGTGGGGGCAGAAAGCGTCCATGACGTGCAGGCCGCCCGCGCCGCCGCGGAATGCGACCAGGTCTCGGCCAAAATAGCGAAGCGGTTTACTCACGCCGGCTGGAAAGTCGTCCGACCAGCCGATCTGGAACCAGCCCGCCGGATAGCGGCCATGGGGAAAGCCTTGCAAGACACGCACCTCCACGTTCGATAGCACGGCCACCGTAGGAATCGACTCGTTACCACGAGCGTTATTGGGCGTGACCTGCCAACCGGGCGGACACGCGATGCCAACGCTGGCCCGGGCGAGCACGGGTCGGGCCGCCCAGCGGTGGGAGGGCCCGTGCGCTCGACTCAATCGCCGAGGCGCGACTTAACGCGCCTGGTAACGAGTGGCTGCCACGGTCGACGAATGGCTTTGGATGAACAGTCCGCCGCACTGCTTCAGGCGCTGGCAGCGATGGTGCCCCAACCCCTCGAACAGCTCTCGATCGCCGACGCTCGCGAATTCGCAAACGGCTTCCCAGTTCTCGGCAGCGAACACGTGGAGGCAGTCGAGGACGTCGACGCGGCCCTGCCGGGTCGGGGCCTACGTATCCGGTTGTACAGACCGTCGAAAGGCCGACTTCCGGTCGTGCTGTTTTTCCACGGGGGTGGCTGGACTCTGTCCAGTATCGAAAGCTACGACGAGGTGTGCCGGCAATTGGCCAACCGTTCAGGCTGCGCAGTCGCCGCCGTCGACTATCGCCTCGCACCCGAGCACAAGTTTCCCGCGGCGATCGACGATGGTACCGACGCGATCTCGTGGCTGGTCGCCAACGCTGACGCCCTCGGCCTCGATGCCACTCGGATCGCCGTCGCCGGCGACAGTGCCGGCGGCAATCTCGCCGCCGCCGTTGCGCTTCGCGACCGTGCCGGGGGCAATCGACGAATCCGCTTCCAGGCACTCATCTATCCGGTCACCGAATACGAATTTGAGCGCCCATCGATGCGCGCGGACTGGTCAGGCTATCCCCTCAGCACCGAGACAGTTCGGTGGTTCTGGTCGCACTACTTGCCGCCGGAGGCCAACACCGATGACCCGCTGATCGCGCCAATAAATGCGCCGGACTTATCGCGCATGCCGCCCACACTGGTCATCACCGCAGAAGACGACCCGGTCCGCGACCAGGGTGAGGCCTATGCTCATCTTCTCAGCCAGAACGGCGTTGACGTCACGCTGTCCCGCTACCCCGGCGTCTTCCACGGATTCTTCCAAATGCTTGGGATGCTCAAGAAGGCATCGCAGGCGGTTCAGGAGGCCGGCTTGGCGCTGCGGCTAGCACTTGATTCCCCCGAGGGCGAAATCGATTCGTCCCCTTGACAATAGGCAGCTACCGGGTCCCGACCGCGGCGGTGACCGACATCGCTGCAGCGGCATCTGCCCGAGTCCAGCGCAGCCCGCGACGGCCGTGGCCTGGTCGACCACCACACGACGTATCAGACGATGCAGGCAATCGGAGAACGAGCAAGTGACGGGAGAACGCATGGAGGAGATCGGATGGGCGGTTGATGACCACATCGCCACGATCACCCTAAACCGGCCACAGGCGCATAACGCCTTCACCCTGCCGATGATTCGCGAATGGGAGCGATTGCTCGCACGAAGCAAAAACGACGACGATATCCGGGTCGTGGTGCTCACCGGCGCCGGCGACCGGGCGTTCTGCTCCGGCGTCGACCTGTCCTGGCTCGCCGAGGCGCACACGCCACTACAGCGCAAACGCGATCTGCACGAGGGAATCCAGCGCGTCGCTCTCGCGGTTGATGATCTCGACAAACCGATTATCGCCGCAATTAACGGTGTGGCCGTAGGGGCTGGGCTGGACATGGCACTGATGTGCGACATGCGAGTGATGTCGACGACAGCGCGCCTTTCGGAGGGCTACGTCAAGCTAGGACTGGCCCCCGGCGATGGCGGTGCCTACTACCTGCCCCGGCTGATCGGTATCGCCCGGGCACTGGAACTGCTGTTGACCGGCGACTACGTCGACGCCGACGCAGCCCTGCGCATCGGTTTAGTCAATCGGATTGCCACGCCGGAGCTGCTGTCCGCCGAGACGCTGCGCCTGGCGGCGGCGCTCGCTGCTAACCCGCCCGCCAGCGTCCGGATGATAAAGCGCGCAACTCGCCAGTCAGCAAATGTCGATCTTCGTACTGCACTGGACCTCGCCTCGTCGCACCTGGCGGTCCTGGCCACGACAGAAGACGCCGCGGAAGCCCTCGCGGCGGTACGGGAAAAGCGAGTGGGTTCCTATTACGGCCGTTGATCATTGACGCAGCCGTGACCCACGTCATGGCCTATCGAACCCACAGCTCCAGGACGGCCAGGCCGCCGGGATGGCGATCAATATCGCAACAATTATGACGCGAGCGATGACACTGTCTACAATAGGGGGACTATCCCCGTTTTGCCAAGGTCGTCTGAATGGATGTGACGAAGAAGTCACCACTGCCGCCGGCGGTGCCCAAGCGGCGCGATGCACGTCGCAGTTACGGCGCGCTGGTTGCTGCCGCACGGACCGCGTTCGAGAAGCATGGGCTCAACGCCTCACTCGATGACATCGCGCGTGCGGCGGGAGTGGGCAATGCGACCCTCTACCGGCATTTTCCCAGCCGATACGAACTGCTGGCAGTGGCTCACGCCGAAAGCATCACCGCATTGTGTGACCGCGCCAAACAGTTAGAAGAAGAGCTGGCCGACGATGAGGGTTTGTATCGGTGGCTCGAAGACGTCGTTGATGAAGCAAGTCGATCGCGCGGGCTGACGGCGGCATGGAAATCAGCCTGTTCGGCACAAGACCTCGGCATCGAATGGTGCAAGCAGGCTTTGGACGAGGCATGCCGCCCGCTGCTGTGCGCTGCGCAACGCGCAGGAGCTGCACCTGCCGGACTGACCGTCGACGACATCATGCGGCTGGTAACCGCCATCGCATTAGCCACCGAGTCCGATCCTGCGTCGAGCGGCTCGGCGCGACGGCTGTTGAAGGTTGTGCTTGCCGGCATCGGGGCACAAGGGTCGACTCCGTTGACGGCCAGGACATCACGGCGCGCCAAGCGGCACGAGGACCGAACGGAGGACGTGACTGCGTCAAACAGCGCCCCGCCCAAGGCGGTTGACATCGGGGTCCCCCAGCGGCGGCGTCGCACCTCGACGGCTGCTAAGCCAGGACCGCGTAGGACATGAGCACCATCGGCGCGAGTTCCCCGGCACCGGATAGACCGGTCGTGCCGCGGTCCAGTGCAATCCTGACCGCCCACCCACAGCCGAAATGCTCAGTCAGCGGGGGCCGTCGCCGGCCGGCGCCGTTGTCGTCGAAAACGGTGAATTAACGACATGTGTAACGACTGTCCCCATACCTTTCCCAGCCTGTCTCGCGGCGATCGCGGAGAGGTGTCTAGCCCAGCGAGCAGTGAGTTAGAGGTCAAGGTGCAGAACGATCGAAAGTTTCGCCGCCCTGAACTTCCTGAATGGGTCGTCGATCGGCGGCGCGTAAACCGGCTTCTAGAAGACACTTTCGCCAGATTCGACGTCGTCGAGTTGGCGAGCACAGCAGGATCTGGCAAGACCGTAGCTGCCGAGCTCTTTGCTCGGACAACTCAAATGCCGACCGCGTGGCTGAATCTCGACAGTGCCGACCGTTCGGGTGCGCGTCTGCTGACTTATCTCGCAGGTGCACTGGCAGCAATCGACGCCAGCGCGCCACGTGTTGCACAAGACGCTGTCCGAGGTGGATCCACCCCGACAGAAGGCGCAGCTATCGTCGCCAACCGTCTTGAGATGAAACCGATGTTGATCGTGTTGGACGATTGCGAGCACATCTCGGCCAAGGAAGAAGCGATATCGGTTCTCATCGCATTTCTGACCTATCTGCCGCTCACCGCACGGGTGTTGTTGCTCAGCCGTGAGCCACTCGACGCAATTATCGGCAAGATCGCACTCGATGGCCGTGTTGCTCGGCTCGACGCAGGTACGTTGACGTTCGACGAGCTTGAGACAGAGCTGCTTCTCACCTCGACCGGACTCTCAGAAGTCGATGCAACTGCTCTGGTCGAGCGCACCGGAGGCTGGGCCGCAGGGCTGATCCTTGGAACGCGGCTGGCCGCCGACGGCACCGAATATTATCTCAGCGAATATTTGAAGCACGAGGTGCTCGACCGCCTTACCACCACAGAGCAGCAATTGATTTTGCCGTCGTCGATGCTCGACGTCCTCAGTTCCGCTGGGGCTCAGGCAATCCTTGGCGACGATGGATTGAAGGCTCTTGATCGCCTGCGCCGCAGGCGATTACCAGCAACTGTCGGCCCCGACGGGAGCGTCGCATGGCGCCCGTTTTTCAAAGCCTTCCTAGAAAGTGAATTTCAGGCGCAGATGTCGGAGCACGTACCGGAAATGCGGCGCCGTCGGGCGCTACTACTCGCTCAAAGCGGCGAACCTGAGGAAGCTGTTGAGATACTGCTGGCCCAAGGCGAGCACAACGATGCCGCCGAAGTCGCGGCGCAGGCAGTCGCTACGTTGTGCGACCGAGGGGACTGGCCGCTGTTACTGAGCTGGCTTGAGCAGCTCGGTCCGGGCATCGTCGATTCCAATCCCCGCCTGCTCGGCGCGAAGGTCCGAGCGTTAACACACGGCCGTAGGCTGCCGGAGGCCCAGACGCTGATCCGCAACGCGCACGAGGACGGCGCGATCGCTGCGGCCGCGGAGGTTGATCCCGGCGTAATAGCCCATGTCGGTTGGGCTTTCATGTGCCGACCCAGCGAAGGTCTGACCATCATCGATCAGTACCCGCAGGATCATCGTGCCGCGGCCGTACGTTACACCTTGCATGTGCTCAGCGGTCGTGAGCCTGCGGCACCGCCTCCCGGGCGCAACTTCGACGACGTCGATCGAATCTTGACGTGGGGTCTCTTCGTACAGGGCTGTTTGGACTCGCTTTCGCAGATGGTGCCTACATCCGATCACTGGCCGCCGGCAACGTATTATCAAACGCCTCACTCGCTGCTGGCCCTGATTTGGCGTGAGGATCTCCAGCTGGTGCACCAATTGTGGGATCAAGTCCCGTTGGACGTCAGATCGCGATCCCATGCCGATTTGTGGCGCAATCTGGAAGCGTGGATCCTGCTAGCCGATGGGGATGCCGAAGGCGCGCTCGCCGCGGGCCAGGATGCGGTGTCGCACAGTCAGCGCACCCGATTCGGTTGGGAGCCTTACCTTCAGCTGGTGGTCGGATTGGCGTTGATCAGACTTGGCCGCCTCGAAGAAGCACGGTGTGTGCTTGCCGAAGCGCTTCAACGATCCGCTGCCGCAGGCCAATTGGCTTATGTCGAGTGGGTGCAGATTTATCAGGGCTTGGCGCAGCTGCTTTCCGGCGACGACGATGAGGCCCTGCGCACACTTCGCGAGTGTGTTGCTTCGATGCAAGCCTCGGGCAGAGTCCTGAACCTACCTGCGGCATTGGCGTACTTGTCGGAGGCTGAGGCACGAGCCGGCCTGCTGGAAGATTCATCGGTAAGCGCCAAACTCGCCAGTCAGGTTGCCCAGCAGAACTATTCGCTGTTCCCGCTACACCAAGCGGTGATCGATATTCCCGAGCTGGCCGCGCGGCTGCAGACCTCCGCCGGCCCTCCCTCAGGGCCGGACGCCATCGCCTCATCGGTTTGTCACCTGGAAGTCAATCCGTTCGGGAACCGGCCGGACCTGTTCGTCAACGGAGCACCGTGCGGCGTGCGCCGGTTGAAGATCATCGAACTCGCCGCCTATCTGGCCCTGCACAACGGCAACGTGATGCGAAGCAGGATCGGCTTGGACTTGTTCCCCGAACATGACCTGCAGTCTGGCGGCAATTACTTCAGGCAGATCGTTCACCAATTCCGCAGGGCGACAGGAATCGCGCTAGTACGCCGCGAGGGCGGAATCATCGGTCTTCCACCCGGCGTTGAGTTGTCGTCTACGGACGCCGCGATCGAGGCCGCGCTGACCACCGGGATCACCACCGAGCAAGAAGTAAGTTCGCTGGCCACCCTGCTCGAGCGGACGCAAGGCGAATACCTCGCCGCCAGTTCACTGAAGTGGGCCGACGACCGCCGGTTCGAGTTGGACGTGTTACAGGAAAAGCTATTGCAGAAAGGCGCGACGACGGCACTTGATTTCGGTCGTTTCGACATCGCCCACGGGCTGGCGACGCGGATGCTCGATAAGGATCCCTACTGCGAAGAGGCATTTCGGATTCTTGACTCGCTGGCTGCCCAGTCCGGACGACCTGAACAGCGCGAGATCCTCTATCGCAAGGCCAAAGCGGCGTTAGCCGAGGTGGGAGTCGAGCCCGAAGACATCGGCCTGCGCCTGGCGGGCACGGTGCACGACCGCGTGCAGATCGCCGTCGCCGACTGATACCCGGCGACGCCGCCGCAGCGTAACGAGCCTCGTAACGACAGCCTGGTGACCTGTGCACTAGCGGCAGATCAGCGACTGATCGATGCGAACCTTCTGCCGCTTCACAGAAGAAAAACCAAAGGAGCCCAAGTGAGCGATGTGGACGTCGCGGTCAACAAGATTCGCGAAGCCATGCAAGAAAGCCCCGAGGCGTGGGTGACGGCCGTCGAAGGCCTTGTCGCCGAATCGCTGCGCGTCAAGCACGATCCGCCGATCGAAGACTGGGGAACCACCGAGGAGATGGAGGGCGGAGTCGAATCGGCTCGCTTGTTCGCGGTGTGGCGTCAAGAGGTTGAGGCGCAGCGGCGCGCTGCACCGGACTACCGCCTCACCGAGATAGAGGTCGGCCCGACGCAAGAAGGTGGGCTGTTCTTCGCAAATCACCACACCGGCACGCTGAACGATGGTCGCGTGGTTAGCGCACCAGCACGCGTGACCACCGACCCACTCGAAGACGGCAAGATCACCGCGTGGACGGTGAAGACCTACGGCGACGCCGTCCCGCAGCTGCGCGATTGGCTTGCCGCAGGCAACATGCAGCTTCCTGAGGCGTGACAATCGTGCGGCCACACGGTGTGATGCGCCCGGCTAGGGCCCGCACCGTACCGCACTGAAAAGAGCGACAGGTTGGGCGTTGTGCAACCGCAACGCCCAACCTGCCCCAGGTCTGGACAGGGGGACCTCGACGATGGATGCAACGCTTAACTCAGGCGTGGCAAGTGATTTCGCAGAGCCGGTCCTTGATGCAACCGTAGGGCACGGGGTCGAACGCACCGCGGCACAGGATGCGATCGCCGCGATCGGCCGCGGCGAGATCGTCGTAGTGGTTGACGACGAAGCGCGGGAAAACGAAGGCGATCTGATCCTGGCCGCCGACGCGGTGACACCGGAGAAGATCGCATTCTTTGTCCGGCACACCTCGGGACTTGTGTGCGTACCGCTGCTGAGCTCTCGTTTGCGCGAACTCGATATACCGATGATGGTGACCGACAATACGGAGTCACAGCACACCGCTTTTACCCAGAGCGTGGATTACCGGCCGATGACGACGACTGGCATCTCGGCCGCAGATCGCGCAGCAACGATTAGAGCTTTGACCGACGGCCAAGTTATCGGCGCTGACTTCAGTCGGCCCGGCCATGTTTTTCCGTTGCGCTACACCGAAGGCGGCGTACTCAAGCGTGCCGGACATACCGAGGCAGCCGTCGACTTGGCGCGGCTGGCGGGCATGTATCCCGCGGGCGTGTTAGCCGAAGTTGTGAACGACGACGGGTCGATGGCCCGGCCAGCCCAACTCAGCCAATTCGCCGGCCAGCACGGTTTGCAGATCGTCACGATTGCTGAGCTGGTGCGCTACCGGCTGGCCAACGAAAAACTGATCAAGCAAGTGGCGGAAGCGCGGATACCCACGCGGTGGGGCGACTTCACCGCCCATGTTTATGTGTCGATGCTCGATGGGGTCGAGCATGTGGCGATGGTGAAGGGCGACGTGGCTCAAACCGAAAATGTTCTTGTGCGTGTGCATTCCGAATGCCTGACCGGCGACGTGCTTGGGTCGCGACGCTGCGACTGCGGCGGCCAAGTAGAGGCGGCCATGAAGGCGATCGCCCTGGAGGGCTGCGGCGTCCTTGTCTATCTGCGCGGCCACGAAGGCCGTGGTATCGGCTTGACGCACAAGATCCACGCCTACGAGCTGCAGGACAACGGGCATGACACAGTGGACGCAAACACCACGCTCGGGCTGCCCGTCGACAGTCGTGAGTACGGTATCGGTGCGCAGATCCTCGTCGACCTCGGTGTCGGCACGATGCGACTGCTCACCAACAACCCGGCAAAGTTCACCGGCTTGAAGGGTTACGGCCTCAGCATTGTCGGCCGGCGCCCGATCGAGGTGGCCCCCACCGCTGACAACATTGCCTATCTGCGAACCAAACGTGAACGCATGGGCCACCTACTTCAGGTACGTTTCGAACAGCCGCCCGACGAAAGCCGCTGACCAGCAGGCGTTATCGACGGGATGAGCACGGCGAGGCCGGCAGAGGCCGGTGGCAAGCCGATAACGGTAGCGGTAACGGCGCCCTCGAAGGATTCTTCTGATGGTATGCGCTGCACGACCCGAACCAGTGTCGCGTTGATGGCTCTGGTCTTACACCACGTGGCCCAGGGTGGTTCACCGTGATCGACACCTTGGCGAGCCCAGCAGAGTTCAGGGCGCAGTTGCGTGACTGGCTCGAACTGCATGCACCGCAGCTGCGCGCTGTCTCGGTCGACGGCCCCGACCGCCGCGCTGAGATCGCCGGGCAGCAGCGGCTCACCCGAACGTTGTGGGACGCGGGTTGGAAACGCTACGGCTGGCCAGAAACCGAAAACGGTGTTGGCGGCGGCCCGGCCTACCGTGCGGTTCTCTATGATGAGCTGAGCATCGCCGGTGTTGATATCCCCGAAACCGACTATATCCTTGAGGTTCTCGCAGACACCACTCGGCATTTCGCTCCGCGGCTCGCGCAGGAACTGCTGCCGGCATTTCACCGCGGCGACGAGCTGTGGGGGCAATGTTTTTCCGAACCGGAAGCCGGCAGCGACTTGGCGGCGTTACGGACCCGAGCGCTGCGAGACGGCGACTCGTATGTGGTAACCGGCCAGAAAGTATGGACTACGAATGGCTTTGCCGCCCAACGGCTTTTCACCTTGGTTCGCACCGGAGCGACCGCAAGTCGCCACCGCGGCATCACGGCTCTGCTGATTGACGCGGACAGCCCCGGAGTTCACGTCGCGCCGCTCACCTTCGCCAGCGGTGCACAGGAATTGGCGGAGTGCCGTTTCGACGAGGTACGCGTTCCCGCGTCTCGCCGCATCGGTGAGGAAAACGAAGGCTGGCAAGTCGCCATGCGCGCACTCGAATTCGAACGCGGTATGTATGCCTGGATGCGGCAAGCATGGCTGCTGGCCAAGGTTCGGCAGCTGGCATCGGTCGCAGAGCCGGTCGACACGGCAACCGCCGATGCACTGGGAACTGCCTATCACGCTGTGATCGCGCTGCGGGCGCGGTCACTGCTGACAGTGCGGCGCCTTGATCGTGGACTTCCGGTCGGCCCCGACGCATCGGTCGACAAGATCTTGCTCGCGTCGGCCGAGCAGCTGGTGATGGACGTCGCCCGGCAACTGAGTCACCCGGCGTTCGAGATCGATCCGGAAGCAACGAAACTCCGCGGGCAGTGGTGGTATTCGCGCGCGGCCAGCATCTACGGGGGCAGTGGAGAGATACAGCGCGGGATCATCGCCGATCGTGTGCTGCGTCTGCCCGCTGAAAGCAGAACGGCCTGATATGGACACCGAGAGCCTCACCGAGGTACGTGCCACCCTGCGCCAGCTCTTCGCCTCCGGACCGGAGGACCTGATCGCTGCGCTTGCCCTCCTGGGCTGGCATGAGATCGTCCGAGACGACCCTGCCGCAGCGACATCGGCACTTTTCGAAGAACAAGGTAAGCAGCGGGTGGGCAGCTCCGCGCTCGATAGCCTCGTGCTTGCCGAGGCGGACGATCTATCCACGACGACCGTCGTCTGGCCGCATCCTGACGACGGCGACAGACCCAGTTCCTGGCTGTCCAGCGACCAGACGGTCGTCATTTCAGGTCTCACTCTTCGCCCACCAACCGCGGCCGTCGCAGCACCGACTGATAACGGCCTCGTAGTCGCCAACGTCGCTGATCTATCGATCCGCAAAGTCGAGGGCATCGATCTAACCCCCGGTTGGTTCAGCGTGACCGGCCGAACCCCGGTTATCGCGATCCGCGACCGGCCTTTTGACGACACCGTGTCGGCAGCGCAGCGCGCAGTTGCATCTGAGATCGTGGGCGTCAGCGAGGCGATCCTCGAGATGGCCTGCAAACATGTGTCCGCGCGCACCCAGTTTGGCCGTGCGATCGGATCATTTCAGTCTGTACGGCACCGTCTCGCTGAGGCTTTCACTGCCATCGCAGCCGCACGAGCAGCGATCGGAGCGGCGTGGGAATGGCCCAGTCCCTGGGCATCTGCGGCGGCCAAAGCGATCGCCGGCAACGCCCACGCCCAGACCGCCCGGCACGCCATGCAGGTTTGCGGCGGGATGGGGTTGTCATGGGAATACGACCTTCACCGCTACGTGCGGCGGGGTTATGCATTGAACGTGCTACTGGGTTCTGACTCGGTCATTACTCGCCGGCAGGGACTGGCCCTGGCTACGGGAACCAACCCGCCGCCGGTGGGAAACGTCCTGTCCCCTAACGCAGCTGGTTAACGGCGTCCTCATCCGGCGACGTCGTGGCGCAACAGCAATCGGGCGGCCGCCCGTGGTCGACAACGTCGGATGGCTACCAGCCCAGCCCATGGATCCGACCATAACGCCCGGTGTAACGAAAAAGTTGTGTCCTTGACTGAACCGCAGATCCCTTCCTGCACCTAACGCCGAACGAGAGACATCAAGCGTGACAACAGACGTCGATACACTCGAACAGAACAAAAAGGTCGTCTTGCATCTGCTGGACAACTGGGTGGATCCCGACGTGTTCGACCTCGTCACCACCGAGGACTTCGAGCTCATTGTCGAGGCTGACCCAGCCTTCACCGGCGTCGCCGGCGCTCAGCCAAAAGCACAAGCCCTCGCCGCCCGACGAGCGATGGCCGGTATGTATACCTCTGCCATGGACATCCGCAGCGTGACAGCCGAGGCCGACCGGGTCGTCGTGGACCTAATTACCGACAGCCGAATCAAAGACGCCAACGGTGTGGACCGTCCGTATATCAACCGTGTCTGCTTCGTCTGCCAGGTGCACGACGGAAAGATCACTCAGGTCCGCGAATACGGAGACACCGCCTACTGCGTCGGGACCTTCCCCGACCTGTACAAGGCCGACGCCCACACATAGACCCACCAGCGAGGCCACAATCCGCCGTCGGTCGCCTGTGAGCCGTCATCGAACCGTCGGAGCCAGTGGAGGACAGCGATGCTTAGTTCTGACTCATCATCGGAGAGACTCGTGCCCCAATCGGACGCACTTGACCCACCAGATATTAACACCGTGACCGCTAAAGCCCGCCGGTATAGAAACTGGGGCAAATGGGGCAGTGACGACGAACTTGGTTCGCTGAATTTCGTTACACCCGAGACTATTACAACTGCTGCTCAACTTGTACGGAAGGGCCGTGTATTCTCCCTGGCGCTACCCCTTGACTCCGACGGGCCGATGAACGGCTCATTTGGCCGGCACAATCCCATGCATCACATGCTCTGGGATGGCGGCGATATCGAGTCAGGTGCCCAGGATCATCTCGCGGCGCTTCGCTACACCGACGATGCCGCATACTTGGTATTGCAGTCCTCCACGCAGTGGGATGCTCTGGCGCACATCTTCCACGACGGCTGCATGTACAACGGTTTCGGTACCGACCAAGTCAACAGCCGCGGGGCGATCAAGAACGCGATCACCAATGTCAAAGACCGTGCAGTGGGACGCGGTGTGCTGCTTGATATCCCGCGGTGGAAAGGGGTTCAATGGCTCGAGGAAGGCGAGTCCATCACCCATGACGACTTGCTAGCAGTGTGCAATCACCAGCACATCGAAGTAAGGTCGGGCGACTTTGTCCTCGTCCGGACTGGCCAACTCGCCCAGCGGCGCCATCTGGGCTCGTGGGGTCAGTACGCGGGCGGCCCAGCACCGGGGCTGTCGATCAGCGCGGCTGACTTCTTCTGCCCTCGCCAAGTTGCAGCGGTGGCAACAGACACCTGGGGCACCGAAGTGCTCCCAAACGAGACCCCGGATGTCTTTCAACCGCTGCACATCATCATGCTCGTCAATGCGGGCATCCTCCTTGGCGAGATGTGGGATATGGACGATCTTGCTTCTGACTGCGCGCAGGATGGCGTATTTGAATTTCTCTTGGTGGCACCGCCACTGACCTTCACTGGCGCAGTCGGATCCCCCGTTAACCCCCAAGCCATCAAGTAGCGCTCCGGCCAAACGTGGACTCACCTGAACAGCTTTGGGCACCGGATCCCTCGATCGCCGATCGAAGCGAGCTGGCCCGCTTCTCACGCTGGCTTAATCAACGGCACGCCAACGGCTTCGACAGACTGGACTATGCGTCACTGCACCAATGGTCGATTGAAAACCTCGGCGCATTCTGGCAGGCCGCCACAGAGTTCTGCGGTGTTAGATTTCATCAACCACCACGGGCCGTCATCGAAAACGAACACGACATCACCACCACTTCGTGGTTCGTGGGATCGACACTCAACTACGCAGAGCACGCGCTGGACGTGGGAATCGGTAAACAAGCCAACGACTTAGCGGTCATTTATGAACGCGAGGACGGCGCAACCCGGTCACTGACATACGGCGAACTACGTTCGCAGGTCGGCGCCGCACGGACTGGGTTGCTTGAGCGCGGGGTTGGCGCGGGTGATCGAATCGTCGCCCTGGCACCCAATTGCGTCGAGACATTAGTCTGCTGCTTAGCCGCCGCCGCCATCGGCGCGATCTGGGCGTCATGCTCCCCTGATTTCGGGCAACGCGCCGTCCAAGACCGCTTTGGGCAACTCGAGCCATCGGTTCTGCTCGTCGTCGACGGCTACTACTACCGAGGAAAGGCATTCGACCTCACCGACCGCATCATTGCGCTGCGAGATTCATTGCCATCGCTGCGCGACGTAGTAGTCGTGCCCTATCTGAGCGATCGCACTAGAGTGCCGGGCACCACATGCTGGTCGGATTTCACCAAAAAGTCCCAGCCATTAGAGTACCTTGCCGTCGGCTTTGACCATCCTCTGTGGGTGCTCTATTCCTCCGGAACAACGGGGCTGCCCAAGGGAATCGTGCACAGCCATGGCGGCATCGTGGTCGAGCACCTGAAGATCTTGCGACTACAGAGCGATCTAGGTTCAGACGACCGATTTTTCTGGTTCACCACGACCGGATGGATGATGTGGAACTATCTGGTTGGCGGCCTGCTAGTCGGGGCGACAATCGTTCTCTACGACGGCGACCCCAGCTTTCCTGATGCCATTCGCTTGTGGGACTTGGTATCACGTCATCGCATCTCGTTCTTCGGCGTATCCGCGCCGTTCATTCACGCTGCGATGCGCTCAGACAAACATCCAGCCAAGCTCCGGGATCTAAGCAGCTTAAGAATGATCGGAACAACTGGTGCGCCGCTAATACCGGCCGGGTACAAATGGATTGGCGAGAACGTCGGCTCACGCGTGCAGCTTTATTCAAACTCTGGTGGAACGGATGTGTGCACGCCGTTTGTTGCCTCGGCGCCAACGGTTCCGGTGTGGATCGGCGAGATATCCTGCGCCGCACTGGGCTGTGGCGTCGAAGCCTTCGACTCAACGGGTGAGGCGCTGCTCGATGAAGTTGGCGAATTGGTGATCACAACTCCGATGCCGTCTATGCCGCGGCGATTTTGGGACGATCCTGGTGGGCGCCGTCGGCTGGCGGCCTATTTCACGGACTATCCGGGTGTGTGGCGTCACGGCGATTGGGTGCGAAAGACTCCGCGCGGTTCCTACATCATCTACGGGCGAAGTGACTCGACACTCAACCGCGGGGGCGTCCGGATGGGCACCGCCGAGTTCTACTCCATTCTCGGGGACTTCAGCACCGTCGTCGATTCGCTCGTCATCGATCTGAGCAGTTCCGATGCTGATGGCAATTCGCTGTTGTTGTGCTTCCTCGTGCTAGAGCCAGGAACGACCCTTGATGACATCGCTGACAACATCTCCGTTGCGTTGCGGACCCAGCTGTCGCCGCGGCACGTACCGGATCGCTATTTCTCAGTCCGCGATATTCCACGAACTCTCAATGGCAAGAAGTGTGAGGTGCCGATCAAGCGGATCTTGATGGGTCAGGATGCTGACAAAGTGGTAAGCCGTGCCGCGATGGCCAATCCCGATTCCCTTGAGGAGTTCGTCTTGATCCGGGACACATTCTCCTGATACGCGAAAGGGTCTGCATGACAAAGTTATCAGTTGACGAGAAAGCAGGGCTCTCGTCGGCAGCCCGGCGTGCCTGCACACGGTGGGAGGACGAATCCTCCTCTGGTGCAGCTACAACCGATGAAGGCGTCAGCGATCCAGATTTCGGCCTGCCCCTGTGGAATGTGCTGTGCCACCAGGTCGGTGTTGCGTCAATCGGCATACCCGAGGCGTTGGGCGGTGCGGGTCATGGTGTCGCGGCACAGGCTATCGTCGGCCACGAGCTGGGCCGAGTGTTAGCTCCGGTACCGTATCTGGCCTCCGCGGTACTGGCGACTGAGCTGCTGGTGGCCGGCGAAGCACCGGCGGATCTGATTGCGTCCCTGGCCAGCGGCGATGTGACGGCGGCGGCAGTGCTCAGCACCCAGCACAAGTTCTCGCGGAAACGGCATCCAATAGCTGCGTGGCGCAGGAACAGTGGCTGGACGCTGAACGGCACAGCCCAGCATGTCCTGCACGGGGCAATAGCCGACTACCTCGTTGTCGCCGCCGACGTCGGCAGCGAAACCGCGATATTTCTCGTTTCCACACTCGAACAAGGCGTCTCGGTCGACAGCGAAAACGTACTCGACCGCACGCGACCGATGGCGACGGTAACATTCACCAAAGCGCCTGCCCACCGACTTGCACCGCGGCGATCAGGGCGCGGACTCATCGATCGCTGCCTACAACGTGCCTTGGCGGTGCTGTCGGCAGAGCAGGTCGGCGCTTGTGAACGCCTCCTCGAGCTGGCGACCGAATACGCGCGCAATCGGGAGCAATTCGGGCGACCCATCGGCTCCTTTCAGGCCGTTAAACACCGCTGTACCAATATGCTTGTCGAGCTCGAAATGGCTCGTTCCGCGTCGATGGCGGCGGTACAGGCGGTAAGCGACGGTAGTCCCGAAGCCAGCTGGCGTGCCAACATGGCCAAAGCGGTCTGCTCTGAGGCACTTCGCGAATGCGCACACGCCAACCTACAGATACACGGCGGTATCGGCTTTACCGCCGAACACAGCGCGGGCAAGTTCGTCAAACGAGCGCGCACCGACGAGGTGCTCTTCGGACCACCTGGAGAGCATTGGGACAGATTGGCCACCAAGGCACGGCTGTTCGCCTAATCGGGCCGACCCGGTTACGACACGATCCCGCGCCGAACAACCCGCGCTGCTGAAGGCCCACCCCGTCGACCGCCGCAACGCTCATATCATCCGAGGAATGGAGCCGATTGGCATATGGACAGCGACCCGGAACCTCGACGCGAAATCCGCGAATTCCTCGCGCATGCACCAAAACCCGACGGCCTGCGCAACTACGGGCCCACGCCCTCCGCCGCGGACGTGTACCCCGGCCGGCAGTGGCACCGGTACCTGGCACAACACGGATACACGTGTCTGCACTGGCCGCTGGAGTACGGGGGTGCTGAGGCATCGGTAATGTTCCAAGCCCAATTCGCCGAAGAGTGCGCGCAGGCCGGTGTGCCCAGACAGATCGGAATTGTCGGTCCAGATCTGGTGGGGCCAGTCCTGATCAGCTACGGCAGCGATCAACAAAAAGTGACGTACCTCGAACCGATCAGGACGGCTGAGCACATCTGGTGCCAACTGTTCTCCGAACCGGGCGCGGGCTCGGACCTGGCTGCAGTTCGCACATCAGCCCACCAGACCGCATCCGGCTGGCAAGTGAGCGGGCAGAAGGTCTGGAGCTCCGCTGCCGCATCCGCTGATTTCGGGATCCTGCTGGCGCGCAGCGGTTCCCACAAACACCGCGGCCTGTCGATGTTCATCGTCCCCATGAATGCCCCGGGCATCACGGTGCGACCCATACAGCAGATCGATGGCGAATCGAAATTCAATGAAGTCTTCCTCGATAGCGTCTCGCTCAGTGACGACTCGCTGGTGGGTGCTGCCGGACAAGGGTGGGAAATCGCACTGGCGGTCTTGGGTCGCGAACGTCTCACCCTCGGCTCGCAAGCGGTGTCAATGTTTCAACGCCACCGACATCTCGTCGAAGTCGCCCGAGAGCGCAACAAGCTCGACCCGGTCCTGATGCGCACCATGACTAAACTCTGGGCGCGGATGTGGTTGCTGCGGTTCACCTGGCAGCGGGCGGCCGAAGCGGGCGACCTGTCATCACCCGCGTTTTTCGTCCTGAAACTGATCACGTCGGAGACCGACCGGGACCTCAGTGACTTGGTGACGGATGTGTTAGGTATCGACGCGTGCATCGACCCTTCGGATAACGAGCTGGTCCGCCAAATGCTCGTGGGCAGAGCGCAAACCATCTTGGGCGGTACCAGCGAGATTCAGCGCAACATCCTCGGCGAACGGGTGCTGCGGTTACCGAAGGAGCCACAATGAACGACCGCCAGTCGCCGACACACCACTCCGGTGATACGCGCTGGCCGACCATTGGAGGACGACGCGTGATGGCATCGCTGGACGGTCAAGTGGTACTCGTCACCGGAGGTGGACGCGGACTCGGACGGGCGCACTGCCTGGAATTGGCTGCCCACGGCGCCAAGGTCGTCGTCAACGATCCCGGTGTTGGCCGCGACGGAAGCGGCGGAGGTGACGGCCCGGCAGCCCGCGTGGTCGCCGAGATCGAAGCGCTTGGCGGCAAAGCGATCCCGCACGTCGGGTTGGTCACGAATTGGGCTGACGTCGAAGACATGATCACTGTGGCGGTTGCGACGTTCGGCCGCCTGACCGGAGTGGTCAACAACGCCGGCATTCTCCGCGATGCGATGATCACCAACGCCACTGAAGACAGCTGGGACGCGGTGATAGCAGTTCACCTGAAGGGCACTTTCGCCGTCACCCGGCACGCTTGCCACTACTGGCGCACACAGGCTAAGGCCGGACAACGGATCGACGCTCACATCGTCAACACCGTTTCAGAGGCAGGCCTGTGGGGCAACATCGGTCAGAGCGCCTACAGTGCCGCCAAGGCTGGCATCGCCAGCCTCACTACCGTGACCGCACTCGAAATGCGCCGGTACGGCGTATCGGTGAACGCGATTTCACCGCTTGCCATCACGCGAATGAGCGGGGCGTTCTTCGGCGACGACCGGGCCGAGGACCCAGCCCTAGACCCCGCACACGCCGCCCGAGTCGTCGCCTGGCTTCAGTCGGCCGAGTCATCGTGGTTGACCGGCCAGATATTGCGGATCGACGGCAGCTCTCTGAGCCGGGTCGACGGTTACACCCAAGCGGCCAATTACTACCAAGCGAAGAACGCCAAGAACCTGGAATTCTCTGAAATCGGCCAAGCCGTCAGCTGGTTGTGGGGTACCTCTCCTCGCGGGCTTGGTGGGCCGCTGCCGGTCGAACGCGCCGTGCAGGCCGCGCGCCCGCCGGGTGGCGAGCAATGAGACGCCGCGAAGAATCCCGCCCGGAGAATCACGTCGAACCGACGCACGGCCGCCAGATCAGTTCGCCGGCGGACAGTTTCGCGACTCGTTGCGCACATGAACCGCAGCACGCGGAACTGCGGGCTTCAGTTCGAGAATTTCTGCGCGCTGACCGCGACCGATACCACTGGGAGCCGGTAGTCGACGCCTGGCTGTCGTGCTGGGACGAGGAATTCAGCGCGCGGCTCGGCCGCGCAGGATTTCTCGGCCTGACCATCCCCCGCCAGTACGGCGGGCAAGGCAGCGGGCAGCTCAACCGATACGTGGTGAACGAGGAACTACTGGCCAGCGGTGCGCCCGTTGCCGCCCACTGGTTCGCTGACCGACAGGTCGCGCCAGCGCTGATCTCGTACGGGAGTGAAGATCAGCGCAATCACCTCCTTCCCGAAATCGCCGCAGGTCGAATGTATTTCGCGATCGGCATGAGCGAATACGACGCGGGTTCAGACTTGGCGGCTGCTCAAACCAAAGCGACACGCGTCGACGGCGGCTGGCTGCTGAAGGGCACAAAGGTATGGACCAGCGGGGCGCACCTCGCCCACTACATGGTGGTGCTGGCCCGCACGGCCGCAGCAGACCCCGCGCACAGACACGCTGGCTTCAGCCAATTCCTGGTTCCGCGCGATCCGGCGGGAATAACGGTCAGCCCAATCAAGATGATGTCAGGTGAGCACCACTTCAATGAAGTCATTTTTGACGACGTCTTCGTTGCGGATGCGAACGTTCTCGGCGACGTCGGTGAAGGTTGGCACCAGGTTACCGCGGAGCTCTCGTTCGAGCGAAGCGGGCCGGAGCGCATTCTGACCACCATGCCGTTGATCACGGCGGCGCTGCGGGCGCTGGGCGCCGACTCCGAACTCGACGCCAGAGCCACTACCACGCTGGGACACCTATTGGCTGAGCTGATTTCGCTGCGGCAGTTATCAATATCTGTGGCCCACGCATTGACCGCGGGCGAGGCCGCGGCAAGCCGTGCCGCGCTGGTCAAGGATCTCGGAACCCGCTTTGAGCAGAGGTCTGTCGAGGTGATCGACGAACTGCTGGTCGCCACCGCCGGGGATGCGACCTCAGACCGGCACCTACGGCAGATGGTTGACCACGCACGCCTGCACAGGCCGATGTTCACTTTGCGCGGCGGCACCAACGAAGTACTGCGCGGCATGATCGCACGCGAAATGGGACTGCGATGACAGTTGCGGACGCCGCTCTTTTTGGCGGGGTTTTCCACACTACGGCCGTCAACAATAGCCATGCCGAGCTGCGTGCCCTCGCTGATGAGATCGGATCACGCGCGTTCACTGAGCGACTCGGCAAACGACAACGTCCCGAGCAGTTCGACTCCGCGTTATGGCAGCACCTCGAAGACACAGGACTGGCGCGCCTGACCAGTACCCCCGATCCGGACGCGGGCCCCGCCGAGCTTGCCGTCGTTTTGTACAGTCTTGCGCGACGCGCCGGTGCTGTCCCGTTAGCCGAAACCGACCTGCTGGCAGCCTGGCTCGGGCAGCAAGCGTCGTTGGCGCTGCCCGCTGATGGTCCCATGACGGTCGGGATCGCTACCGAATGCTCGATGACCAATGCCATTACCGGTACCGCGTTGGGAGTCCCGTGGTCAAGAACTGCGACCGCGGTGGTCATGGTGGCCCGCTCGGCTCACCGGGCCTATGTAGGCACCATCGGCCAGTCTGAGGCCGAAATAATTGACGACCACAATTTAGCCGGCGAACCCCGTGACAGCATCACCTTCGAGGTGCCCCTCAACCGCCTACAGGCCCTCGATAGTGCGATATACGACGAACTCGTCATACGCGGTGCGTGGGCGCGCTGCATTCAGGTCGTCGGAGCACTCGATGCGGCGGCGGAATCATCAGTAGCCCACTGCCGGGAGCGGGTTCAGTTCGGGAGGCCTCTGAGCAGGCTGCAAGCTGTTCAACATTCTCTTGCAATGATGGCAGGAGAGATCGAAAAAGGCCGCGCAGCAACAGAATTAGCAATCGCAGCCGCATGTGACCACGGATTCTCCAGCGCACAAACACGCTACGCGGTAACAGCCGCGAAGGTGGTGCTGGGGCGGATCTCCGAGGCAGTCGTAACAACCGCACACCAACTACACGGAGCGATCGGCGTCACCCTTGAGCACCCATTGTGGCTAGCGACCACGCGATCCCAAAGCTGGATTCGTGAGTTCGGGAGCACTAACCACTACGCGGCTGAGCTCGGGCGTCTGGCGCTAAACGCGAGGGAGCCTTGGGAAGTTCTCACCGGCGAAGCGATCCGCTGCGTGTAGCGCGGGACTCGCGCGGGAATCGAATTCGAACGGCCACCAGAACCACCGTCCGCCAACGCTTCACGGCCCATCTTCAGGTGGATCGCTTGAAAACTTGGGTATCGACCAGTGCGGCACTCAGTCTCGCGTTCGCGACACTAGCCGGCCTAGCGCTCGTCGGCGGCGCGACATATACGCTTGCCGGTCACACCGGCCCGCATCGTTCTCTGGCTGTCCTCAGTGCCGCCGCAGTATTTGTGGCCGCCCTCGCCGGCGCGATCCTGACGGGATGGGTAGCCCGCCGCGGGCGGGCCTTTCCTCCCGACCTGGCTGTGATGCAGGATCCGCTCACCTTGACACCTGCCCAGGCGCGACGGATGAGCCGGCGGTTCGCGCAGGCGGGGGTCCGCATCACGCCGTCGCGGTTGCGGGCCATCAGCGGTGGCGCCGTGGCTTACGACAGCGAACTCGTCGATATCGAATTCGCCTTGATTGCCACACGGCCTGACCACCACACGCTGTTACGCCCCAGCGCCCGGCGGCGCGCGAGCTGAAGGGTTCTGCCGACGCGGGGCTCTGCGGCTAGATGACTCGTACCTCGACGGGTAGCGCGATGGAGCCCCCACCCTCGATGGTTTGCACCAACACCCTGCGGCCACTGGTTGTACCGGCCATGCCGAACGGCGTTACCCAGAAACGGTTTTCACCCGAGTGCGCATCGACTGCGATCGTGGCATCGACCAGAACGCGGCTGCTTCCGTCTACCTCCACGGCCTCGGTCGTCATTCGGTACGGCTTCTGGTGGTCGTCCGGGCCGGCTTGCATCAGGGTTACAAGGTAGTAGAAGCCCACGAGCTGGTTCCCGTCAGCATCTTGCTCGCCAACCTTCGGGACAGCGATCCAATCAAGCACTCCGCCGGTGACATTGAGTTTCTGGTCGACTATCTCCGCGTGTGCTGCGAGGAACGCTCCGGTGATCTGCATGCGCCTCATTGTTCATCAGAACGCGCCTCGGCACGCATGGCCCCGGTTCAAACATCTCGCGGGCGGGGCCAGGGAAATCGGCGAGCAGGCACTGTCATTTCTAATGCTGAAATTTGCTGACATGAACGCAAAATCTAGTAGGGAGCGTCAATAGTTGTTCTGGCGGAACGAGTTAAGAAGTGCATCGTTGGTGCAGAGACTTCTATACAAGGTTGCTAGATCTTCGGGAAGCTGTTAGACTAGCTATATAATTCGGAGCCGATCAAAGGGAGCGCCATGCCGAAGACCCGCAACACCGAAACCGCCCAACCGACGCCGGCCGCAGTTATCACGCACAGCCTGGTTCGTATTCAGGGCGCGCAATCGGGCGACATCAACATCTATCACGCCGGTTCGGAGACCGCCCGGATGACGTTGACGTTCGGCGGCATTCTCATGACGTTTTGGTCGGCGGAAGCGGCCCAGAGTGTGCTCGAATCCTTTGCGGCCGCCCGTCCGTTGCTTGCCTCGCTGATGCGACAGTCCCTCCTCCAGCCGACCCGCCGCTGGAACCCTTCGCCCAGCAGACGATTGCGCTGGATTGGACTCGCCGCGCGACGTACGCGGTCGTGGCCCGTGAAGAATTAGCACGCGACCGGCGACGCATGATCCGGTGGGTGGATGTCCACTGCGGGCCCTGCACCTGGCAAATCCTCGACCAGGCTGGCTACCAGAGCGCCGTAGGGCTACTGCGCCGCGCCCACCAAACAGCGACCCACGTCTTTCGTGACGGCGCATCGTTCAGTACCGACCCGACCACCGATGACTATCAACCGCCCCTGTAATCCACAACTAAGTGCCCATGCGCCGCAGCTATCCACAGGGACGGTGCGGCCCATGGGCGTCGGTCGCGTCTGGCAGCGACACTGGCGACCGACCACACTCACGAAAGGACGCGCCGTGGCTTATCCCTGGAGCACGACCGTCACCCACCCAGGCGGTATCGCTATGTACGCCGGCGTCGCCGACACCCCGCAGGCCGCACGCTTGGCGGCCGCCGACGCCGGGGCCTCCCACGCGCGGCACACCCCATTGGCGGAGCCATGTCGCTACACGCTGCGTGTTCAAGGCGTGATCACGGCGATCGTCGCCGCAGGAACCAATGGCGAGTGCCAGCCCGAACACAGTCATGCCGCAGCGCTGATGGCCGACCTGTACAGCAGCCCAATACCCGACATCGCCTGGCCTGCAGGCGGTCTCTCATTCGGTAGGCATTGCTTCGACGATCCGCGCCGATCTGATCAGAGCCCTACGTCGTAGCCGGAGTCCTGTTCGCGTCCGCGTGCACGCTCCGGCAGATCGCGGTGAACGCCTAGTGAGCGGGCCATGACCGCAATTAGGGGTGCGACCCAGTGATGTTGCGATCGATCCTGGTCCAGATCCGGTACTGAGAACGATGCGCGCTGGACCCATACAGCCTGAGAAAACAGCGCTGTGGTCAAGCCAGCGCCCCGCTTTGCCGGCAACAGCATCGATGAAAGCTCGGGTGGCCCTGCCATTTCCGTCTCTGAACGGATGAGCCCAGTTGGTCCATGCGAAGACCTCGGCAGCTGCGGAGGCGAACCGCTCGTCACTGAGGCCCTCCCAGCGAGTCTCGGCGATCACGTCTGCCGCATCTTGGAGGCAAGTCTCGATGCGGTCGAGCGGCGCGAACTCCGTCATCTTGGATATGGGAACATCGCGGATGAGACCCGCCCAGTCGTATAGGTCTTGAAATAACCACCTGTGCAGCGCTTTTAGATGTTCTGCATCGTAGGTTTGGGCGATCGGCGCCAGCCCTGTTGTGATCTCGGCTCCGCGCATTGCGGCCAACCGGTACTCTGCGTCGTGGAGATCGTCGGCCTCGGTGATGCCGAGCTTGTTGCGCAGAACGGTGGAATTCGGCCAGAAATAGTCGGCCCAGGCCACCGTCTAGCGAACAGCGACGCTGGCGCGCACGGAGCGGATGTAGTCCTCAGTGCTGATCTTGCCGGTCACGACATCAACGAGCGCCTGGATGGCATCGCGGCTGGGGCGCCAGCCTTCCAAGACGTTGTCGGCTACAGCATTGGTCACCGCTCGGTGCTGCTCAGTGGTCAGTCCGTCGAGCAGCTCCGGCCAGCGTTGCATCCACTCGGCAGTGCTCATAGCAGCCATTTTAGCCGTTCTCATGGCCATGTTCGGCCCTTGTCAGATGTCGCGCGTCAATGAACTGACAGTCGTGTCCATTGCTCGAGCAACCTTGGCGAGGAACACGACAGATGGATTGCGGAGGCCCTGCTCGACGCGGGCCAAAAACGCGCGGTCGACACCGGCCGCGGCGGCGAGATCGCGCTGACTGAAACTGCATTCAGCGCGGGACTCGACGATGTGAGCACCTACTGTCGCCAACACGGCTTGCTCGTCGATCTCGGACACTCGCCACCCCTCTCGTGGTGGCCTATAGCCTACCATCAGATCGCTGCTGGCGACCGGCAACAGACCTACGTGACCGTATCGGTCAGAAGAGCGTGTCACTGTTGGCCTCCTGCCACATGCGCTCGAATTGAGGTCTTTGTTTGTCTTCGACCACGGCCGGGGCGACAACGAGCAGGTGTTCGCAGCGCTCGGCGGTCGGCATGATGTGCCGGGTGATTCCGTCCGGCCCGACCTCGCGGCGGCCCGCCAGGCCTTCCAGGTGCTTGTCCATCGCGGTGCGGGCGCCGCGGGCGATGGTCCGCACCGAACGAGCGGTCATTGTCCTGCGGGTCTCCCCGACTTGGGTTTTCACGCGCCGCACCTCGTAGACCGCGAACGTCGACTCTTCGAGGAGCACTCCGAACTCGGTGAGGACCTCGGTCAGACCCGCGGCGGCCACGAGGTCGGCCGCGCTGCTGCCGGCGATCAGCGTCTGGCGCGGATTGAGCGCGCGTGCCACCGTCTCCAGCATGAGCGCCTGAGCGCCCGCCTGCGGCTCGGCGCGGTAGCGCTCCACCTGGTTGGCCCGACCAGTCTCGGTCGCCATCGCAAAGCAGCAGTAGCTGCACGCCGACTTGGGAAACGGCTGCCCGATCACGGCCGTGACATACTCCTGCGCCTTGGCTCGATCAAAGCCCCACTCGACCAACGGATACCACCCCGTACGCCGTTCGGTGTTGTACTGCGCATCTTTAGCGGCCCGGGCCCGCTCCCCGGCCTCGAAGCCGATTGCATGCCGGTAGGGCTGGCCTTGAGTCAGCGCGGCGATCACCGGTTCGAGTGCATTGGCTTTGGAATGGACTGAGCATGAACGAAATCCACCGAGCTGGGGAATCGTCCCTTGGGACAACATCTCGTTACTGAGCCGGTAGCGGCCGCGAAAATGGAGTCTCTCGGGATGTGTTGAGTCGTCGAGGACAACGACACCGTCGCCGCGGGTCGTCGTCAGACGCTGCGAACGAGCGCACTGGACGAACCCGTCGCGGCGCATCCCCGCCGCACACCTTCACACACAGCGGCATGTCGCACTCGTGCAGACCAAACTCGTCGGCCGCCAGCGGACCCGGCAGAGTGCGCGCCAAGGCGTAGCGATGCGGGCGCACGCAGACACCGTTCCCACCGCGGTAGATGAAAAACCGGCCGTAACCATCCGCGCCTATCGCGCCGATGAAAAAGTCGCAGTCATCAAACCCCGGGCCGCGCACGACAAATGAGTCGAAGCGCCGGCATTCCTCGGCGTGCACCGCAGGATCGACCCACAGCGCCGATGCCGCACCTGCGCCTCGCACGCCGTCACGTTAATCGGGCCCACCGACACCGACCGGTGAAGCCGCGTCACCGGGCAGCGCGTCAGCCGACAGTGCACCCGGCGGCGCGGCCGGTTGTGTGCCCGCTGTTTTCAGCATCGCGCGGACCTCGCTCACTTTGACCCCGGCAAGGTCGGCGATCGCGGCCAGCGTTTCCCCGCGATCCACCATGCGCGTCACCGCCGCCGCGCCCTCCTGGCGGTGCTCGTGTCGACGCCGCTCACCTTCTGCGTGAATCTCGGCGACACGGCCCTGCTCCCACTCGCCGACCGCCGCCAGCCGGCCCAGCTCGACCAGAAGCGACGCAGCGTCATCGACGTTGAGCCGCTCCCGTTCCTGGCGAGCCTCGTTGGCCCGAGCCTGGGCTTCGCGAACCTTTTTGCGCGCCGCGGTTTTCGAGTTGATATTCGCCATGACCGCACCTTACGACGCGGTCAACCCGCGTCTCTACCATCACCACCAACATCACCCTGTCCCCAATTGTCTACATCGCCCGTTTCCCATTCCCGCACTCCCCCAACACAACCCGACCCAGCACCACAGCCCACTCCCCAGAGCACACCGCCACCAACCCTTTCGACCACCCCACGAACCACACACCTCTTGCACGAAGGCGAACCCGGAGAACCGGCCCGTGTGTTCTGGCGTGCATGCGACACGACGGAGAAGTTCGTGGATAACTGCGGTTATTCACGATCTTGTAGCTTCTTCCGCGCCTACAGCGGCCCTAAGCCGGGCATAAAGCTGACTTCATGGATAACCGGGATTATCCATCTTTGTCGACGGTCTTCAGACGCGCCCGATCTACACCGAGGGCATCAGCTTGATCAAGCGCCGGACCCCGTTGTCTCCGCCGAGGCTCGGGAAATGGCCGATCAGCTTGTCGCACATCGCGGCGAGCTGGTCCCGTTTTGAGCTTGTCTTCGCGAATTCGAAGAATTCGAAGGTGGGGGCGGCGCGCTGGCCGCTGGGCAGTTCGATGGTGACCAGCAGGGCAGCGATGGGGAAGAGCAGGCCGCCCATGGCGGCGATGAAGGTTCGCTCGAGGCCGTATCGGGCGCTGGTTTGGCCGGGCTGCACGGTGGCGCGCGAGCTGGTGTACAGCGCGTCGATCATCGCCAGGACGTAACAGAAGGCAGCGTTGAACAGCTCCGCGAGCGCTTCGGCCCGGGATCCTGCGTACTCGGCCAAGGTTGGGTTGGTCGGCACGGGCCATATGTTCAGCTTCTCCAGCCGGTCGAGGTTGTCAGCGATCCCGCGGAACTTGGCGTAATGCGACAGCTCGTCCTCCCCGGCCACCGGGAGGTCTGGCCTCATCGGCACTTTGTCGTCGCCTGCGGCGCACCCCTCGCCCTGCTCGACGATGATGCAGATGGCCGCCAGCGCCGAAGGGAGGTCGTATACGACAAGCGGCTGACCCCCGCCATCCTCGTTCCAGTAGGCGCCCTGGTATTGGAGATCCGGTTGATTCTGCGCCCACAACTCAGGACAGTCGAGGCGCTCGAAACCCTCTTTGATAGCGGCGTAGAACTGGCCGAGCGTGTGGTACCGGTCGGGCTGCGGCGGTGCGTCGGTCGACTCCGGCAGCTCCAGGGGCAGGAACGTGTCCTGCATCAACTGCACCGACAACGGCGCCAGCTTGAGCGGGAGTTCGGGGGTCCGGTGCAGCATTGGCGAGGGATAGGTAGGGACGAACGCTTTGTCGTAAAACGTCAGCTGATCCCCGCCTCCGATCGCGACCATCAGGTTGCGTACCAGGCAAAGATGCAGCATCTCCTCGATGACCACGCTGCGAATCGCTCTGAATGCCGACATGCCGGGCACCCACTGTGAGTCGCCCTGGGTCTGGATGGAGTAGGCGGCATACAGGTACATCGGGATCGTCGACATCTCCAGCTGCGCGGCGTGGCGCAGGTGCGTTTTCAGGGCCTGCACCGACTTGATCTCGCTTGTCTCAAGCGGCTCTACTGCCATCGGGCCACACTTCCTTCGGAGATCGCCGGTTCCCACTGGTGCCGTGCATCACTGGTTTCCTTGATGTCGCTTTTCGGCCCTGGCGGGTCGATCGCCTGGAAGTAGCCGTGGGCGGCCCAGCCGCGGACTGTCTGCCAGGCGTCGGTGAGTGCTATTCCCGCCCCGGCGGCGGCAGCGCCCAGCGGTGCTCCGGTGATGAGAGCATCGAGGAGTCGGTAGGCGTCCGCCGACAGTTCGTGCAGGACGACGACGTAGTCGCGGCGGTTGAGGACGAGAAAGCACGCCTCTGGCGTCGGCAGTGTCGGCTGCTCGCCGCGGCGGACGTCCAGCAGGTAGCGACCCACCGGATAGGGCGAGGCGAGCAGCCGTAGGCAGGGCACCGCCGACACCCGCGCCTGGGCCCAGCCCGGCTGCAGCTGGCTGGGAAGAGCTGCGGTGGAAGCGATTTCAACCGTTT
>Ga0335075_10000912_pt1 | contig 50062 bp, 48 predicted proteins | sample Lox_Sample_24_FD_206723 | JGI IMG/M metagenome (GOLD analysis project Ga0335075, IMG submission 206723) | Soil microbial communities from Loxahatchee National Wildlife Refuge, Florida, United States - Lox_Sample_2.4 | ecosystem: Environmental > Terrestrial > Soil > Wetlands | place: USA... | reverse complement strand
CTGGCGCCTCAAGCGATTCCAGGCGGTCGACCTGATCTGTATTCGGTGTAATTAGCGCTCATCGAGGCCGGTCAGTGATAAATCGTCTCCGTATTGACGATATTTTGCCGATATCGGATCGCAAAAGATCTTGGATCCGCAGTGGGGCGAGGGAGCCAATATGAAACGATCAGGCCTCAGGCCATCGCGGCCCAGAGCTGCGCGCCGCCGCATCAGCGGACGCGCTCAACAGGATTCGATCGTTGATCCCTGCCAAACTCAGCAGAAGCTGCGCGACGGAACGGTGTGCACCGGCGCTGATCCCGCGCAAGAGCCTGCCCTCGCGAAGGCGGGGGTCGGCGACCGGGTGAAGACCGACCGGCGGGACGCGATGATGCTGGCGCAGACGCTGCGGGCGGACAACTGACCGCGCTGTGGGTGCCGGACGAGGTGCGCGATCAGCAGAGAAATGGCCGGTTGGGTTTCTAGCTTAACCATTCTCGCGCTCCTCACCGCGATCCCTGGCGTGAACCTTGTCATCGAGCCGCTCGTCGCGAATACCAGCCGGCTCGATATGCGCAGTCACCTCCGCCCTATTCGGAAACAACGCACCGGCGGCCATTTCGGCCGCGTCGGCGATCGTATGGCCGCGGCTCACTGGCATGCTGCCATCCACCTCAAGATGGAATTCGATAAACACTCGATCACCAGCATTGCGCGTGCGCAAATCGTGCAGAGCTGTCGCCCCGGTGCAGGCCAACACTACCTGCTTGATGCGGTCGCGGTCTTCACCTTCGAGTTCACGATCCATCAGCTGGCGCAGCGCTTCGACCGTGATACCGCGCGCGTTCCACAGCATGTAGGCGGAAATGCTCAAAGCAAAGACTGGGTCGGCCCGCTGCCAGCCGGTCAGGAGCGTAATGGCGAGGGCGGCGAGCACCGCCAGATTGACCGCGATATCGGTCGTGTAATGCGTGCGATCGGCCGCGATCGCGGTCGAGCCCGTCCGGCGCAGAACCCAGCTCTGCATGATCACAAGGCCTGCCGCCGCTATGGTGCTGAGACCGATGATCCACAGGCCGAGCCCCAGCGCGTCCAGCGGCTCTGGCCTGATCAGGCGCCCGATTGACTGAAAAACCAGTGCCAGTGCTGCGCCGGCCAGAAACAAGGCCTGCATCAGCGCGGCAATCGCTTCGGCCTTGCCATGGCCCCAGCGATAGTGCCGGTCCGGCGGCTGCTGCGCGAAGCGCACGCCGACGAAGGTGACGAGCGCCGAGGCAGCGTCGACCAGCGCATCCAGCGCCGAGGTCAGCATCGCGACCGACCCGGTTGCGAACCAAGCCCAGAATTTGACTGCGATCGACACGAAGGCGACGGCCAGCGAGGTCAGACTGGCCATCCGCCGCAGAGACGGCGCCTTTTCCTGCTCAGCCATGACCGATCGTCCTCGCAAAGGTGCCGCCGCTGGGAGCATATCAATCTCACCAGAGACTACATTCTGGTCGGCCCTCCGACCAGGCGACGGGCGGATCCCGCTCCCTCCGGACCGCTCCCGACCCGGCACTACTGGCGGCATAAGTTCGAGATTCGTCCACTGGTGGTACAAAAATGCGCGGGCCGGAGCACTACACTCTCAGTAGCCGCCTGCGGCCTGATGGGCAGTGGCGGTTGATATAATAGAGAGATAAGCGATCTATCGACCTCAAGGGTGACGCCGATGGGATGTTCGATGTCGCCACAGCGGAGGAAGGCCCTGCAAGATCGATGGTGGAACGAGTAAGGTGGCCGGAGTAACCGCTGACGTGGAATCTTGGCTACTGGCTGGATTCTGCCTGTCGCGAGACCACGGCGTTCGCTTCCCGGTTCCGCGGCCGTTATCGCCGGTTCGCTCCAGGCATTCATTGGCGACTTTCACGCACAGCTCCCTTAGCACCCACGTTGTGGCCTGTGGTGATCGCGAGCCTTGCCCTTCTCTGGGTGCATCATAGCGTCAATGCGGCGTTCTTTGCTCCAATCGGGATATTCATCGTTGTTGTCGTCGTGATTCACTCGGGAATCCTGTGGATGAAGGAGTGGGGACCGCGGTTGCTAGCGCGCAAGTCAAACGCCTACCGGGAGCAGCGCGTTTGCGGCAAGTGATCGCCGACGCGCCGACGGATCTCGTGCGCGATTTGCGCCTTCTGGCCCAACGGTGCCGCTTGAGCTGGCGGTCTTCGCTCTCGATGCGGTGACCCTGTGGCGAGTGCTCCGCGGCCTGGGCCAGCAGCCGCCGCTTTGGGTGGCATTCGTCAGCTTTGTTGCAGCCTCGATGGCGGTGACGCTCGGTCCGGCACCGCTTGGTCTGGAACTTCGAGGCGGCAGGCATTGTCATGATGCATCTGCTTGGGATCACGATCGAGGGCGCCCTGGCGGGGACACAGATTTTGTGCGGCCTCACCTTCTGGCTTCCTATGCTCCCCGCTCTATGGCTCGCGGGACGAGAAATCGCGTCCGAATGACTTTGGACTCTGCCTCGCGCGCCCAGGCTTCGATATAGCGATCCCCGGGACGATCAGCCGGGTGGCACTCCGCAAGCCGTGAGGACAGATCGTACGGAAATCCAGGGTCAGAAAATTTTGCGGTACCTCGTCGCCCGACGACGATCCTCGCCTTTGCTGATGTGGATCAACGCGAGGGCCGGCGATATTAGGTAGAGATAAGGCCTCTTGTCCCCAATGGAGGCTTATTCATGATCAGCGACCATCAGCTGCAGCAGGACGTGCTCGATGAGCTCGATTTCGAGCCCAGCGTCAGTGCCGTGCACATCGGCGTCGGCGTTCATGCCGGCGTCGTCACCCTTACCGGGTTCGTGTCAAGCTACGGCGAAAAACTCGCGGCCGAGCGAGCCACTCGGCGAGTGAAAGGCGTCAAGGCGATCGCCGAGGAAATCGAGGTTCGCCTGCCGTCGGACGCCAAAGTAGCCGACGATGAGATTGCCGCTCGGGCGGTCGACATCCTCAAATGGCGCATCGGGTTTCCTGCCGATCGGATCAGCGTCAAGGTCGAAAAGGGGATCGTTACCCTGACCGGGGATGTTGATTGGCGGTTTCAGAAAAACGCAGCCGAAGCCGCGGTTCACCAGCTCTCCGGTGTTGCCGGCGTCGCCAACATAATCCGGGTCAACTCGCCGGTGCCGGTCATCGAGGTCAAGGAAAAAATTCAGAAGGCGTTGCACCGGAACGCCGAGTTGGATGCGTCGCGGATCACCGTCCAAGCCGAGGGCGGTAAGGTCACCCTCGGCGGCAAGGTCCATGCCTGGTACGAACGCGATATCGCCGAGCGTGCCGCCTGGTCGGCCCCGGGCGTTACCGACGTGCAGGACCACATCCAGATCGAGCCCTAATCCTTGCGTCGTCGCACAGTGATTTGCGCTCGATCAATGCCGCAACAAATGCGGCCGGCGAAAAGAGCGCCGTTCATATCATCTCAGATGGAGGTAGCAATGGCTCAGACCCCGGTCGAAGTAAAAAAGACGACCCCGGCGCCAGCGCCGGATGCGTGGCGGTCATTCCGCGGAGAGATGGATCGGTTGTTCGACCGGTTTGCCGGCGGCTTTGGTCTGCCCGCATTCGGCCGAATGTTCGATGTCGAACCCGATTGGCGTGGCGAAAGCTCGTTCAGCTTCCCGGCCCCGGCCGTCGATGTGACCGAAGACGACAAGGCGTACACGATCACCGCCGAGCTGCCGGGTCTCGAAGAAAAGAACGTCGACGTCACGGTGTCCGGCAACATGCTGACGCTCAAGGGTGAAAAGCGGTACGAGAAGGAGGAGAAGGACAAGAACCGGCATATGTCCGAGCGGGCCTACGGCTCGTTCCAACGCTCCTTTGTGCTGCCCGACGGCATCGACCGGAGCAAGATCGCCGCCAACCTCTCCAAGGGTTTGCTGACGGTCACCCTGCCGAAGACGGCCGAGGCGCAGAAGCAGCAGAAGATCGAGGTCAAGGCGGCGGCCTGACCGCACCGAATGACGGGCGGCGGACCAGAGGCCGCCTCCCGCTCAACGTCAATCAAAAGGGCGACTTTGCCGCGAAACCGATGTGGTGGCCGGAGTAAGGCAATGAATCATCCGAGGACATGGTATGTCGTCGCCGACGGCGGACGGGCGCGCATCGTACAGAAACGCGATGGACAACAAGCATTTGACACCTGCCAGGAACTGGTTTCGGCAGATATTCATCACCGAACACATGAACTCGGCGCGGAGCGACCGGGCCGAACCCAGGAGAGTGCGATATCAACCCGCCACGCGGTACAGCCGCGCGAGGATTTGCATCGAGCTGACAAACGAAGCTTCGCCCACGCGGTTGCGGCGGCGGTGAACCTGGCAAGCGCGCAGGACGAATTCGATTCTCTTGTCCTCGTTGCTCCGACGCATGTTCTAGCTGATCTTCGGCAAGCTTTGGATGCATCTACCCAGCGGAAGATCACCAGACAGCTGCAGAAGGACCTCACCAAAGTACCGGACGCCGACCTTGCGGAGCACCTTTCCGATTAGCCCCTTCACGCATGAGGCTCCTCCACAATAAGTTGATCACACGATCTGTTGCGCCGGAACCAATCATGGGGCGCCCTGGCGCGCTACGGTAGCATGACCTACTGCTAGGCTGGTTCCGGGAAACCTGTCCAAAATTCAAATTTTCGAGCGACTGCTGGCGCATCTCCGAGCAATGGTTTACGCTGTGTAAGATATATGGTCGAAAATCTCCCGCAACGCCGCCCGATTTATGGCCGGGATCATGCATCCGCCCGCACCCCGGATGAGCGCGAGCGCAGAGCCCAAGCGCGCCGCGAAGCCGAGGCGTTGTTCGGACCTAAACCGGCGATGATCGACAGCCCGGTCGCTTCCTCGGCGAAGCTGGCGCGCGTATTGCCGGCTGCGCCGGCGCCGAAGCAGCGCGAGGCCATAGACGCTCCGGGCCATCCGGAGCCGGTGCTGGCGAAAACGATCCCGGCCGCCGATGCCGCCCGCATTCGCACCTGGATGAGGTATGGCATGACGATTGCCCAAGTCGCCGCCGTCTATGGTGTCGACGCCAGCGAACTCGCGAGGCTGCTCGGCAATGCGTGATCTTTCCGACGATCCCGTCCCCGGTATCTCTCGGGTGCCGCGATCGGTCGCTTGCCCTCAGGGTAAATAGTCCTCGACCTTCATCGCCACGACGGCGCCGACGCGCGCGAAGGCGTAGATCATGACGCCGATCAGCGCGCGATCGCGCAGGCCGACGAGGGCGGCGCACGACGTGCTTGGGCCCGGGCACCGCGTGCGCCGGGTTCATGGCGAGCATCTGGCCGACCACCAGCCAGTCGAACAGCATGCGGATCGCGGCGAGATGCTGCTTGACGGTCGGCTTGGCGGCCGTTTCCTGCAGCGCCTCGATATAGACCCCGACGTGAATCGGCTCGATGTCGGTGAGCCCGCGATCTCATGCTGCTCGACCCGGGCGAAGCACTGGCACGCGGCCCGGTAATCGGCCATGCGGGTGTTCTTGTTGGGGATGGTCGCCGCGAGGTTTCCGATCGGCAGAACATCCTCGCTGTCGGGCCGAAGCGGCTGCAAATGCGTCGCCAACACCGTCGCAGCTTGATCCAGCTCAATGCTCGAACCTGCGAGGACGGCCATGTAAGCAAGCTGAACCTGGCCGCGTCAAAAGGGAAAGCAATGAGCCGCCGATCACGCCGCCTTCTCATTTGCATTGCTTTGGCGCTTGCAGGTTTGGCTTCCTGCTCGTGGCTGAACGAGAACCCGCCGCGCGAACGCGTGCCGTACAGCACCTTCGAGAAATATTTAAATGACGGGCAGATCAAGTCGGCGAGCATTGGGTCGGAGGAGATCGACGCGACGCTTCGCACTGGTAAGCTGATCGTTGCCACTCGGGTGCCGGCAGAGTTGGCCACAAAGCTCGAACAGCATGGGGTTGAGTTTTCCGGCGAGCCCGGGCTAGCCGACGGCTCGCTGAGTTGGGTGGCATGGATGATGCCGGTGATTCTCCTGCTGCCGTTTCTCTTCTTGATGCGCGGGGGTGTGGGCCCGGCCGGTCATGGCACTGCGGCTGCGATGACCAAAAGCAATGCAAGGGTGTTCGCCGAGACGGATACAAAGACGACGTTTAACGATGTTGCCGGGGTTGACGAAGCCAAAGAGGAGCTCAAGGAGATTGTCGCGTTCCTCAAAGACCCCAAAACTTATGGTCGTCTCGGCGCCCACGTGCCCAAGGGTGTCCTCCTTGTCGGCCCTCCCGGGACCGGAAAAACCTTGCTGGCGCGCGCTGTCGCTGGAGAGGCCGGGGTTCCGTTCCTGTCTATCAACGGCTCGGAATTTGTCGAGCTGTACGTCGGCGTAGGTGCGGCTCGGGTCCGCGATCTGTTCGAGCAGGGACGAGAAAGCGCGCCGGCGATCATCTTCATTGACGAACTCGACGCGCTTGGCCGCGCGCGTGGTGCTGCCTCTCACATCGGGGGCAATGACGAAAAAGAGCAGACCCTCAACCAGCTCCTCTCCGAGATCGATGGCTTTGACCCGAGCGGCGGGCTGGTTCTGCTTGCGGCGACAAACCGGCCGGAAATCCTCGATCCGGCGCTTTTGCGCGCCGGCCGCTTCGATCGGCAAGTCTTGGTTGATCGGCCGGACAAAGCGGGACGCGTCCAGGTCTTGCGCATCTACCTCGCCAAAATCCTCCTCGCGTCGGATGTGTCGGCTGACGAAATCGCCGCGCTGACGCCCGGATTTACCGGCGCTGATTTGGCTACTCTCGTCAACGAAGCGGCCCTGTTGGCGACGCGGCGGGGTTCGGACAGCGTCGTCGCATGCGATTTTACCGCCGCAATCGAACGCATTGTCGCAGGCCTGGAGAAGAAGAACCGGCTGCTCAGTCCAAAGGAACGCGAGATCGTGGCCTATCATGAGATGGGGCATGCATTGGTCGCATTGTTGCTGCCCGGGGTCGATCGCGTCCAGAAAGTATCGATCATTCCGCGCGGGATTAGCGCTCTGGGTTATACGATCCAGCGGCCCACCGAGGACCGCTTTCTACTGACCCAAGACGAGCTGGAAGGCAAGATGGCGGTGCTACTCGCCGGCCGCGCCGCGGAGCGGCTCGTTTTCGGGAAAGTGTCGACCGGGGCTGCCGACGATCTGGCCAAAGCCTCCGACATTGCGCGCAGCATCGTCACCCAATACGGCATGGTACCCGCCTTGGGGGACGTGGTCTACGACCGGCATCCTTCTCAATTCCTCCAGGGCGGACAATCGTCGTCGTGGATCGAGCGTGATTATGCCGAGGAGACCGCGCGTGAGATCGATTGTGCGGTTCGCGAGATCGTAGCGCGTGCTGGAGAGCATGCAAAAGGCGTGCTTGAAGGCCAGCGCGATCTCCTCGCCCGAGGTGCCGCGGCTCTCATGGACAGAGAAACTCTGTCCGTGGCCGATCTTCAAGCTCTACTCGCGTCGGGAGATCAAGAGATCGCACCGGTACGGAATATGGCATCGGCCGCCTAGCCGATCGTTGTTGTGCCAAATCTCGCCGACCGTCGGTCGTTGCTGAGGAAGTATTATGCCTTCAACTGCGAACGTCCAAGGAGCCGGCGATCCGATCATACGCGTCCGAGGACTCGTCAATCGGTTCGGCAGCCAGACGATCCATGACGGCCTCGATCTCGATGTTATGCACGGCGAGATTCTCGGTGTCGTCGGCCGCTCGGGAAGCGGAAAATCGGTTCTGCTGCGCACGATCATCGGGCTCAATAAACCAGCTGCCGGCACGGTCGAAGTGTTTGGACATGACATATTGCACTTGCCGGATACGGAACTGCGGGTCTTGGAAAAACGATGCGGTGTGCTGTTTCAGAACGGAGCGCCGTTCAGTTCGCTAACGGTCATCGAGAATATTGAATTCGTTCTGCGCGAAGACGCCGACACCCCAGAAGAGCTGATGGGCGAGATCGCCGCCATAAAAATCGCCCTGGTCGGCTTGCCCCCAGACGCTGGCGCGAAGTTGCCGGCGGAGCTGTCGGGCGGTATGCGCAAGCGTGCCGCCCTCGCGCGGGCTCTTGCGCTCGATCCGGAGATCCTGTTTCTCGACGAGCCCACCTCGGGGCTCGACCCGATGGCCGCCGATGCATTCGACAAGCTGATCAAAGACTTGCAGATTAGCCTTGGCCTCACCGTGTTCCTGGTGACGCACGACCTCGATACATTGTTCACGATATGCGACCGCATCGCCGTCTTGGTCGACAAGAGGATACACGTCGGCACTCGGGAGCAGTTGTTGCGTGATGATCATCCCTCGATCCGCGCCTATTTCCAAGGCCCCCGTGGGCGCGCGGCGCAGAATGTCGGCCGGCAGCTGAGATCGGTTCTGGGTGGCCGCCGGCTTGAGGGCGCCCGATGACATCGGCCGATGGGTTGTCGAGCTATTTCAGTTTTGCCACTGCGCTGGTCGCAGTCGTCAACCCGATCGGCGCGGTGCCTCTGTTTATCGCGCTGACGGAGGGGCCGGCGGCAGTCGAGCGGCGACGCGTCGGTACGACCGCCTGCTTTACGGCGGCCCATTGCCTTGGTAACAGCCATCACCTTTGGCCAATCGGTGCTCAGCCTCTTAGGGATTCGGTTGGCAGCGTTTCGTTTTGTTGTTTATGGGGATTGCCATGCTCCACGCCCGGCGCGGGGGGATCTCCCATACCCGCGAAGAGATCGAGGAAGCATCCGAACGGCCAATGATCGGCGCGGTGCCGCTCGGAATTCCTCTCCTTGTCGGTCCAGGCGCGATCTCAACACGATCCTGGCCGCCAATCACGGACCTGCTTGACCCAATATTGCGTTGTTGGCGATCATCGCCGCTGCGGTGTCCGCGGTGACGTGGTTGGTACCGATCTTTGCCGACTGTATCGCTTCGTTTCGACGTGAGCGTCGATCAAAACCAATACCGCCCCCGACGCCTAAGCGCTACCATTCACGGTCGGCTGTCCAAAAGGCTGCCCAACTGCGATCCTGCCGTGGTTGATCTGGATCAAGGCGTCTCGGAATGAACTGATTAAAGATTTAATTGTCTTTCCTCAAGATGGAAACTTGCGATGATCAGCGACTATCAGTTGCAGCATGAGGTGCTCGAGGAGCTCGAATTCGAGCCCAGCGTCGATGCCGCTCATATCGGCGTCAGCGCAAATGCGGGCGTCATTGCCCTCACCGGGTTTGTATCGAGCTACGGCGAGAAACTGGCGGCCGAACGGGCGGTGCGCCGGGTTAAAGGTGTCAAGGCGATCGCCGAGGAAATCGAGGTGCGGCTGCCGTCGGACAAAAAGATTGCTGACGACGAGATCGCCGGACGGGCAGTCGACATCCTCAAATGGCGCGTTGGCCTTCCAGCCAGCCGCATCAGCGTCAAAGTGACCAAGGGCACGGTCGCCCTCACGGGTGATGTCGATTGGCAGTTTCAGAGAAGCGAGGCGGAGGCCGCGGTCCACAACCTTACGGGCGTAACCGGCGTCATCAACCTGATTCGGGTGAACTCTCCGGTTAATGTTCCCGAGGTCAAGGAGAAGATCCAGAAGGCGCTGCACCGGAACGCCGAGCTGGATGCATCTCGAGTAACGGTCCACACCGAGGGGAGCAAGGTCATCCTCGGGGGTAAGGTTCACGCCTGGTACGAACGTGACATCGCGGAACGCGCTGCATGGTCGGCCCCCGGCGTAACCGAGGTGCAGGACCACATTCAGATCGAACCGTAACACCGGCGCGTCTTCTCGATCCGATTCTAACGGATCACGATTTTGGCGGCGCGTCGACCCAAGAGCTGGCTGACGCGCATTTGCCAGTAATGTCGGAGGTACCGATGGCTCAGACACCAGTTGAAGTGAAGAAAGCTCCCCGGTCCGCACGCCAGATGTCTGGCAGCCGTTTCGAGGCGAAATGGACCGGTTGTTCGACCGGTTTGCCGGCGGTTTTGGTCTGCCGGCGTTCCGTCGACTGTTCGATTTCGAGCCCCCCTGGCGGGGCGACAGCTCGTTCAGTTTCACCGCTCCCGCCGTTGACGTGACCGAAGACGCTAAGGGGTTTACGATCACGGCCGAGCTGCCCAGTCTCGAGGAAAAGAATGTCGACGTCAACGTCTCGGGTGACATGCTCACCATCAAAGGTGAGAAGCGCTACGAGAAGGACGAGAGTGACAAGCACCGCTACATGTCGGAGCGCGCCTACGGGTCGTTCCAGCGCTCCTTCGCACTGCCGGATGGCGTCGACCGCGATAAGATCGCCGCCAATCTCTCAAAGGGCGTGCTGACGGTCACCCTTCCCAAGACGGCGCAGGCCCAGAAACAGCAGAAGATCAAGGTCAAGACCGCCGCCTGATCCCAGTAGGTGGCCGGTGGCAGAGGGCGACCCCTCCACCGGCCAACAATCCAGAGGTATTGCCGTGTGAGGCCAGACCCGCTGTCTCAGGCGCGTTCGACACCGACAGATCGTGCTGTTCTCGTGCCGGTCTCCCGGTCTCCGAGGATGGCTTCGATGACCATGGGGTGGCTGATGGTAGTCTCGGCCTTGCTGCTCATGGCTACCGCGGTGAGGGCGCAGCAACCTGAATACAAGGGCAGGGTCGTCACCTCGCACTTCGCGTAATGCGATGTATGTCACGTTGTCGCGTCAAACCAGGCAATTATGCCTCTGCTGCCTCACTACGCCCCGAGCTTCCGTGACACCGCGAATAAACCAGACATAACCGCATTGGCGCTGGTGACCTTTCTGCTTCATCGTCATCACTATGCCCAAATGCCATACCCCGACCTCACCGCGGCTCAAGCGGCTGATCTCGCCAGCTACATTTTCTACCCTCCGCGATCGATAATCGCCAAGTCGCACTTCTGGACTGGGCCACTTCGGGGGTATAGAATAAATTTCGTCGACAATAGCGTGGAACGGCGCGTCGAGCCGACTGCGCGGTGCGGCAATGGGACCGGCAGCTCTGTAGCAATATGGCAGGGGTTCGCGCCGAGAACGAGAATGCGATCACACATCAGGACCGCTTCCTCAATGTCGTGCGTAACCACCAATACAGCCTTTGTGGGCAGGTGATGCCCACCCCACAGATCGAGAAAATCGGTTCGCAGCGTCTCGGCCGTCAGCACATCGAGCGCCGAAAACGGTTCGTCCATTAGAAGCAGGATCGGGTCGCTGAAGATTGCTCGAGCGAAGCCAACCCGCTGGCGCATCCCACCCGACAACTCGCGCGGATAAGCCGACTGGAAACCGTCGAGGCCGATCAGATCGATCGCCGACAGCGCCCGACGGCGCACCTCATCTAGCGGCAAGCGAAGCGCGTCGAGGCCGAGTTCGACGTTCTCGATGACAGTGAGCCACGGGTAAAGGGCGAAGGTCTGGAACACCACGGCGATACCCTCCGCCGGACCGGTAAAGTGGTTTGCCCCGGTAAAGCACGTCCCCCGAACTTGCTTTGATCAGCCTTCCAGCGATTCGCAGCATTGTCGATTTCCCCGAGCCGGACCGGCCGAGGAGCCCAAGGATTTCCCCATCGTGCAACATGACGTCGATGTCGACGAGCACCGGCAGCGGCTCCCCCGAGGGCTTGGCGAAGGCCATACATGACCTGCATCAATAAGGCTCCGCGCGACTTCGCGGCGATGGGCGATTGACCTGGATCAAAGCCGCTTAGCGCTATCGATATCCAATATGCCTGCGAACACGTTCAAAGGGAGATATCGATGACCAGCTTTACATTTTCTGCGGAACAAGTGAGGTCGGCGCCGCCGGCGATCCGCCAATGGATCGCGAATGAGATTGCGGCAGACCTTCGAGCGCTGATGGAGGCCCACCAGGAACACCCGGGCCATCCAGCTGAGCTGGCTGCCTGCAGCCCCGATGAGGCTCTGCAGGTGTTCGAAGCTATACGAGGCGACTTTGCGACCGCTCAGATCTTTCTGGAACTTGCGCGTGCACCGATCGTGAATGGTAATCCCAGTCTGCATGCGCTCGGCATAGCCGACATCATGCACCACACGCGCCTTACCGAATCTCGACTCGTCGAGTGTTTAACGATCATCAATCAGGTGTTTCAACAGGTTTGCAGCAATCCCGAGGCCACTTTATTTGGCTTCGACCAAACTGGCCACGTTTACATCAATGAGGCGACCCATCGCAGCATTCACATCCTGTGGGAGAGGCTGGTTCAGATGCAGCCGCCGGTAATAGCCGCAACGCCAGTCGCATCGCCGCCGATTGGTTTCACGCCACCGCATGTCGGTCCCAGCGAGGACATCGCTGCGCACGTTCCATCGTGATAAGCGAGCGACAGTGAGACGGCGAATGGCGAATCTTTGCCCGAGCAAGCAAGGCGCCATCGCCGATTAGGGGAGTGGTGACAAAGATAGCGGCGCGTGCGTCGCGCAATTCGCAAAATATCCAACGTCATCGATATTCGTTCCGAACAAATCCGCCGAAATCGGGAGTGTGCGCGGCCGTCAAGACTTTGGGCAAGAACGGTTGACGCAGTAGTCAACTCCGCTCCCATAGACTGGCCTCCTCGTCGAGGCGATCCAGTTCCAGACCGCTATAATCGAAAAATCGAAACGTGAGCCGATCCCCCGACTTTGCCGTCGTCGACGGGGCGGTAAATGACGACAGCGGCCGTCTTCCACCAAGCGCAGCGCATCGATCGCCGTCTTGCCCGGCGGAATAGTGGTCGGGTCAGGAGTGATGATCTCGGCTAGAGCCGGCGGGGACGCGCTCTTCCCTTCAGCCAAAACCCCGGTAGAGCGCATCCCGCCCGGTAAAGATGCCGGTGAGGCGGTGATCGTCCCCGGTCACCAGAACGCCGCCAACGGGGCGCTCGCGCATGCGTCTGCAAGCCCTTTTACCGTCGTGCTCGGCGGGAGTATCACCAGGTCCTGGCTCCTCACGATGTCCGACACCTTCGCATAGTCGCCAACCTCGTCAGCCCACAGCGGGCAGCGTCGCCCGCCTAAAACTTCGTAAAATCGGCAGTTAAGCTAAGTCAACTTACGCTTTATGCATGCGTTGGGCGAAACGTTGCCCTCGCGCGCGATCAGAAGCTTCCGGCTGCGGGCCTACAGCCTCTGAAATCGATCTGATATCTACAGGTTCGATCTCGATGAATGATGCATGAAGCTTCCAGTGGGGAATGCCTTCGAGTCTGGCGAAGCGCTTCTTCGCCGCCTTGAGTGCTCTCTCGCGACTACGCGCCGATCGAATGAGGACCGACCGCTGACAGCAGCGGAAAAGCTTATTATTTCTGGGAAACTCGTTCATGAAACACACGCGGTAGCTCGTCATCCCACTTTCTCCCGACCCGATTGAGAAGGAGCATTATGGTTCGGTAATTATCGGGCGTGGATGACCTGAATCAATTCCATCCGATGCCGGATCGGCCGTCGGCAACGTTCAATATCGCTCGCACGTTGGTCGGCTGATTTATTGCGGCAGAGATGAAACCTCGGACATCCCCGTACAGAGGCGCTCGACATCGGCGCGACAGCACGGCTGTGCTCCGCTCCCCATCAAGGCGGCCGCGCCAGCTGCCATGCGAAAGCGTAGGGCTTCGCGCATGGGCAGTCGCGTGACAGGCTGAGAACGATGCCGGCGAGCATACTGTCCCCGGCGCCAACCGTGCTTTTGCTTCGATCGGGATTGCGGCAAAGCGCTCGCACCCCTCTGCGGCTCGCCATCAGCGCGCCTTACGCGTCGAGCGAAACAATCACGATCTCACTACGGCCTTGTTCGACGGACTGGCGCGCCGCGTACTCCTCGTCGCTTGGCGTGCGGATCTCGTGCTCTATTCTCAGCCAGTAGCGTAAATGTGCGCTGCATTTTGATCCCGGTCAAAGCCGTGCGCGCCGCATTTCTCTATTGGCTTAAAAAGGAGGTCCAAATGTCGATATCTCTCAAAATGCTCGTTCCGCTCTCCCTCAGCTCGCGCGAAAACAGCCGGCGCGCGAGTGCAAGAAATGCGGTAGTGCACTCGAATTCGGCGTGATAGCCGCGGGCGAAGCCGACCTCTACCCGCGCTTCGGCACGACGATGGAGTGGGACACAGCCGCCGGGCAAGCCATCCTCGAAGCCGCAGGCGGGCGGGTCGAAACGCTCGCGGGAACCTCGTTGGCCTACGGCAAGCCTGGCCTTAAGAACGAAAGCTTTCTCGCCTGGGGGCGCGGCCCCGGCTATCTAATCGAATAGCAGTTGAATCGCAAAGCACTGATCTGGATCAAAGCACGCTCGGATAGCGCGGTCGGGCTTGCAGGTATCCTCACCACGATGGGCGCTTGCCGGAACAAAAGGCCAATGCCCCCTCCGCGGCGTATTGGCTTCGGCCGCGAAGGGGACCGGTCGGCACAGCGGACTCAGCGAAGGGTGTTTATATAAGCGATCAGATCGTCTACTTCCTCGCGCGTCAGCGACAGATCCGGCATAGCACCATGCGGATGCGACAGGAAACCACGCAGCTGATCGGCAGTCGTCCCGCCGTGCGCGACCATTTGGAAGCTCGGCGGACCTTGTGGAACAGGACCGGTGGAAGTGCTACCGATGACGTGGCAATTGGCGCACCATTGCCGGGCGAGTTGCGCCCCCCGGCGCGCATCGGCCCGAGCCGGATAAGCGCCAGCCCCGGCAAGCATGAGAAGGATCAGTGCGATGTCGAGAGGTCGGCTGAACATATAGGCCATCCCTTCGGCTGGAAAATAAGGGAGCCGTCGGAATACAATAAAGGCGGGCGCCACCCCGATTGATCCGACATCGGGTCCATTGGTTTGATATCGATTCTTTGCCTGCAGCAATGTCGAAGGCTGGAGAGCGTCCCTCCGCTCCACTGTTGACGGCTTGGGTGGACTTGGCTAGCTCAACAGGTACGTGCCAACTCGCCTCATATGGTCTTCAACTCGCCGAACGCCTGGGGTGTTCTCGGCAGCGACGACGACTGCCCGCTTTTCCTCTTCGGAAAGATAGGAGGACCACAAATGCACCACGCCGTCCTTGACAGTCACGTTGGCGGGTGAGATCTCGGCCCATCTTTGCGCCCCGAGTTCGGCCAACAGCTCGTTCCGGATCGTGCGGTCGTCGAGCTCGGCCCTGCTCAACGGCTCATTGGTCTTCATAGCGAGCGCTCGCACCAAGTTCGCCCGGCTGACGATACCGACGAGCTTGCCGTCGCGCACAACCGGCACCCGCTTGATGCGGTTCGCCTCCAGCAGAACGCCGATGTCAGCAAGCGGAGTTGTGTCGCTGACTGAAATGACGTCGCGAGTCATTACATCCTTCACCTTGGTGCTATGCGATTTGATGTAATCCCCGGCGAGCCGGTTCGTCGAGGCCGCCATCTCCAGCCACCAGGCGCGGCGCTGCTCGGCTCCGGTCTCGGCACGATGCAAGAGGTCGCCCTCGCTGACCATGCCAACTACCCTGTGATCTTTATCGACCACCGGGACCGCGCTGATGCCCCGCTCGGCCAGGAGCTTTGCGACCTCCGCCACGGATGCGTCCTCGCCGATTGTTATTACATGAGGAGTCATTATCTCGGTCGCGCGCATACGACGTCTCCAGGATTGCTTTCCCAATTCACGAAACTGCGGGACGCCCGATGCCGCATTGACCCAGATCAACTCTCAGCAGCAGTCATGCAGCCGTTGGTGTGAAGCGATCTCGGAATAATTTCAGTCCTATCAATAATAATAACCTTACTTTGCCAAACGCCTGGAGCCGATTCGACGAGCCATCGCGGCAAGTCCCGCAATGGGAACGCGAACACCGCGACGCCGTGCGAGATCTTACCAGGGAAATTACCGGGTTCGTGATCGGGCATCTGATGGAGGAGGTCCGCGCCGCCTATAGCGACTTGCCCGAGGTGGCGAAATACCTCGATGCGGTTGAGGCGGACATCAAGGAGAGCACTGACGATTTTGTTGCTCTGCCGACAGCGGCTTCGGAGGCGCCCAATCCCATCCCGGCCCTGACGCCGGTCGTGGCCGCCATCGAAGACGCGCGCTTCCGCCGCTATGGGGTCAACCTGTTTGTCGACAATGGCGGCCAGCGCGGCGCCCCAATCGTCTATGAAGACAACCCGACGCACCAGACGCTCGTCGGTCGGGTCGAGCACCTCGCGCGCTTTGGCGCGCTCGTCACCGACTTCAACCTATTGATGCCCCGCGCCCTATACCGGGCCAGTGGCGGGTATCTGATCCTCGACGCGCAGAAACTGCTGACCGGCAATTTCGGGTGGGCTTCGCTACAGCGGGCGCTCAATGCCGGTTCAAATCCGAATCGGGCCCCTCGAACAGCTGCTGAGCATGGCGACTACCGTGTCGCTTGCCCGTGAGCCGATCCCGCTCGATGTCAACATCGTCCTGGTGGGATTTCCCGTGCTCTACTACCTCCTCAGCGCCAACGGCGATGAGTTCGCCGAGCTGTTCAAGATTGCGGCTGATTTCGAGGAGCGGATCGAGCGCACCCCGAGACGACGATGCTCTATGCGCGCCTGATCTGTGCAATCGGCCGGCGCGAGAAATTGCGGCCTCTCGACCGCGACGGGTGGCCCGTGTGATCGAACGGGCTGGTGGTGGTCCGCAATCGAGGTGGCACTGGGGCTATTCTTGCTCGCCCAGGGCTCCTGGGACAGGGGCGGCTCGGTGGCGATGTTTGCTGCGCGATCGTGGCCCGGCATCGGTCCGACTGATCCAGACAGCCGCACAAATCGCCGAGTTCAGAGATGGCCTCCTGATAGTGATTTGCCCACCCGCTATTGCTCAGGCGGAGGACCTCGAAAAGTGGATCGCGAAACAGCTTGACGCCAATACTGTCCGAGTTCAAATCGAGGCCGGCCTTGTCAAGAGTCGTGCCGATCGGTTGCACGAAGTTGTTAAACGGGTGGCTTGTGACATTCTTATCGTGCGGTAAAATCTCATGACGGGCAATCTGCCGACTATTGGTTGACGTCAGACAAAATAGCTTTGGATCGGCGGAAAGCCGTTGAACGCCACCGCGGCGACGCTGGCGGTGTAGGCGCCGGCGGACAGAAAGTCGATCGGGTCGCCAATCGCGAGATCGAGCGGCAACTCGTAGGGGTGGCGGCGGTAGAGAATATCGGCGCTGTCGCAGGTTGGGCCGGCCAGGATCACCGGGCCGCAGGCGCCGCCGTCACGCGGTGTGCGGATGCGGTAATGAATGCGCTCGTCGAGCGTCTCATCAAGGCCGTTGTAGAGGCCGGCATCGAGATAAACCCAGCGTTCCCGCTCATGCAGCGACTTCCGCGAGATCAGCAGGATCTCCCCGCGCAGCAGGCCGGCGTCGCCGACGAGGTAGCGACCGGGCTCGATCAGGATGCGCGGCCGGCTACCGCCGAATTCCGCCGCGAGTGCGCCTTCGATTGCCTCGGCATAAGCCGCGAGCGGCGGTACCGGCGCCAGGTAATGCGCCGGCAAACCACCGCCCAGGTTGAGTAATTCGAGGGTGATCCCGTGGTGGCCGCAGGCGCGGTAAACCCAGGCGGCGTGTGCGATGGCGCTGCCCCATCGCTGGGGATCGGTCTGTTGCGAGCCGACATGGAACGAGACGCCAAACGGGTGCAGCCCCAACTGCTTCGCCGCGACGAGCAGATCGGCGGCCATGTGCGCATCACATCCGAATTTACGGGTCAGCGGCCACTCTGCACCCTTGTTTTCGACCAACAACCGGCAGAAGACGCGCGCACCGGGTGCGCTGCGCGCCAGCTTTTCGAGTTCGGCAGCGCTGTCGAACGCGAACAGGCTAACCCCCTTCGCCCAGGCGGCGGCGATATCGCGTTCGCGTTTGATCGTATTTCCAAAAGAGAGTTGGCGTGCCGGCATCCCGAGGCCAATGCAAATATCGAGCTCCCCAGGGCTCGCGAGGTCGAACCCGGCGCCGAGCGTCGCCAGCGCCGTGACCACTTCGGCTGCCGGGTTTGCCTTGACTGCGTAATAGATGGCCGCCGACGGCAAGACCTGCCGCAATGCAGCGTAGCGGGCGCGGACAATGTTGAGGTCAAGCACGATAAACGGGGTCGGCGGATCGTGTTCGCAGAGGAATCGGTCGATCCGCGCCGTCGGCGCTCCAAGCGCGCCGGCATCACCGACATCTCCTGAGTGAGTGGACCGGAAGGGTTGCATCAGCGGCCTTTGAGTTTGAGGCTCTGCGCGCGGAGCCGACTGGCACGTCCCGTATCGGTAATCCGCGCGTCGCCAGACACTGGGAACAGACACCCCGGCGGCCGCTGTTGCTTTGATCCAGCTCAAGCAGCCCTTGCCTCCGTAATTTTCCGTACGGACAAAACCGAATTTTCACCGTCGCCTCCGAGCCGGAAGATGCGGCAGCGGAATTGCTCTCAGACTGACCGAGGAAGCCATGTCGCAACAACAGCATGAAGCCCAAATTGCCGCCTTTATTCGGGCCAATGGCGTGACCCGCTGCCCGACAGCCTGCGCTGCGCCTACACAAGCCGCCGGTAGCGCGGCCGATCGGGCCGCATTACGCGAGCGCGCCGAACGCCTCGAAGAGATCCGCGAAGAAAAGGCGCGCCAGGCTCGGCTGCAGTTCGGTTGGGTCGGCAAGACGCCGACGCCGGTCTTGGCGTAGACTATATTATTTCCAGCGATAGCGGCTTCACTCCGGTGCCGTCAGTAAAATGCCCGGAAATAGGGGGCCGGGATCGGGCCGCGGCGCAAAGACAATAGAGAACGGCTTCCTGCGCCGCATCGCAGGGCTCTTGATGTAGATCAATGTACGGCGACCGGAGTGGTTTTATTATTGGATTTCTGGCGGCAATTGGTCCCCTCAATTCCCGATTGCCGTTCGATGAAGCCCTGGCAACCCCCCGCCAGGGCTTCTTTTTTGATTAGGAAGTTTTCTGAGGAGGTTAGTTCATGTTTCTCGCATTCGCCGCTCCCGGTCCACCGATATAACCCGCTGGGTCGCAAATGACCGGAGCCGGCCTGCCGGTCCTCGGCCGTTCATTCGGAAGCGAGCGGCCGCCGCACCCGCAGGACGGATTGATCATCTGGGTCGGTTAAAACCGCGAAGCCGAGCGCATGACACATCTCCCGCATCGGCGCGTTCTCGCGCAGGACCTCGCCAATCAGTTCACCGACGCCACTTTGCCGGGCGATGTCGATCAGCCGCGTCATCAACAAATAGCCAACCCCGCGACCTTGCCAGTCGCTGCGCACCGCGATTGCGTATTCGGCGCGCAGCCGGTCCGGATCGGCAAAGAAATGGGCGATCCCGAGGACCGTGTCATGGTGCTGTGCCAGCAATGCCATCTCGCGGTCGTAGTCGACCTGCGTCAGCCGCGCTGCCACAGCATGAGTAAGACCACGCACCGGCGTGAAGAAGCGCAAGCGCAAATCCCCGGGCGTCATATGCCCGGCGAGGTCGTGCAGCAGCGGCTCGTCTTCCGGCCGTACCGGCCGCAATCGCACGACCGTGCCGTCGCGCAAAAGCTCCCGGCTTTCGAGATGCGTGGGATAGGGGGCGATCGCCAGGCGCGCGCACCCGGCCCTGGTCGATGCGGCGACGCGGATGCGCGCATCGAGCGCGACAACCCCCGCGGCATCCGCGAGCAACGGGTTGATGTCGAGTTCGCGGATCTCGGCATGCTCGGTGGCAAGTTGACCGACGCGGATCAGCACTTCGGCAATAGCGTTTATCGCCGCCGCCGGCTTGCCGCGATAGGCCTGCAGTAAATGCCACACGCGCGTCCGTTCCATCAGCCTGCGGGCCAATAGCCGATTCAATGGCGGCAACGCTACGGCGATGTCTTGCACGATCTCGACCGCGGTGCCGCCTTGGCCGAACACGACAACGGGGCCAAACACCGGGTCCTCGCTGAGCCCGACCAACAGCTCGATCGCATCAGGTCGCCGGACCATCTGCTGCACGACGACGCCGTCGATCCGCGCTTTGGGGAGCGCCGCCCGCACCCGCGCCAGCAATGTGGCCGCCGCTGCCCGGACATGCGCCGCATCGGCAAGATCGAGGGCAACGCCGCCGATCTCGCTCTTGTGGGTGATGTCGGGCGAGCGGATCTTGAGCGCAACCGGAAAGCCGATTGCGGCCGCGGCTGCCGCCGCCTCGTCGGCATCGCCGGCGTTCCGGGCAAGCGGTTGCGGAATGCCGTAGGCGGCGAGCACGGCGAGCGTCTGCTCGGCCTCGAGCCAGGATCGGCCGTGGCGGAGGGCATTGGCGATGACGGTTCGCACCGCATCCAAATCGGGTTCGAAAGGATCGGGGCGTGCCGGCGGGGTCTCCATCAGCAGCGTTCGGTTGTGCTGGTATCTGATGCGGTGCAGGAAGCCGGATATCGCCGCCTCGGGCGAGTCGTAGGTCGGGATCCTCGCGGCGCTGAAGCGGTGGCGCGCGGCGGCCGCCGACTGCTCGCCGAGCCAGGCGGTGAAGATATTGCGGCCATGCAACATGTCATGCGGCATCGCGCCGACGGCATCAATCACGGCGCTCGCCGCCGCTTCGGGCGCGGCCAGGGCTGTCGGGCAATTGAGTATCAGAAACGCGTCGATGCCGCGGTCTTCGAACAGCGCCTGGAGCGCGGTGGTATAGCGCTCGCCGGGCGCGTCGCCGATCATGTCGACGGGGTTGCCGCGGCCGCGGCTCCAGGTCTGCGGCAACACCCGGCCGAGCCGTTCGACCGTCTCTGCCGTCAATATGGCCAGCCGGCCGCCGGCCGCCGCGAGAGCATCGGTCGCGAGCACGCCGGCGCCGCCGCTATTGGTCAGGATCGCCAGCCTGTCACCCGTCTGCTCGCGGGTCAGCGCCAGGGTCTCGGCCGCCTCGAAGAGCTCAGCTATACGCCCGACGCGAAGCATGCCGGCGCGGCGAAAGGCGGCGTCGTAGACCATATCCCTGCTGGCAAGCATGCCGGTATGCGAGGCCGCTGCCTGCGCGGCGGCGGGCGAACGACCGGCTTTCAGCACCAGGACCGGCTTGCTGCGCGCGGCGGCGCGCGCCGCCGACATGAATTTGCGGCCGTGAGTGATACCCTCGCAGTAAAGCAGGATCGCACGGGTATCCGCATCGGCGGCGAGATAGTCGAGCATGTCGCCGAAATCGACATCGGCCATGTCGCCAAGCGAGACGACGTGCGAAAAGCCGATGCCGCGGGGCGCCGCCCAGTCGAGCATCGCCGTGATCATCGCCCCCGACTGGCTGACAAAGGCAATGTCGCCAGCGAGCGGCGCCAGATGCGAAAAGCTTGCATCGAGGCCGCTTCCCGGCACCATGATGCCGAGGCAATTGGGGCCGACGAGGCGCAGCAGGTGAGGGCGCGCGACGTCGAGGGTCGCCTGCTGTAAGGCACGACCGGCATCGCCCCGTCCGACAAAACCGGCAGTGATGACGACAGCGGCTTTCGTGCCGCGTGCCACGAGGGCGGCGACGATAGCGGTGACTTCATCTGGCGGCGTTACGATGACCGCGAGGTCGGGCGGGTGCGGCAAGCTCGCCACCTCGGCGCAGACCAGCATGCCGTCGAGGGTTTGATGATGCCGGTCGACCAGCAGCAATTCGCCCGGAAAATTGGCGCGGCGCAGGTTGCGCAAAACGACCGTGCCGACCGAGCCGGCGCGATCGATGGCCCCGATCAGCGCGACCGAGGCGGGTTTGAACAGCTTATCGAGGTTTCGGACAGACATCGGCCGCCGCTGCCGCCGCCATGTCGCTCAGCTAGCCGCGCAAATCGATCCGAATCAACGCCCTTTACCGAATCATCGGCTCGGGGACGGCGCCACACCTGCGGCGAGGCTCATTCGCACCAGTTCGGAAAGGCTGCGGGCGCCCATTTTGTCCATGACTCGGGCGCGGTGGATCTCGACCGTGCGCGGGCTGATAGCCAGATCGTAGGCAATCGACTTATTGGGCAATCCGGCGAGCAGCCCTTGCAAGACCTCGCGTTCGCGCGGCGTCAGCAGCGCCAACCGTGCGGCGGCGGTCGACGCCAATTGCTCCTGGCTCGGGGGTTCGTCAAGGCGTCGCAGAGCCGCAGCGGCGCTGTTGAGGATCGCTTCGGCAGCGAACGGCTTTTCGATGAAGTCGATCGCGCCCGCCTTCATCGCCCGCACCGCCAGCGGGACGTCACCGTGCCCGGTGATTACGATCAGTGGAAACCGGAGAAACCGCTCGATCAGCCGCTGCTGCAATTCGAGACCGTCCATTTCCGGCATGCGGATGTCGGCGATCAGGCAGCCGGGCCGCAAGGTCGGCGCAGCGGCAAGAAATTCCGGCGCCGATGCAAAGCTGCGCACCATGTGGCCTCGCGCCTCGAGCAACAGCGAAAGCGAGTGGCGCACAGCTTCGTCATCGTCGACGACGTAGATCGGCCGATCCGCCGGCATCGCCGTTCTCCCCAGCATCCGTTCTCGGCGATCTTAACATCGATCTTGACGGTCAAGGGATGGGCAGGTGAGAAGCGCCGCGGCATCCTCGATGAGAATAAATCCGGCGGCATTGCATGCCGTCACTCGCAACGTCCCGAAATTATGTTCGTCGTGCGCGACCCCACTCGTTGGCCGCCACGGTATTGGCATCCGTCTGTTAGTGGGCGATCAGCACGGGCAGCGGAGCGGCCGCCAGCGCGCGTTTGGTGAAGCCGCTGAACACCCATTCCCTGAGGCGGCTGTGCCCGTAACCTCCCATGACGAGGAGGCTGGCTTTCGCGCTCGCGGCAGCGAGCAAGGTCTCAGCGGCCCCGTGCGGCCCAGGCTTCAGCCGCTCTACGGTAGCCGCGAATCCATGCCAGGCGAGGCTGCGCACCAGCCGGTCCGGATCATCCCGGCGGCTTTCCTCTTCCTCGACCGTGATCACGACAATCTCTTTGGCTCGAGCAAGAAAAGGCAGTGCCGATGCGACGGCGCGGGCGGCTTGCGGTGTCGGCTTCCAGGCGATCGCGATGCGCTCGGCCAGCGCGGTCGATGGCGCTACGCCACCCGGAATCAGCAACGGCCGGCCGGTATGGAGCAGTGCCGCTTCGAGCATCGAGCGTGCTGTGGCATCGTCGGAACCGCCCCGCGCTGCCACAATCAGATCGGCGATTATCCCATAGCTCGTCATCCACAGCGGCTCCTGGCCGGTCTCGACATGCCATTGCGCCGACGGCTTTATCGCCCCGACCGGCGGGGCCGCGGCGATATTAAGGTTCTCGCGCGCACAGAATTCAGCGAACATGCGTCGGGCCTGAGCCTCGCGCATCCGCACGTCTTGCTCCAGTTGCTCGATAAGCCCGGGGGCCAAAGCCCCGCCGCCGCCATCGGCGCTCATCGAGACGACGATCTCGATTGGATCGAGCCGGACGTGCAGGACATCGAGGTGGGCAGCGAACAACCGCGCGACCTGTAGCGCCGCAGAAAAGGTTGGGACATCGTTTGTGTTGCCGGTCGCTGGAACGAGGATGGTCTTGATCATCGGCGGCTCCTTGATCTTTCACTGGGCGCGGTCTCCCATTAGCCGCTTGTATTGACAAAACCGGCATTGATTCAGGTCAGCCGCCCCGGGCACCCTTATGTCGCGGTGTCGGTGACCTTGCGAAAGCGCAGCAGGGCGAGCCCGAAGAAAACGCCGCCGATCAGCGCCACGAGCACGAATTGAGGCCAAACCACGCCCAGCCCCGCACCGCGATAGAGGATTGCCTGGGCGAACGAAACGAAATGCACCGTCGGCGACGCCTGCATAACCGTCGCGAGCCATGGCGGCATGCTTTCGAGCGGCGTGTTGGCGCCGGAAAGCAATGCCAACGGCAAATAAACCAGCAGGTAAAGCAAACCGAGCTGGGGCATCGATCGTGCGACCGTCCCAAGAAAGATGCCAATCGCTGTAGCAAAAAAGAGATAGATCACCACCCCGAACACGAACAGCGGAACAGAGCCGGCGATCGGGATATGAAGCAGCCCGCGGACGATGAAATAGAGCGAAAGACCAACGGCGGTGAGGATGACAAAGCCGTTCGCCCAGATCTTCGACATCGCGATCTCGAACGGCGTTACCGGCATCACCAGCAGATGGTCCATCGTGCCGTGTTCGCGCTCGCGGACGACGGCGGCCCCCGCGAGGACGATCGCCAGCATCGTGATGCTGTTGATGATGCCCATCACGCTGCTGAACCAAGAGGTCTCGACATTGGGATTGTAGGCGATGCGCACGACCAGATTGACTGACGACAAGGGCGAGCCTTCCGCGTGTGACAGAAAATCGTTGATCTCGGTCGAGATGATCTGCTGGGCATAGTCAGCGCCCAGCCCCGCCTGCACCATCGCAGTCGCATCGACATTCAATTGGATTTCGGGATGCCGCCCACCGAGCACATAGCGCTCGAAACGGGGCGGAATGTCGATGACGAAGGTGTATCGTCCGGCATTCATCGACGGGACGATGTCACGCTCGGCGATGGGCTGCGGTGTTTGGAAATATGGCGGCAGGAACGCGCGTGCGATCCGACGCGACAGTACCGAATGATCCTCGTCAGCGATGGCGATCGACGCATTGTGCACTTCCTGGGAACTGCTTTGCGCCTGCGCCATGATCGCGAGCGAGAAGCTGTAGACGACCAGCCCGAGCAGCACGAAATCGTGCGTAAAGCTCCGCAGTTCCTTGGTGCCGAGCCAAAAAATATTGGCGAAGGTATGCATCGGATGTGCCCGCTAGCGCTCCTGCTTGCGCAGCAGCAACAGGCTGAGCGATATCAGCGCCGGGACGAAGAGCGTCAAACTGGCCAGGTCGGGGCCGAGATCGCGAAATCCGAGCCCCTTCGTAAAGGTGCCGACGCTGATCGGCAGGTAATAGGTCATCGGGAACAGGCGGCCCATGATGCGCGCGATACCGGTCAGGGACGACACCGGAACGAGCATGCCGGCAAACATCGTTGCCGGCAGCACGGTTAGAATCACGGTGCCGAACAGCGCCGCGATCTGGGTGCGGGCAAATGCAGAGATCAGCATGCCGTAGGCGGTCGTCGTGGTGACATAAATCAGCGTACCGATGAATAGGGCCGGGAAGCTGCCCTTGAGGGGGACCTGGAAAACGAACAGCGCCATTGTGAACAACAGCGCGAAATTGACCATCGCCAGCCCAACATACGGCAGCTGCTTGCCCAGCAGAAATTCCAGGCGGGTCACTGGCGTGACGTACAAATTGGTGATCGAGCCGAGCTCCCTTTCGCGGACTACGGCGAGCGCCATCAGGATCGCCGGGAATAGCGCAAGCTCCAGAGCCAACTGGGCCGGCACCATCGCGTAGATGCTGTCGAAATCCTGATTGTATTTGAACCGTACCGCGATATTGGCCGGTGCCGGCGGTGCCGCCACGGTCGTCGTCACAATCGGATCGGTCAGGTAAAGCTGATGCATTCCCTGCAGATAGCCGCGGACCGTCTGGGCGATAAACGGCCTAGCACCATCAACCCAAGCGGCAACCGAAGGCGCCCGGGCGCGGGCGATATCGCGGCCAAAGCCGGGCGGAATTTCAATGGCCGCGTCGATGCCGCCGCTAGCAAGCCGGTTCTCGAGATCAGCATAATCGGCAAGCGGCGGTTTTTCGATGAAATAGGACGAGCCCCTGAGCTCTTCGAGGTAGGCGCGGCTTTCGTGGCTCTGATCGTGATCGAGCACCGCGAAAGAGAGTGAGTTGACATCGGTCGAAATACCGAAGCCGAAGAGCAGCATCAGGAATGTCGTACCGAACACTGCAAAGGCGAGTCGGATCGGGTCGCGCAACAGCTCCAACGTCTCGCGGACCGTGCAAGCCAGAAGGCGCTGGAGGCTGAACCGCGATCGACCGGTGGGCTTTTGCTGCCCGGCACAGTCGGTCACTTCTCGTGATCCTGTAGCCGCGCCATCAGGGGCGATCGTACTGGCGCCAGCTACTCCCGATACCTCCTCGAGGTATTCGATGAATGCGTCTTCAAGAGTCGCAGCGCCACGCGCCGCGATCAGGCCCGCCGGTGTATCCGTTGCCAGCACATGCCCCGAATCCATGAGCGAAATGCGATCGCAGCGCTCCGCCTCATTCATGAAATGAGTCGACACGAAGATTGTGACACCCTCGTTGCGCGACAGATCGATCAGCAATTGCCAGAAGCGATCGCGCGCCAATGGGTCGACCCCCGAAGTCGGCTCGTCGAGGATCAATAAATCCGGCTCGTGCACGATGGCGACAGCGAGCGAAAGCCGCTGGCGGATGCCGAGCGGCAGGTCCTGCGCGCGTTGATCGACATGGTCTGCGAGACCAAAGCGTCCGATCAGTTCGGCAATCCGCGCCGTCGCCTTGCCCGCCGGCAGCTGGAACAGGCGCGCGTGGAGATCGAGGTTCTGCCGCACGGTCAGTTCCGTATAGAGTGAAAACGATTGCGACATGTAGCCGACGCGATAGCGCGCGCCCATGTCGTGCGCATCGAGCGGGTGGCCGAACAGTAGCGCTTCGCCCTCGCTGGCTGGCAATAAGCCCGTCAGCATCTTCATCGTCGTTGTCTTGCCGCAGCCGTTCGACCCGACAAAACCAAAGATCTCGCCCTTTTCGATCGTAAAGCTGACATGGTCGACAGCGGTGAAGTCGCCAAACCGGCAAGTGAGATCGCGCGCCACGATCACCGGCTCGGGTTCGGCGATGCGCCGCGGTGGGATTTCGAGAACGCGATAACCGGCGCGCTCCGTCTCTGGCAGCAACCGAATAAATGCCGCTTCTATGGTGCTGGCGCCCGCGGTCCGCTTGAGTGTCTCGGGTGTGCCAGTAGCCACGACCCTGCCGGCTTTCATTGCAATGAGCCAGTCGAACCGTTCGGCTTCCTCCATATACGCGGTCGCGACGAGCACCCCCATACCCTGGCGGCGCGACCGAATCCGGTCGATCAAGTCCCAAAACTGGCGACGCGACAGCGGGTCGACACCCGTCGTCGGCTCGTCGAGAATCAACAGATCAGGATCGTGGATCAACGAGCAGCATAGCCCGAGTTTTTGCTTCATTCCGCCGGACAATTTTTTGGCCGGACGGGCCGCGAATGGGGCAAGTCCAGTGCCGGCGAGCAATTCGGCGATGCGCCGTTGCCGTTCAGCCGTGGATTGCCCGAACAGGCGGCCAAAGAATTCGATGTTCTCGCAGATGCTGAGATCCGGATATAGGTTCTTGCCGAGGCCCTGCGGCATATAGGCGATGCGCGGGCAGATCGCAGCGCGATGCGCGGCATCGGCCATGTCACCGTCGAGCACATAAGCCTTCCCGGCTTGGATCTGCCGGACGCCGGCGATAATGGCGAGCAGCGACGATTTGCCGACGCCATCGGGCCCGATCAACCCGACGAGGCGGCCGCTCGGAATCGTGAGGGAAACGCCGTCAATGGCAATGGTCTTGCCGTAGCGTTGAGTAAGCCCGTCGACGCGCGCAATGTCACTATTTCCCGCAATTGTCCGGTTTTCCGCCGTCATGGCGCTGTCTGGAGCTTGGGAGCCGGGCTCGGCTGCAGGTTGGAGGGCCGGGCAACGGTGGGGTCAGTGCGCAGATAGGCCATTCCCGGCAACCCGCTTCTGACAATCTCCTCGTGTCCTTTGAGCCGCTCCGGATCGATGCGCACCCGGATGCGGAACATCAGCTTGTCACGCTCGTCCTTGGTCTCGACGGTCTTGGGGGTAAACTGCGCCTGACTGGCGATAAACACCACCTTGGCCGGGATCACATGGGTCGGGTAGGCATCGAGGACGATGCGGGCCTCGGCCCCGATCCTGACCCGGCCGGCTTCCGCCGTCGGCAGGTAGATCTCCATGTAGACATAAGACGCATCGAGCATCGTGAACACCTTGCCGCCGGCCGGCAGCACCTCGCCGACATTCGCGACGCGGTATTCGATCGGACCATCCTTCGGAGCGACGAGGGCGTCGTCGACAATATTGACGCGATCGAGTTCGACGCTGTGCTGGGCGGCCTCGAGCGCTTGCTGCGCCTCGCCAACTCGTTCGGTTGCCGCATTTTGCGCAGCGACGGCACCATCCATCTGCTGTCGATGCTGATCAAGCATTTCGACGGTCGCAAAACCCTTTGGTACGAGATAGGTCGTGCGGTCGAGCTCTTGCCTGGCGAGCTTGACTACGGACTCTTGCTGCAGGAGGTTAGCTTGTGCCTCGTCGAGCGTCCGTTGCGCCTGGCGTACCAGAGCGTGGTCTCGTTTGAGCGCGGCCTGGAGATCTTGCGTGTCCATCACTGCGACCACCTGGCCTGACTTCACCATGTCGCCTTCATCGGCGAAGAGCGTCAAAATGCGCGCGGCAAACTTGGTGTCGATATCGATCTCGTCGGCATCGAGACGGCCATTTCCGGAAGCAATGCCCGGCGGCAATAGCGGCCCGGAGCGCCACCACCAATAGCCGCCTGCGGCTGCGCCGAGGAGCAGAACGAGCAGTAGTACGGCACGTTTGGGCCAGCGCCGCTGGGCACGTCCATTCGGCGCCGCTCGTATTACCGCCGGCAATTTCATGATTGCCGAAGGCCCCGTAATCTCCACCGTGCTTCGGTGTCAGCGGCAGGGAAATCGACAATCTTGTCCTGGGTCATTACCGAATTCCGAGGTCGCTGCTCGGCGGCGGCGAAGTACATATTTTCTAGATTCACTCCGATCAGGTCTCGCCGATAGCTTCGAGCGCAGTCCGGTCGCGCAGCTCGATCCGGTGTGCATTGGGGATCGCGATCATCCCGTCGCGCTTTAAGGCGGACAGCACCCGGCACACTGTTTCGATGGTGAGGCCGAGATAGTCTGCGATGTCGCTGCGTGACATCGGCAGATCGAGGGCTCGTACCGCGTCGCGCCGCTCGAACATTTCGAGGAGAAAACTCACCACCCGCTCGGCAGCATTCATCCGCCCCAATAGCAACATGCGGGTTTGCGCGTGGGCCAAGTCGCGCAAGGTCATGTCACACACATGACGCACCAAGCGCGGGTTCTCGTCGATCAACCGTTCGGTCGCCCGGCGCGGATACCGCATCACGACGGCATCGCCGACGGCTTCGGCCGAATAGATGCGTTCCCTTGCATTGTCGAGACCGAAGCAATCGCCACCGAAGCAGAATTCGGCAATGTGACGGCGACCATCGGCCCAGAGCTTGCAAATCCGCACCGTGCCCGAAATTACCTGGTACCAGCAGTCGGACGGATCGCCCTCGGCATAGATTTCTTCGTCGCGCGTAAAGCTGCGGCGAGAGCCGATCCGTTCGAGCGCAACGAGCGCCTCGAGTTGGCCCGACTGCGCGACCACCGCTTCTGCGGCGCCCGGCCGGTCAAACGCATCGGTAAATCCGCCGGCGCCGAACTGGTTGAGCATGTGTCCCTCCGTCCGCTTAGGATCATCGGGACAATGGCTCGGGCTCAGGACCGCCGAAATCCGGATTGGTCCTTACGGAATACTGCGTAGGGACAACTACGTATCATCCCGCTTGCGCAGACGATCGCGCACCTCTTTGACACCGGGGATGTTCTCGGCGGCAACCCGCAGCGCCACTCGCTGGCGCTCGTCGAGGATCACACCTTGCAACTCAACGACGCCATTCTTTACGGTTACAATAATTGAATTATGTGGTGCCCATGGCTGTTCGGCCAGCTCCGCCACGAGTTGCTCATTTATTGCCGCGTCGCTGATCGGTGTTACTGGTGGTTTGGCTGCACCGACAATGAAAGCGTGCAAGAGGTTGTTACGAGTGACGATGCCGACCACCGCATCGCCTCTGACAACCGGAAGGCGCTTGATGTGATGGCTTTCCATCAGTTCGACGGCGTTCTCGAGAGAGCTGTCTTCGCTGACCGTCACGACATCGCGGGTCATCACCTCCTCGACTTTGCGCCCACGAGCGTGCACGTATTCCGCAGCGAGCTGGCCCGGCGACAACAGGAGTTCCAGCCATCGCCTGCGGGGACGTTCTGTTCCGGTTTCAGCCCGACGCAGAAAATCTCCCTCGGTCACGATCCCGAGAAGCTTTCCGCGGCGGTCAACGACTGGCAAGCCACTCATGTCGTATTGCAGCATCAAATGTGCAGCCTTCGTCATCAAATCTTCGGGCCCCACGGTCGTCACGCCGCGCGTCATCACATCGACCACTTTCATCGCCCTACTCCCCAGGATTAGAAGGAATTGCACCCGCCCAAGCCAAATCTGCATTGATCCGCATCAACGCCGCCAACGGAATTACCCGGTAATCGAACCCAATCGTCAGCGGAGGGCGGCGGTGTCTGGCGCCGGAACACGAGCAGCAGGCAGACGGCCTTTGATCTACGACTTGACCGTCCAATGCGGGCCTTAAGCGGCGGGGGAGCTTGATTTCGCGAGACCGCAGCGCTCCCAGCTGTGCTAGCCGGAATATCGGGTGTGCCGGAGCGAGAGAGCGCTGTTAGCCTACGAAACAGAGAGCTGGCCTTGAGCAATCAAGAGGAGTTTCCATGCCGACGTTGGTGCTGCTCCGTCACGGTCAAAGCTTTTGGAACGAGGCCAACTTGTTCACAGGTTGGACCGACGTTGATTTGACTGATCTGGGAATTCAGGAGGCCCGCAAAGCCGGCGCTCGGCTGAAAGCCGAAGGCTACACCTTTGATCGATGTTTTACGTCAGTGTTGAAGCGGGCAATCAAAACGTTACACGCCGCTCTTGACGAGATGGATCTGCTCTGGCTGCCGGAGCAGAAAAGCTGGCGGCTGAATGAGCGGCACTATGGCGCACTGCAAGGATTGGACAAGGCTGAAACAGCTGAACGTTACGGGAAAGAGCGAGTGTTCGCCTGGCGTCGCAGCTGGGACGTGCTGCCACCGCTGCTTGAAACCGACGATCGGCGCTGCCCGGCGAACGATCGGCGCTACGCCGAGGTGCCCGCGACACTTCTGCCCCGCTCGGAGAGCCTCAAAGATACGGTGTATCGCGTCACACCCTACTGGGACGAAGCGATTGCGCCGACGCTGCGCCGGAGCGAGCGAGTGCTGGTCGTCGCTCACGGCAACAGCCTGCGGGGTCTCGTGAAGTTCTTGAGCGACATACCGGACGAGGAAATTCCCGGGTTCGAGATGCCGACCGGCCGGCCACTCGTGTACGAGCTAGACGACACCCTGCTGCCAACATGCCGCCACTTTCTTGAACCCTAAAGACGTAGGGATCGAGCACGCCGGTCATCCTAAAACTGGTAACGACGAACATTCGCGGCACAGAATCGAGGAACGCGGCGAGGGCAATTCATTTCCTGAGACTGGTGCCACTTGTCGCCATCTGAGACTGCAGGTCTTCGCGACGTCCGGTTGCGGTTATCGTCACCGTCGCGTCTGCGCCAACATCGAGCACGACGAACTCGTCGCAGCGGTGGAAGATACGATGATTGATTGCATACCCCTGTCGACGATGACTTTTTGTCCCGACCGGCATCCTCATCTTATATCGGGAAACCGAAACGCGAAACCGGGCCGCCGATGAACGAACATGCCCCGGGGGCTCCTGGGATTCCGCCGACTTGGACGAGCAGCAGCAAGGACATGGTCGGCTGCTCCCTCGGTCAATCGCGCCTGTGGTTCACACTCGGCTTCGGCATTGTCAACGAGATCTATTACCCGCGCGTCGACATCCCGCAGGTCCGCGACCTCGGCTTTATCGTCGCCGATGGCGAAGGTTTCTGGGCTGAGGTCAAGCGGGTCGCCAATTATCAACTGCGCCTGTTGGCGCCGGGCGTGCCGGCGGTCGCGATTGTCCATTGCCACGACCGCTATTCCTTGCTGCTGCGCATCTCGCCGGGATCGCGGCGGGACGTGCTGGCCATCGAATGCCGGCTCGACGGCGACAAAAAATTGAAGCTTTACGCATTGCTAGCGCCGCGTCTCGGTGCGACCGGCTATGGCAACACGGCTGCAGTGGTGTCGCATCACGGCCGGCTCACGCTTTGCGCCGAACAGGGACCGTTCGGCGTGGCGCTCGCTGCCGTTGACGAGCGCCAGCGCGACGCGATCGCACGGGCGAGTACCGGCTATGTCGGCTTCAGCGACGGTTGGCAGGACTTCGCTCGCAATGGCCGGATGACCTGGGAATATCGGCGGGCTGGTCCGGGGAATGTTGCGCTCGTCGCCGAACTGCCGCGCCGCGCAGTCCTGTCGCTTGGGTTTGGCAGCAGCGCCGAGGCGGCGGCCACTGTGGCAATCGGCAGCCTGCTGCAGCCATTCGATAACCTGCTACAGCAGCATATTGCTTTGTGGCAAGAGTGGCAGGCCGAGCGCAGCGAGCGCTACGCGGTACCGCTCGACGTAGCACCGGCGCTGGCCGACGAATTTCTCGTATCGACGATTGTGCTGCGCAGCCATCTCGATAAGACGTTTCCCGGCGCGATGGTCGCGAGCCTCAGCGTTCCTTGGGGCGACAGCGGCAACGAGCGCAGCGGCTATCATCTGGTGTGGCCACGCGACCTGGTCGAGACCGCCGGCGCGCTGTTGGCGCTCGGCGCCGATCACGAGGCGCGGGACACGTTGCGCTATCTTATGGCGACGCAATTGGCCGACGGGCATTGGCAGCAGAACCAGTGGCTCGGCGGCACCCCCTACTGGCAAGGCGTCCAGCTCGACGAAACCGCGTTTCCGGTATTGCTCGCCGCCGCTCTCGACGAGCGCGACGCGCTCGCCGGCATCGAGGTCGAGGACATGGCGCGCCGCGCGCTCGGCTTCATCGCCCGCATCGGACCCGCTACCGAGCAAGACCGCTGGGAGGAGAGCACCGGCCTCAACCCGTTCACGCTCGCGGTGTCGATCGCGGCGCTCGTCGCCGGTGCCGAGCTCCTGCCGTCGCCTGCCGCGGACTGGGCCGTCGAGCTCGCCGATTTCTGGAATAGCAATATCGAACGGTGGACCTCGGTCGCCGGCACGCCGCTCGCCTATCGCCTCGGTGTAAAGGGATATTACGTGCTGGTCCTGCCACGACAGGTGATCGAGCGGCGGGACGTCTTTCGGATCGTCATCCCGATCCACAATCAACCCGAAAATACCGCGCTGCGCGCCGACGAACTCGTCGGCACCGAGTTTCTGCAGCTTGTGCGCTTCGGGCTGCGCAGCCCCGACGACCCTTTGATCGTCGATTCGGTGCGGGTCGCCGACGCGCTGCTGAAGACCGACACACCGTCGGGTCCCGTATGGCACCGCTACAATTGTGACGGTTATGGCGAGCATGACGACGGCAGCCCATATGACGGCACCGGGCGCGGGCGCGGCTGGCCCTTGTTGACCGGCGAGCGCGGGCACTACGAGCTCGCCGCCGGCCGCGATCCGCTGCCGTATCTCGAGGCGATGTGCCGAATGGCAAGCTCTGGCGGCATGCTACCGGAGCAGGTCTGGGACGCCGACCCGATCTCAAGCCGGCGGCTGGAACCGGGTCGCCCGACCGGGTCGGCAATGCCACTGGTGTGGGCTCATGCCGAGTTCATCAAATTGCTGATCTCAGGCCATCAGGGACATCCGATTGACCGGCCGCGAGCAGTCTGGCAGCGCTATCGCGGCCGCCGGCCGGTGGCGCGCCACGCCTTCTGGTGGCCGGATGCGGCAATCACCGTGCTCCCGGTCGGGGCGCTTCTCGCGGTAACACTGCCGCTGCCGGCCCTCGTGCATTGGGGTCGTAACGGGTGGCAGGATACCGCCGACGTGCCGACGTCAGACAGCGGCCTCGGCTTTCATGTTGCGGTGCTGAAGGTGTCACGGCTCGCAGCCGGCACTCGCATCGACTTTACCTGGCAATGGCAGAACTCTCGCGATTGGCACAATCGCGACTACGCAGTACTGGTCGAATCCGCCGAAGCGACGCTGCTCTGTTCCAACGACACGTCGATCCCGACATAGTGCTCCCATGGCTGCCCCTCGATGATGCCTGGGCCGACCTCGTCGTGCCCCGTTGTTCACACCATCACTCTGAGGGACGGCCGTGTACCTTTCCGGCGTGGGGCCATTACGGCATCTCTGTTGTCCCATGGTATTGAAGTAATTGGGAGGGACTCCGGCGACAAAGCGGGGCCTGTGCTGTTCGTCCAATAGAAACAGCTCCGGACGTCGCTCGAAGTCGGGAGAAACGAAAACGGCAGATCGTGATCAAACGCAATCCGCTGGCATAAGCATTCTGCTGAGGCGTTCGGCTTGGCGGAGCAGCAAGAATTGGGCAAACCGAACCCGATCGACCGGGCTCTTCAGGTCGCATCCCGCCCGCGCCAAAGCGGCCGGGAACGCGCCGCACCAGCTCTGCCGAATTCCGTAGGGTCAAGGGGCGAGGACACATGAAGAAGCACTTCTGACGCTCGATGTCCGGAGGGGCAGGAAGGGAAAATCCACCTCCGCGGTCGCTTACGGCTTGCGTATGGGGCCTGACCTCACGCCGCCAGTGCTTTGTCGACCATAGCTTGGGCTTCGCTGACGATGCGGACGAGGTGGGCCTCGTCTTTGAAGCTCTCGGCGTAGATCTTGTAGACGGCCTCGGTCCCCGACGGTCGCGCCGCAAACCAGCCGCTGGCGGCGACGACCTTCAAGCCACCGATTGGTGCGTCGTTTCCGGGTGCGTGGCTGAGCTTAGCGGTGATCGGCTCACCTGCCAGGCTGGCCCCCTCCACCGCCGATGGCGACAGCTTGGCGAGCTTGGCCTTTTGCTCGGGTGTCGCCGGCGCATCGATGCGCTTATAATAGGCGGTGCCGAACTCATCGGTCAGCGCTCGGTAGTGTTCGCTTGGGTCCTTACCGGTGCGGGCGGTGATCTCGGCCGCCAGCAGATTCATTATGAGGCCGTCCTTGTCGGTCGTCCACACGCTGCCGTCATGCCGCAAGAAGCTCGCCCCGGCGCTCTCCTCGCCGCCAAAGCAACACGTGCCGTCGAAAAAACCCGGCACAAACCATTTGAAGCCGACCGGTACCTCTAACAAACGGCGGCCGAGTTTGTGCACGACACGATCGATCATGCTGCTAGTGACCGCCGTCTTGCCGATCGTGGCCCGTGCCGACCAGCGCGGCCGATGCGCCAGCAGGTAAAGGATCGCCACCGACAGATAATGGTTAGGGTACATCAGCCCGGCGGACGGCGTGACGATGCCGTGCCGATCGGCATCGGTATCATTGGCAAAGGCGACCTGGTAGCGATCCTTGAGCCCGACGAGCCGGGCCATCGCATAAGGGCTCGAGCAATCCATGCGGATCTCGCCGTCATGGTCGATGGTCATGAACGAGAAGGTGGGATCGACCTGCGGATTGACGACAACAATACTCAGCTTGTACACGGCGTTGATCGGCTCCCAATAATGAACAGCGGCGCCGCCCAGTGGATCGACGCCGAGCGTGAGGCCGGCTGCACGGATTGCTTCCATATCGACGACATTACGCAAGTCATTGACATAGGGTAGGACAAAATCTTCCTGGTGCGTCGTGTCAGCCTTGAATGCTGTGCTGAAGCCTACTTGCTTTACTCCAGTATTGCCATTCTGCAGAAGTGCATTGGCCCGGTTCTCCACCCACTGGGTCACCTCGGTGCCAGCCGGGCCGCCATTGGTCGGGTTGTACTTGAAGCCGCCATCCTCGGGCGGATTGTGCGACGGTGTCACGATGATGCCGTCGGCGAGGTGGGCGGCGCGGCCCCGATTGTAGACGAGGATCGCGTGCGAGATGACCGGGGTCGGTGTAAATCCGTCGTCTTGTTGGATGATCGTCTCGACCTCGTTGCCGGCCAGGACTTCGAGCGCGGTGTGCTGGGCCGGCGCGGAAAGCGCATGCGTGTCCTTGCCCACAAACAGGGGGCCATCGGTGCCCTGGGCTTTGCGATAGTCGCAGATAGCTTGGGTGATGGCCAGAATGTGGGCTTCGGTGTACGACCCGCGAAAGGGCGAACCGCGATGGCCGCTGGTGCCAAAGCTGACCCGTTGTTCAGGGTCGTCGAGCTCCGGCTTGCGCTCAAAATATTCGCGTTCGAGGCGGGCCGGATCGACCAGCATCTCCTCGGGAGCCGGCTTGCCGGCCAGTGGTGAAATCGTCATTGGTCGAGCTCTTACCTTGGGCACGGTTTCATCTGCCAAATCCCGGAGGCGTATTGGGCCATCGTATGATCGCTCGAGAACTTCCCTGAGCCGGCTCCGTTCAGGATGGCCTCAGGCGTGCAGGCGTCGGCATCCCATCGAGAAACCTGACGACCTGACCGGAGAAGTCATAGATGGGCAGCAATGTCACCTCCGTAAGTTCGATGAGTGCAGGTGCTCATGCCATCCCGTCCTCGCTCGGTGAGGTCCGGGAAGATGCGCGCGGGTTGGGAGTTGAACCGCGCGACCAGGCTGGAAGCGATGCGGCCGCACAATGTCCCCGTCTATCAGCTTGCGCAGCCGCTTACGGGCCCGCGCGGCTTCGGGTGGCCATGCGATGCGACTTCGAAATTATTAATCGAGTCGAAATCGACTCCACACCGGCGCAGAGTTCGGGGCAATTGGCGAATTCAAGGTCACTGGCCGGATAGGCTCGGTGGCAGGAATTGGCGGAGTCGGCGGTGTAGCAGGGGTCGGCGGGTTAACCCCGAGCATGGCCGCATCTGCCGACCAAGCGATCACACCGCCGTCCGCTCCACGCACGTGGCCGTTGCTCCACCATCCGAGGTGATCTCCGTCGTAATTGTAGACGCTCCCCAAGTTATCCAACCAGGCAAGGCTGTTGCCGGATGGAGAGATGATCCGCGTCCCATCGAGAAATCCAACGACCTGACCGGAGAAGTCATAAATGGGTAACAATGTCACCTCCTGAAGTTGGATCAGCGGGGATGCTCATACCAACCCGTCCTCGGCTCTATGAGGTCTGGGAAGATGCGCGCACCCCTCGCTACTCGCCGAGGTCCATCAATCCGGAGCGGGCGCGCGCAAGCCTTGATCTGGATCAACTGAGCCCGCCGGCCCGCATCTGCGCCCGCGGCGGATGTACAAAAAGACACAATTGTCCGATATCGTTGAAAAAGTCGGCCGGAAAACGTTGCACCAATATCCTATCTCGATTGGACATGATGTTGGATTAATATTCTAATCTGGCTCGTTATGCCCAAGAATGATGACATGATTTGAGAATTATTTAGCCCGACAGCGACTTTTTCAACGGTGTCGTCCGGCAGCGGCCGGACGGGGAAAGGAGTTGCATGGGGTCGTGCTTTGCCTTAAACGCCTTGCGGTTTCGATATAGGCTGGTCGAATTGCCCGGTCTCGTGCCGAACCCCCTCGGAGGCGAAGCGCCAGTGACCCTCGACCTCAGGCGCCAATTACGGCGGGATGCACCCGCCGAACAACGGTTTCGACTGGTCGTCGAGGCCGCGCCCAATGCCATGGTGATGATTAACGCGGCGGGCGAAATCGTCATGGTCAACGCTCAAACCGAGCGGGTTTTCGGGTATTCGCGTGCCGAGCTTCTGGGGCGGCCGGTTGAAATCCTCGTGCCCGACCGGTTCCGTCATTATCACCCAGGGATGCGGGCGACATTTTTGGCCGATCCGCGGCCCCGGCCAATGGGGGCCGGCCGCGATCTCTACGGCCGCAGAAAGGACGGAACTGAGTTCCCGGTCGAGATCGGGTTGAACCCGATCGAGACCGACGAAGGCATGATGGTGCTAGCGGCGATCGTCGATATCACCGAGCGGAAGACCGCTGAGCTGGCGCTGCGCGACAGCGAGCACCGGCTGCGTTCGCTCGCCGCGATTGTCGAATTCTCGGATGACGCCATCGTCAGCACAGATTTGGAGGGGTTTGTCACAAGCTGGAACAAGGCTTCTGAGCGCATCTTCGGCTACACTGCGGAGGAGATGATCGGGCAGTCGATGCTCCGTCTTGCCGCTCCGGGACAGGACGACGACATGGTAGACATCCTGAACCGGATCAAGCGCGGTCAGGGCGTCGAGCATCGCGAGACCCTACGCCGGCACAAGAACGGAACTTTCCTACACATATCGATGAGCGCCTCGCCGATCTATGATAGCGATGGGCGGCTGATCGGGGCATCCAGGATTTCGCGCGACATCACCGCGACCAAGAATGCCGAAGCGTCGCTTGACGAGGCGCGGACCAGGTTACGGGAGCTGCACGCCGAATTGCTGCATGTGTCACGCCTGAGCGCGATGGGTCAAATGGCAGCAATGCTGGCGCATGAGTTGAACCAGCCACTTACGGCTATCGGCAATTACCTCGAGGCAGCCGGCGCCCTTCTCGACCGCGGCGGCAACTTTCCATTGGCCACCGTGCGCAGCGCTATGGAGCGCGCCGGCGAGCAGACCATCCGAGCAGGGCAAATCATCGAGCGGTTGCGCGGGTTCGTGTCCCGTGGCGGCGGCGAGAAACGGATCGAACCGATATCGCCCGTGGTGAAAGAAGCGGCGGAGCTGGCGCTCATCGGCACGAAGCAGCGCGGCGTCAGCGTCAGAGTCAGAGAAGAAGCAGGAAATGTGACGGTAATCGCGGACAAAATTCAGATCCAGCAAGTCCTCTTAAACCTGCTGCGCAACGCAGTCGAAGCAGTTGCCGATCAGGAACGCCAGGATATCGTTTTACTCACCGAGGGGAGAGACGATACCGTTCAGATCAGTGTAATTGATAATGGCCCAGGCCTTCCCGAGGAAGTCCAGGCAAAGCTGTTCCAGCCCTTTGTCTCCACAAAAGAGACGGGAATGGGGGTTGGACTGTCAATCTGTCGGACAATCATCGCAGCGCATGATGGGCGTGTTTGGGCGGAACCGAACCCGGAAGGGGGTACGATTTTCCGCTTCACCTTGCCGACGGCGCCGCCTGTTGCCTGAATCTGGCTGCAGGAATTCACGCGCATTTAGTCGCAGGGTACCCGGTCGCACAGAAGACCCGTGCCCTACCTGACGTATGGGGTTCATCTTGAGAATAGCGCCAAACCCGGTTGGAAGCCTATCGTGCCGCGCTGACCAATCGAAGTCGTTGATCTGGATCATACGATTTGAGTTCCGTGTTAGTGTAATTTGAACGTCAGATTTTTCGGAAGCGTTCGACTTATGGGCCCAACGGTCATCAACGACGGCGGGGATAACGCGCACTACCGGACGATCGCCGTCGTGGACGACGATTCCGCCGTTTGCGACTCGATGCGCCTTCTGCTGGAGATCCATGACTTCCGAGTACGGACATATCAAAGCGCCGCCGATTTCCTCGGGGACAACCCGGACATCGCCTGTCTCATCGTCGATTATCAGATTCCGGGTCTTGATGGTTTGCAATTCGTGTCCGAACTACGAAGACGCGGCCGCGAAATGCCCGCCATCATGATTACGGCGTCGAGCGATCCGACAATCGAGCGACGTGCGGCCGAACTCGGCATCAAGCACGTTCTAAAAAAACCTCTGTCCAATCGGGTGCTCCTCGGACTCATCCGCGAGGCGCTGGGCTAGGAGGAATACCTTGAGATCGTCGGCAGATATCCGCGAACCAAGGGAGGGCCTGGTAAGACGGATGCGGACGGCGGGACGAGCGTCGCCAGGCCCAGCCCCACCGTCCGACGCGCGTCGCAGCTCGGATCTGGGCAAAGAAGCTGACGCTCCAATAATCGTTGATCCGCTCGATCGTCTTCTGCACGCCCGCGAGGCGTGGTTCACCTGCTCGCTTTCGCCTGTCTCCCTGGCGCTGGTTCCCGCCTGGATTATGAAATACTGTATCTTGGATCTATCACCGCACAATTCCTTGATGCGGCATCTCGTTGCACAAGGCTTCACCGTCTTTTGCATTTCCTGGCGCAACCCCGGGCCGGAGCTGCGTCATGCGTCGCTCGACGATTATCGACGTCTCGGCGTGAAGGCGGCGCTCGACGCCGTCGCTGCAATCACCGGACAGGCGAACGTGCATGGTTGCGGCTATTGTCTCGGCGGTACGTTGCTCGCCATTGCTGCGGCGGCGATGGCACGCGACGGCGACAATCGCTTGGCGACCGTCACACTGCTCGCCGCCCAGACCGATTTCACTGAAGCCGGCGAGTTGCAGCTGTTTACGGATGAAGGCGAGCTCGCGCTCCTCGACGATGTGATGTGGCAGCAGGGTTATCTCGACAGTACTCAGATGGCCGGCGCCTTCCAATTGCTGCGATCGAATGACCTTGTCTGGTCGCGCGTCGTCAAGGCTTATCTCTTGGGCGAGCGCGAACAGCCCAATGACCTGATGGCGTGGAACGCCGATGCGACCCGGATGCCGTATCGCATGCACTCGGAATATTTGCGTCAAATGGTTCTTCGCAATGATCTGGCCGAGGGCCGCTATCGCGTCAATGGGCGGCCGATTGCCGTATCGGAAATCCGCGCACCGCTTTTCGCGGTGAGTACCGAGACCGACCATGTCGCCCCGTGGCAGTCCGTCTACAAGATTCATTTGCTGAATGAAGGAGATATTACCTTTGTCCCGACCTCCGGGGGGCACAATGCCGGCATCGTCAGCGAACCGGGCCACCCGCATCGGCATTACCGTCTCGCCCGTCGGCCGGCCGAACGACCGTATATCGCGCCCGAGGACTGGGCGACGACGGCGGCGGAACGTGGAGGATCCTGGTGGCCGGCTTGGGTCGATTGGTTGAATAGTCATTCCGGGAATGCGATTGCACCCCCACCCCTTGCGGCTCCCGACAAGGGCTATCCGCCGCTTGCCGATGCGCCGGGCAGCTATGTATGCGACCCCTGAGCCTCGGTCGATCGCCATGGATAGCACCAAGCCGCCGGCAGCGGACACGATGATCGAGAACCGCACGTTCGATGAAATCGCCGTGGGAGACGGGGCCAGCCTGTCGCGCACGGTAACCCAGCAGGACATCGATCTCTTCGCAGTCGTCTCCGGCGATATCAACCCGGCCCATATGGACCCGGCCTATGCCCGTACCGACATATTCCACAAGGTGATCGCGCATGGAATGCTGGGAGCCGGCCTGATCTCCAGCGTGCTGGGCACCAAACTGCCGGGGCCGGGGACGATCTACCTCGCCCAAGATCTGTGTTTTCTTCATCCCGTGAGCATCGGCGATACGGTCACTGCGACTTTGACGGTGACAGAAAAGCACGCCGACAAAGGCGATCTAGTGCTCGACTGCCGCTGCACCAATCAGAAGGGTCAGCTCGTCATTAGCGGCACGGCACATGTGCGGGCCCCGGTCGAGAAGATATGCCGGCCGCGCGTCGAGCTCCCGGAGGTGCGGCTCAGCCGTCACGAGCGGTTCCGCGCGCTGCTCGCTGAAGCCGCCGGGCACGAGCCGCTGGCGACGGCAGTCGCCCACCCGTGCGACGCCGGTGCCCTTGGGGCCGTGGTCCAAGCGGCGCGCGCCGGTCTCATCGCGCCGATTCTGGTCGGTCCCAAGGCCAAGATCCTCACGGCGGCGGAAACGGCAAAGGTCGCCATTTCGGGCTTTCCGCTCGTCGATGTTCCCCACAGCCACGCCGCAGCGGCGGCAGCCGTGGCGCTGGTGCAAAAGGGTGACGCGGCGTTGCTGATGAAAGGCTCGCTGCACACCGATGAGCTGCTGCAGGCGGTGCTCGCCCCGGACAGCAATCTGCGCACCGGCCGCCGGCTGAGCCACGTCTATCTGATGGATGTTCCGAGCTATCCGCGGCCGCTACTGGTGACCGACGCGGCGGTCAACATCGCCCCCGATCTCGAGCAGAAACGAGACATCGTACAGAACGCGATCGACCTCGCCCACATCATGGGCGTCGAGACGCCGCGCGTCGCGGTTTTGTCGGCCGTCGAGACCGTCAATCCTAAGATGCGCTCGACGCTTGATGCTGCGGCCCTCTGCAAGATGGCTGACCGCGGTCAGATCACCGGCGGCTTGCTGGACGGACCGCTCGCCTTTGACAACGCGGTGAGCCCGACGGCGGCCGCTGAGAAGGGCATCGTCTCCGAAGTCGCCGGCCGGGCCGACATCCTGCTGGTGCCCGATCTCGAGGCCGGTAACATGCTGGCCAAGCAGCTGATCTTTCTGGCGGGCGCCGATGCCGCCGGGGTTGTGCTCGGCGCGCGTGTCCCGATCATGCTCACGAGCCGCGCCGATGCCGAGCGAACGCGCATCGCGTCCTGCGCCGTGGCAGTGCTGATCGCCCGTCATCGGGCGTCGGTTCCGCAGAGCGCCGTACCCGTCTGAACCATGTCGCGAGGTTCTGATCCTCGATGCGAATCGCCAGCATCTAGTTCTGGCTCTGTCACGCGAAAGAGCGAGCGCCGTTCACGAAGCAGAGCCCGGCTATCCAGGCGGCATAAAATCAGCGCGAGCCGGTGCGGCTAGCCGTCTCGCCGGCGGCGAGTTCGATGATTTCCGCGGTGATCTCCTTTTGGCGTACCTGCCGCTGGGTAGCCCGCAGTAACGACAGCTGACGCTCGATCTGGTTGCGCGCCGAGGCCATCGCTTGCATCCGCGCTTCGTTCTCCGCTGCAAAGGCGTGCAGCGCCGTATTGCAGAGCTGGGCGTACAAATAATCTGCGGTGAGTTCACCCAGAAGCGCTTCCGACGCCAAGTTCAGCAGGGGCGGATTGTTGTCCGGTGGACGGCGAAAAGCCTTCAGATCGAGGGGGAACAGGCGGCGGCGCTCAACATCGATGCCATGGCCGGGCTTCCACCGGCTGAACACGGCGTCGAGCCGGTCGATCCCGCGTGCAGCGATCCGGGTATAAAGCGCCTCGGCAATACGGTCGGCGAGTTGGGGAATGCCAACCGAATGCGAAGGCATGGCGCTTGTCCATCGGGCGGCGAGCCCCCGTTCAGCCGCGACCGCGGCGCCTCGCGTGCCGATCAGCAAGAGCTCGGAAGTGCCGAGATCGGCGTCGACCGCATCGAGCACGCGCTCGCTGAAGGCGCCGGCAAAGCCTTGCTCGGCGCAAAACAACACAAGTGCCGTCCGGATTGCACGACGCGGACCGTCGTGGCTGGCGGCAGGGATTGGCGCGAGAGCATGTCCGATCGCGCTCGCGATCGTCGCTGCGTAGCCGTCAACCGCAACAAGCTGGCCGCGGGCCTGCTGGGCGCGGGCCGCGGCAACGCCGCGCATCGCAGTCACTACCGCGCCGAGTTGGCGGATGCCTTCGATGTGTGCCGTGATATCGGCGAGGCGTTCGGTCATGACTCCCCAGCAGTCTTCGCCGGCATAGCTGACGTGAGGGTCTGAACGTAATGCCGGAGCGCCTCACGCAGCGCCTGTTTTCCGGCGTCGTCGAGGGTTCCAGTCTTCTCGATCATGCCAACCGAATCTGGGACGTTGCGGTCAAGCGCCTCGCGCAGACCTCGCCGGAATTCGACTATTGCCGGAAGCGGGAGCGGGTCCAACAGACCCGACTGGACTGCCAAGACCAAGGCCACCTCATCGGCCAGCCGCAGCGGAGCGTGCTGCGGCTGGCCGAGAATTGCTCGGATGCGGGCACCGCGGGTCAGCTGGTCACGGACCCGCCTGTCCGGCATCCCGCCAAAACGGGTGAATATTTCAAGTTCAAGGAACTGGGCATAGTCGAGCCGCAGTGTCTCGGCCGCCTCACGCAGCGCGCGCGCCTGGGTTTTGCGGCCGACCCGGCTCACGCTGGTGCCGACGTCCACTGCCGGCTTCCGGCCTTCATAAAAGAGCTTGGCGTCGAGGACGATCTGGCCGTCGGCGATCGAAATCAGATTGGTCGGGATGTAGGCGCCCAGATTGCCCGCATCGGTCTCGGCGATCGGCAGCGCCGTCAAAGAGCCGCCGCCCCTTTCCTTGGAGAGTTTTGCAGCCCGCTCCAACAACCGCGCATGAACATAGAACACGTCCCCCGGATAAGCCTCGCGACCGGGTGATTGGCGTGTCAACAACGATATCTCGCGATGGCTGGCGGCGTGCTTTGTCAGGTCATCGACCACGACCAGGGCATGCTGGCCGCCGTCGCGAAAATACTCGGCCATCGTGAAACCAGCGAAAGGCGCAATCCATTGCAATCCGGGCGAGGTCGCGGACCCCGCCACGACGACGATGCATCGCTCGGGCGCCCCATTTGCGTGCATAGCGTCGATGGCCCGTCTCACGCTCGAACTCTTCTGTCCAACAGCGACATAAACGCAGACAATATCACTCATCCTTTGATTGATGATCGTGTCGACCGCGATCGTGGTCTTCCCGATAGCCCGGTCGCCGATGATCAGCTCGCGCTGACCGCGGCCGAGGGCGAACATCGTGTCGACAACGACGAGACCGGTCTGAACCGGCTGGGTCACGAGATCGCGGTCGATGATCGCCGGCGCTGGCCGCTCGACAGGTTCCAGCCTATCTGAGGCAACCGGCCCATGGCCGTCGAGTGGGCGGCCGAGCGGATCGACGATTCGGCCGAGCAGCGCCGGCCCCACTGGCACGCGTATTACGTCGCCGGTGCCGCGGACCGTGTCGCCGGCCTCGATTGCGTCCATCTCGTCCAATATGACGCAACCAACCCGGTCACGTTCGAGCACCTGGGCAAAGCCGAGCTGTCCCTTGTCGAACCGCAGCATCTCATCAAGCCGCGCATCGGGCAGTCCGGAGACCAGCGCGATGCCATCTCCAACCTCCTCAACCCGGCCGATTTGTTCGGTCTGTGGGCCGAGCGAAGCGGTGCGAACCTTGACGCGGGCGCGGTCCAGCCAAGGGTCAGGGCGAGTGTTAGCGTCAATTGTCATGCGTGAGGTCCGCAAGGATTTGCGAGAGATCCGCACGCCAACTATTGCTGATGACGAGCTGGGGGCTACGAAGCTCCAGACCGGCAATCAGATCAGGATCCGCCTTGAAAGCAATCTGAGGACGGGCTGCGAATGCCTCGCAGATCAGCTTCCGGTAGTGTGCCTGGTCGTTGGGATCGAGGGGCATTGCGCTGATGGCTTCGAGCGAGACACCGTTAACCGCCATGGCCCGTCGGGTCGGCTGCGGCAAGGCCCTGATCGCCTTCAGAAGCCAGTCCAGAAAAGCGGCGCGCACCGCCGGGCCGTCCAGGCGGGCAGCTAGGCGCGCTGCAATGTCGACCGCGAGATGGCTCGCGCGCTCGGCATTGGCCTTGTCAGCCGCCTCCTTCTCGTTCTGTATCGCCGCCCTGGCAGCCGCTTCCAGGGACGCCGCCTCCGTCGCGGCCTGCTCCAGACGCGCGGCCCGCGCCCGCTCGGCAGCTTCATGGGCGGCTGTCAGGATCGCCTCGCGTTCCTGCGCGAAGCGGGCGCGTGTCAGCTCGATCTCTGAGAGTGCCGCTGCCGCCTGGTTAGCCTTCGCCTCCCCTTCGGCCAGCATCCGCTGCGCCGTGGCGCGGCGCTGTTCGATAATCGCCGCGACCGGGCGCCAGAAGAACCGCGAAAGCAGCCAAACCAAGATAACGATGTTGACTGTCTGGAGGCCGAGTGTCCACCAGTCGATAGTCATGGCGTCATTTCAACAATGGATTGGCGAACAGCAACAGAAGCGCGATCACCAAGCAGTAGATCGCCATGGTCTCGATCATAGCGAGGCCGACGAACAACGTCCGAGAAATGGTATTGGCGGCCTCCGGTTGGCGCGCAATGGCGTCCATGGCTGCTGCGACCGCACGCCCTTCGCCGAGCGCTGGGCCGATTGCCCCGAACGAGACAGCCAAGGCGGCAGATATAATGCTGATCAGGGCTAACCAGTTCATGGCAAGGTCCTTTGGCTCGAGGCGTCTCGGGCGGGTTGTGCTTCACTGATCGCTCCGGCAATGAACACCATCGCGAGGATCGCGAAAATGTAGGCCTGCACCACCCCGGTCAGAAGGTCGAGCGCCATCAGCGGGATCGGCACGAGGAGCCCCGCGAGCGACAAAACGATGCCGATTACAAAGACGCCACTCATCACATTACCGAACAAGCGGACCAGAAGCGAAAAGGTGCGCGTGAGGCTCTCGATGAAATTGAGCGGGATCATAAGCGGATTCGGCGACGCGAAAGTCGCAAGGTAGCCGCGCACGCCGCCCGCGCGAATGCCGAACCAGCTCACCGCGACAAAGACAACCAGCGCAAGCGCAGCATCGGTCTCGAGATGGGCTGTCGGTGGCACGACACCCGGCACCAGCGAGGACCAGTTGGCCACGAAGATGAAGGCGAACAGCGTTCCGATGAAGGCGCGATAGGGGGTAGGCTCAACCCGCATCGTATCACGGATCTGGTTGTCGACGGTGTCGACGATGAGCTCCAAGGCGGCTTGGGTCACAGATGGGACGAGCGACAGCCGACGGGTGACTAGGATGCCGCCGAGCACCAGCGCGGCCATTATCGCCCAGGTGGTGGCCACCCCCGCAGTGATCGGCACCGGACCGAGATGGAAGAGAGCCACGCTCGTAAGTGGGGAGATCATGGCGCAACCTTTCGCACGCTGTACATAACCGCCGCACGGGCGATCAGAACACCGAGCGCGCTTACGAGCAGCGGCAGCGGACCGTTTAAGCTCGCCAACGCCAGCAGGCCGCCCAGAAGAATGAAGCGGCCGATTACCAAAGCGGCGGATGTCACCGCGCGACCACCTAAGGCGAATAAACGGACGCTCCACCAGACGGCTCGGAAATAGCATGTGCCGACCGCAATTCCTGCCGCGAGATAGGCGACGAAACCGAGCATGGCCCAGACCGGAAGGTTGTCGATCGACCACGAGCTCACGCGCTGTTCATCCATTTCCAGGCGGACCAGGAGCCGAGCGCCAACCCCACTATCAGGAGCGGCGCTGTGCAGAACAGTCCGGAGTTGAATGTTCGGTCAAGCCAGCGACCGGCGAAGACACCGAGCAGCATCGGCACGACGATGATCCATCCAAGCACGCCGATTTGGGCAACGCGGCGCGCTGCCGAGGGCTCCCCTTCGCGCAGCCAGCGGCCGTGACGTTTACTCCGGACCCGGACTCCTTTCACCAACGCATCGTCTTCCCTCGGTTCGGTTTTCGGCTCGGTCACAAGAACGCCGCCTCCGCTCCGCCACGCCCATCAGGCCGAAGATGACGCATGATCTGGCGAATTGCGTTCAGCTGCAGACGAGTACTCGCGACGTGCTCCGTCCGCTCCTTCTCGAGATCGGCGCGAAAGCGATGGAGGACCGTCTCGTCGAGGGTCGAGAGCTCATCGCCCACCACAGCTTCCCGCGTAGCGATGGCGATGTCCCGCCCGCCAGTGACGGAGAGGACGCCGCGGCGCACTGCGCAGTAGTGCCGGGTTCCATTCCCGCTCCTCCAACTCACGACGGAGATCACGAGGCTGGTCAGGAAGCTGGCGTGGCCCGGCAAGATCCCAAAGCTCCCGCTGGCGTCTTCCGCCCGCAGCGCCAGCACGCCGTCCTCATCAACGACGACGGAGAGCGGGGTAATGATATTCAGCTTCATCAGCGCTCCCCTATTTTCGCAACCGCCGCTTCCTTCTCGCGTGCCTCATCAAGAGTTCCGATCATGTACAGCGAACTCTCTGCCCAATCGTCGGTCTCGCCGTCGAGAATGGCACGACAGCCGGCGAGCGTGTCGGCGCGGGGGACGCTTTTCCCCGGAGCGCCAGTGAACGCTTCCGTGACGACAAAAGGTTGACTGAGAAAACGCTGGAGGCGCCGAGCCCGTTTGACAATTAGCTGGTCGCTCGCACCAAGTTCCTCCGTCCCGAGAAGTGCGATGATGTCCTGAAGGTCCTTGAAGCGAGCGAGCGCTTCGCGGGCGCGCTCGGCGAGGCTGTAATGCTCCTCACCTACCACAAGGGGATCGAGCAATACGGAGGATGAGCCGAGTGGATCGACGGCCGGGTAGAAGCCTTCAGCCGCCATAGTGCGCGACAGCATGACAACGCTATCCATATGGCTCGAGATCGCGGTGACTGCTGGATCGGTGAAGTCGTCAGCCGGAACGTAGACGGCCTGGATCGCGGTGACCGCCGCCCCTGCCACCGACGCGATACGCTCTTGCAGTGAGGCCACCTCGCTCGCCAAGGTCGGCTGGTAGCCGACACGCGACGGCAGCCGGCCCAGCAGGCTCGAGATTTCGGCGCCGGCCTGTACAAAGCGGAAGACATTATCCATCAGCAGCAGCACGTTCTGGTGCTTCTGATCGCGGAAATACTCCGCGATCGTTAACGCCGTCAGCGGCACCCGCCAGCGCGCGCCCGGCGGCTCGTTCATCTGCCCATAGACCAGCACGGTGCGGGCGAGCACGCCTGACCCCTGCATCTCCGTCAGAAGCTCATGGCCCTCTCGGGAGCGCTCGCCGATACCGGCGAAGACCGAGATCCCCCGATACTTCTCGACCATCGCGTGGATCAGCTCCATGACCAGCACGGTCTTGCCGACGCCGGCGCCGCCAAACATGGCAGCTTTGCCGCCCTGAGCGAGGGGCGCTAGAAGATCGATCACCTTGATGCCGGTCTCGAATACTGCGGTGGTTGAAGCTTCGTCTTCCAGCGCTGGAGGCGGATTGTGGATGCCACGACGCGGGCTATCTGGCGGCAGGGCAGGGCTGCGGTCGCGAACGGTCCCCACCACATCGAGTAGACGCCCTAAAATCGCTTCTCCGACCGGAACCGAAATCGGCGTACCTGTCGCACGCACCGGCGTATTGCGGGCAAGGCCCGCGGTCCCTTGGAGCGCGACACTGCGGACCGTTATCGGATCGATATGGCTGTGCACTTCGAGGACCAGCGCTTCGGGCCGGTCCCATTCGACAAGCAAGGCAGTGTTGATCGGCGGCAAAGTGTGGTCGTCGAAACGCACGTCGACGACCGCGCCCCGAATCGAAACCACAATACCGGTTGGTCCAACAGAGTTCATGAAGTCCAACAAGCGAGTCAGTATCGTGACAACGAGGGCATCGCACGAGCACGTGCGTCTAAACCTCAATTAGATTACCGGAAGGCGACGAGCCTTGATCCGGATCAAGGCGCCCAAATTCACTGGCTCCCGTGTGCAGAGCGGCTAGCCCCCGGTATCCGCACGGTCATCGATGCAGCACCACGCCAGCGTCCCAATCGGGCCAGGAACAGCTGAAATCAACATGATTGCGCCCAATGGTGGTGTAATCCAGGCCGCCGCGACGAGAACGCATGTCCACCGAATCGTATGAGGGATCAGGACCTGGGACGTGTCTCAGCTTCCGTCCGGTTCGATCGCGAATCGTGCGAACCAAGTCTTTCTCGATCAAACTCGCTGAGGAAAGCCAGGAGAATAGGGGATGCCGCAGAGCCAGAGTTGGTCGTCCCAAAAGGTGCATTCCGAGGAGAGATCGGACATCGAGATCGTGACAAAAGTTGAATGGTGAATCCGGGTTTCATTTAGCCGGGTAATTTGAGACCGGAGGCTAAGGCCGCATCTCTGGGTCGGCGAGTACCATTCGCCGCCGTGCGCACGGGCAATCGAGCGGGCGACGGCGAGGCTAAGTCCGACGCCGCCCGCCTCAGGATTGCGTCAACCTTCGATACGGTAGAACGGCTCGAATATTTTTTACGCTCGCTGCGCGGAATGCCCGGTTCGCGGTCCTCGACCGCTGCTGACGAGATCATGCGATTTCTGCGTGACTCCCAGGTCTACCTGCTGTTCATGGTAAGTGCCTCTCGGTCCTCAGCTCCCAGGACTGGGTACGGACGCCTGGCAGCACCGCTGCGGCCGACACCACCAGCCGCTTCAGCGCTTCCCATTCCGAGATGGCGCCCGCGCAAGGGCCGGTGCTTCTCGAAGTCAATTACGGCGGCGACCTCAACCTCGCCCAGCTGGCCCACGGCACCGGCGTTCTCGACGACCGCTACGCCGAGCATCTCGCGCGCTGCGGCTACCGCCTCTGACCGCCACCAACACGCACCCGTAAAGCCTCGCGCCGGTTCGGCGTGGCGCCATCGGAGTGTGGCCGACATCACCGTTCGGCACATTCCTCCCGGTTCGTTCGCAGAAAGCCCCCCGACAACGAGCGTGTGACGAGCGCAACGGCAACGAAGGCTCGCTACCGCGGGTGCCGGCGGCGCCGCAAGGGGAGCCGCTCCGCGGCCGCACGATGCGCCCTTGCCCCGCCACCGGCTCCGCGGTCCCCGCGCGCCCAAGGGCGAAGTGGAGCTGACGGCAGACCCGCCGTC
>Ga0335075_10000911_pt1 | contig 50084 bp, 47 predicted proteins | sample Lox_Sample_24_FD_206723 | JGI IMG/M metagenome (GOLD analysis project Ga0335075, IMG submission 206723) | Soil microbial communities from Loxahatchee National Wildlife Refuge, Florida, United States - Lox_Sample_2.4 | ecosystem: Environmental > Terrestrial > Soil > Wetlands | place: USA... | reverse complement strand
GGAAGACCGCAGCGGTCACCGGGGCGTCCAGCGGGATCGGGCGGGCGATCGCGCTGCGCCTGGGCGAGGCCGGGGCGCACGTGTTCGCGGCCGGGCGCCGGGCGGAGGCGCTCGCGGGCACGGTGCAGGCGGTGGCAGGGGCCGGCGGCGCGGCCACCGCGGTGGCGGCCGACCTGCGGGATCCTGGCGCGGTCCAGGGCCTGGTCGACCGGGCGGTGACTGACACCGGCCGGCTGGACGTGATGGTCAACAACGCCGGGGTGTCGTTCGGCGGCCCGCTCGCCGACGGCGACCCGGAGGCATGGCGGGAGATGCTCGAGGTCAACGTGCTCGCGCTGGCCGTGGGGTCACGGGCGGCGGTCCGCGCCATGCGGGCCTGCGGCGCCGAGGGGCACATCGTCAACGTCTCCTCCAGCGCCACCCGCCTGGTGGCACCGGGTTTCTACGGGGCCACCAAGGCGGCGGTCAACGCGATCACCGCCTCGCTGCGGCAGGAGCTGGAAAGCGACGCGATCCGGGTGGTCACCGTGATCCCCGGCCGGACGGCGACCAACCTCGCCCGTTATCAGCCGGACCGGCTGCGCGTCCTGGCCAGTGCCGATGACGTGGCCCGGGCGGTGCTGTTCGCGATTACCCAGCCCATCGAGCTGAGCATCTCCGAGATCGCCGTCCAGCCGGCCAGGTGGCTGGCTGTCCCGGCATGAACCCGCCGCGCGGGGGCGCCGAGGCCCGGCGCGCGGTGATCTTGGACGCGGCACTGCGGGTGTTCGGCCAGTACGGTTACCGCCGCACCTCGATGGACGACATCGCCCGCGAGGCGCAGATCGGCAAGGGCACCATCTACCTGAGCTTCGCCAGCAAGGAGGAGGTCTTCCAGGCGCTGGCCCAGCGCCTGGCCCAGCAGATGCTGGCCGGCGCCGAGGCTGCCAGCCGCCGGCCCGCAACGACCGCAGACAAGCTGGCCGCGATGCACGCCGCCTGGTTCGGCACATACGCCGACACGATCCGCCGCTCCCCGCACGCGGCCGACCTGCTTGACGCCAAGCACCAGCTGTCAGCGGACCTGGCCGCAGACGCCGCGAGCCGCTACAAGCGGCTCGTCCGCGAGACCATCACCGAGGCCGCCGCCGCCGGGGAACTGGACCTAGAGCCGGCCGGACTCACGCCCGATACTGCCGCCGAGCTGCTGATCGCCTCCGCCCGCGGGCTGGAATCCAGCACGTCCTCGCCCGCCACCTACCGGCGCCACCTCGCCACGCTCGTCCGGGTCATGATCGCTGGGCTGGCCAGCAGGCGGGGTCCGCCCGGCCCGGCGCTGCCATAATGGCGCGGTCCGGACAATGGGAGGAGCGTTGTCGGTGAGCAACTACTTGGACTATTCCGGCCGGGAGGACGCGCTGAGCGGGGGCGCACGGAAGATCGCGGTGGACACGCCCGCGGGACGGTTCGGTGTGTGGGTGAAGCGGGTCGGCAACCATCCCGAGTTGCGGTTGCTGTTGCTGCACGGCGGGCCCGGGTCCACCCATGAGTACTTCGAGGCGTGCGACAGCTACCTGCCGGCGGCCGGGATCGAGTACTACTACTACGACCAGCTCGGGTCCGGGTTCAGCGACCAACCCGACGAGCCGTCACTGTGGGACCTGGACCGGTTCGTCGGCGAGGTGGAGCAGGTCCGCCTGGCGCTCGGGCTCTACCGGGACGACTTCGTGCTGCTCGGCCACTCGTGGGGCGGGATCTTGGCCATCGAGTACGCGCTGGCCCACCAGCAGCACCTGCGCGGGCTGGTCATCTCCAACATGATGTCGGACGTCCCGGCCTACAACGCCTACGCCGAGCAGGTGCTGATGCCGCAGATGGACCAGGCTGCGCTGGCCGAGATCAAGGCGTTCGAGGCGGCCGGGGACACCGAGAACCCCAGGTACATGGAACTGCTGATCGAGCAGCACTACGTCCACCACGTGCTGCGCATGCCGCCCGACGACTGGCCCGACCCGGTGCAGCGCGCGTTCGCGCACATCAACCCGGCCATCTACGTGTCTATGCAGGGGCCAAGCGAGCTCGGCATCAGCGCCGACGCCAGGCTGGCTCGCTGGCAGCGGACGGCCGAACTGGCCACGATCGAGGTGCCGGCGCTGGTTATCGGCGCCCGCCACGACACCATGGACCCGGCGCACATGCAGATGATGGCCGAGCGCCTGCCCCGCGGCCGCTACCTGCACTGCCCGGACGGTAGCCACATGGCCATGTACGACGACCAGCAGGTGTACTTCAGCGGCCTCATCGACTTCCTGCGCGGCCTTTAGTGACCGTTGCGTTCGAGCGCGTCGTGCCCGTCAGGTGGCGTGACACCGATGCCCAGGGCCACGTGAACCACGCCGTGTTCCTCACCTACCTCGAGGAGGGCCGGGATGCGTTCTACGTGCAGGTCCTTGGCGGCGGTCCGAACTACGTGGTGGCCCGGCTCGAGGTGGACCTGCGCGCCGAGGTCCGTCACCCGGACCAGCAGGTGACGGTGCGGATAGAGGCGGAACGACTGGGCACGACGAGCCTGACCACCCGCGAGACGATCCTCACACCGTCGGGGGAGGTGGCGGCCGAGGCGCGCGTGGTCTCGGTGCGCTGGGATCCGGGCCTACGCCAGCCGGTCCCGTTCACCGAGGCCGAACGCGCGAGGGTCACGGCGGCCATGGGATTAGGCTGATGGCCGTGGAAAAGCCCAAGCTGCCCGGTTGGCTGAAGCTGGTCAACCCAGTGGTCATGTTCCTGAACAGGATCGGCCTGCCGGTCGGCCCCCTGGAGGTGCTCACGACGACCGGCCGGCGCAGCGGCAAGCCGGTAAGCACTCCGATCTCGATCCTGACCGTCGACGGGCAACGTTATATCTGCACCGTGGGCGACACGAACTGGGTGCTGAACGCCCGCGCCAACCCTCGCGTCACGCTCCAGCGCAGCCGACGCAAGTACACGGCGACCCTGGCCGAGGTACCGGAGGCCGATCGCGGCGCGATCCTGCGTCAGTTCCCGGTCAAGATTCCCGGCGGAGTTTCGTTCTTCCGCTACTCGCTCGGCATCAGCGGGAGCCCAGAGTCGTTCGAGCAATCCGCGGATCGCTGCCGGGTGTTCCGGATCGTGTCCGCGTTATCGTGCCGCGTTATCGTGCCGCGCTGTTGTGATGGCGCGACGTCGCGACGGCCGTTTTCCTGTTGCCGTGCGCGGTATCGGGCCGGGCGGGGGCGGCCGACAATGAGGCCATGGCAGTCGAGTCCAAGGCGGTGCTGCCGGAAGTACACCGGATCGGCGGGCTCATCGGCGCGGAGATCCGCGGGCTTGACCTGACCCGTCAGTACCCCGACGAGACGTACCAGGCGGTAGGGCAGGCGTGGGCCGAGCACGGCGTCATCTTCTTCCGCGACCAGCGCCTGGATGCGGAGCAGCGGGAGAGATTCGCCCGGCGGTTCGGTGAGATCAGGACGATGCAGCAACTGCGGAAGGAACCGGACCAGACCAGGAACGTCGGCGAGAGCTGGCACGTGGACATGACCTGTTTCGACGAGCCGCCGGTCGCCACGATCTTGTTCGCCGAGCAGGTCCCGTCGTACGGCGGCGATACCCTGTGGGCCGGAATGGGCCCGGCCTTCGAGGCGCTGTCCGAAGGACTTCGGCGCACCCTGCTCGGCCTGCGGGCGGTACACGCGAACGTGCGCAAGCTCGGCCCGAGCTACGAGCAGACCTCGCCGCCCGAGCCCTCGATCGCCGAGTACGACGCGGCCGAGGGACCGCTGCATCCGGTGGTCACCGTTATCCCCGAGACCGGTCGCCGGATCCTCTACGTCAACCCGGAATACACCACCCGCTTCGAGGGCTGGACGCGCCGGGAGAGCCTGCCTCTGCTGCGCTACCTGTTCGAGCACGGGGGCAAGCCGGAGTTCGTCACCAGGTTCCGCTGGGAACCAGGCTCGATCGCGTTCTGGGACAACCGCCAGGTATGGCACCTGGCGGTGAATGACTACCACGGGATGCGCCGTGTGATGAACCGCATCCTGCTGGCCGGCACCAAACCCCTGCCCGCCGCCTAGCGACACCTGACTCGATTGTGCTGCTCGTAACCGGGCCCGGGCGGGACGATTAGTTTCGTGGACCCAGTCCGTCTGGTTCTTAAACGAGGCGTACGGCGCCCACCCCACTCAAGGAGGTTGCATTGAGCCTTCCAGAGGTCGTGTCCCGCGAGCAGTGGACCGAGGCCAGGCTGCGGCTGCTCGCTGCGGAGAAAGAGATGACCCGCCGGCACGACGAGCTCAATGCCGAGCGGCGTCGGTTGCCGATGGTCAAGGTCGAGAAGGACTACGCCTTCGAAGGACCGAAGGGAGCCGCCACGCTGGCCGACCTGTTCGACGGGAACAGCCAGCTCATCGTGCAGCACGTCATGTACGGGCCGGACTGGGACGCGGCCTGCCCGGGCTGCACCGCAGGGATCGACGAGCTTTCTGAGGGCGTGCTCGCCCACGTCCGCTCCCGCGACACCGGTTTCGCCCTGGTCTCACGTGCGCCGTTGGCCAAGCTCGAGGCGTACCGGACCAGCCGGGGCTGGACGGCGCCGTGGTATTCCTCGTACGACAGCGAGTTCAACTACGACTTCCACGCCACGCTGGACGCGTCGCGGCCGCAACTGGAGTACAACTTCCGGCCCGAGCCCGACCTAGTTGCCGACACGCCATACACCGAGATGGCCGGGTTCAGCTGCTTCTTGCGCGACGGCGACGAGATCTTCCACACCTACTCGACCTACAGCCGCGGCACCGAGTACATCGGCAACGCCTACACACTGCTCGACCTGACCGCATTCGGCCGCTCTGAGGACTGGGAGGAACCGAAGGGCCGGGCGCCGCGGCTGCACGGCGCCGACCCGACGTTCACCGACTGAGCGCTACCGGTCCGAGGCGTTCCGGACGGACTGATAGGCGAGGTAGGTGATGCCGCCCTCGAGGGTCTGGATCTCGAGGAGACGCATGGGCTTGCTTTGCGTGGTCTGGCCGAACAGGCGCTCGCCGGTTCCGAGCACGATCGGGAAGACCTTCAGCCGCAGCTCGTCGACCAGGTCGTGCTCGATCAGCGAGCGGACCAGCTGGAAGCTGGCGGGGACGACGATGGTCCCGTCCATCTGCTGCTTGAGCGTCGAGACCTGGTTAAGTGCATCGCCCTTGAGGACCGTCGAGTTGTTCCAGGCGGGATGTTCGAGGGTCGAGGACACCACATACTTGGGCACGGCGTTCAGTCTGTCCGCCAGTTCGCCGTTGCGAGATGGCCACCGCGCGGCGAACCACTCGTAGCTCCGCCGGCCAAGCAGCCAGGCCTCGGCCTCCAGCGCCTCGTCGAGCGCGAGCCGGCCGAGCTGCGGGCTGTTCTTGATCAGCCCGACCCAGCCGCCAGCCCTGAAGCCCTCGTCGCCGGCCGGGTCGGAGATAACTCCGTCAAGCGTGACGTTGTCGCTCACGACGATCTTTGCCATGTCGGTTCTCCTGTCGTGGTGGGTCAGGTGTCGATGATGGATACACCGCGGCGTCGCGAAACTGGGCGGCCGCCGACCGCCCAGTTCGCTCACCGGGCGGTGTACATACCGGACGGGGACGCGGCAAGGTGCGGGAAGAAGGTGACGCTTGTGGAGCCGGCGGGGTCCGAACTGATCGCCCGGGCGCGGGCCGGGGACGGCGAGGCGTTCCGGGAGCTGACCGAGCCACACCGGCGGGAGCTGCAGGTGCACTGCTACCGGATGCTCGGATCGTTCCAGGACGCCGAGGACGCCGTCCAGGAAACGCTGCTCGCCGCCTGGCAAGGCCTGGCCGGGTTCATCGAGGAACGCGCGTCGCTGCGCACCTGGCTGTACAAGATCGCCACCAACCGGTGCCTCAACGCGCTGCGCTCGGCCCGCCGGCGAACCGTCAGGGAGCCGAAGGGGTGGAACGTGCCTAAGGTTGAACCGCCCGAGCCGACCAGGCTCGGCGAAGTGGTCTGGTTGCAGCCGTATCCCGACGCACTCCTGGAGGATGCGGCCGGCGCGCCGCCGGGCCCGGAGGCCCGCTACGAGCAGACCGAGGCCATCTCGCTGGCCTTCGTGACCGCCCTGCAGGTGCTGCCACCGCGCCAGGTCGCCGTGCTCATCCTGCGCGACGTCCTCGGATACCACGCCGGCGAGGTGGCCGGCATGCTGGATACGACCGTCGAATCGGTCAACAGCGCCCTCAAACGCGCCCGCGCCAGCCTGCAGCGCCGCCTGCCGGCCGCCGCCGGCCACCAGCCGCCTCCGGCCGGCTCAGCGGCCGAGGAGGCCATCGTGGCCAAGTTCGTGACCGCGTGGGAATCGGCCGACCTTGATGCGCTGGTGGCCCTGCTGACCGATGACGTCTTCATCTCGATGCCGCCGATGCCGTTCGAATACGAGGGCCGGGACGCGGTGGCCCGCTTCTGCGCCAGCCTGTTCGGCGCGGGCCGCAGGTTCGACCTCGTCCCGGCGCGGGCCAACGGCCAGCCGGCGTTCGGAGCTTACCTGCGCAGTTCCGACGGCGTCAGCCACGGGACCGGCCTGTACGTCGTGAGCCTGGCCGGCGACCGGATCTGCGCCATGACCCGCTTCGAGGCCGCCGTGCTGCCATGGTTCGGGCTACCGCGATCGCTGCCGAGCCGCTAGCCGAGCATCGGCGCGCTGCTAGCCAGCGCTGGTGAGCGCGTCGAAGGCCTGCTCCATCAGGTCGGGCAACTCGGGGTTTCCGTCGTTCTCGACCCAGGTGAGGATGGCGGTGCTCGCGGCGGCCAGGCAGGCCGCCACGGTGACCCTGTCGGCGAAACTGGGCTGCCGGTGGTCCTGGCTCGCGCTGAGGGCCTGCAGGATGAGCTGCTGGGTGGCGATCTGGTCGGCCCAGAGGCGCTCGCGCAGGGCGGGGGTCGAGACGATGAGCTTGTTCTGGGCCAGCAGGGTGTCGCGCTGGGTGTCGTAGATCTGCCGCAGTCCCTGGACAAGCACTGTGCGGATCCGTCTGGTGAGCGGCCAGGCGTCCGGGGTCTGGGCGATGAAGCTGGCGATGAGGGGGTCGTAGCCATCGGACAGGACCACGTCTTCTTTGGCGGGGAAGTAACGGAAGAACGTCATGTGCGAGACGCCGGCCGCGGCGGCGATCTGCTCGACGGTGGTGGCGTCGTACCCGTGCTCGCGGAACAGCCGCAGCGCGCTGGCGCGGATGCGGTCGCGGGTGGCGGCCTTCTTGCGCTGCCGCCAGTCCGGTTCGTGTTCGGTCACAAGGTCATCGTCGCGTACCTGAGTCCGGGACCGCGGTCGCGGGGGCCTGCGGTGAGGGCGTGCCGCCCGGGATACCCCGCCCGGGCAGGTACCGGAGGCTGGTGAAGATGGCGGCGACGGCGACCGCGGCGCAGATGAGCATGACGGTGCTCATGCCGTGCAGGAAGGCCGTCCCCGCCGCGGCCCGCAGGTCGGGGCCGGCGGAAGGCAGTCTGCTTGCGATCTGCACCGCCTGGTTGACGGAAGCTCGTGCGGTGGCGGCATCCCGGGCGGACAGGGCGGACAGGGCGGGCCGGAGATCGTGGGCGTAGGTGGCGGACAGCACGCTGCCAAGCACGGCGACGGCAATCGCCCCGAAGGCATTGCGCAGAGCGCTGTTCACCGAGGCGCCGATTCCGGCATCGTCGCCGCCCGCGGCGGCCATGACCGTATTCATCGCGGCGCCGACCGAAACGCCGGTGCCGAGCCCGCACAGTGCCAGCCCGGTTGCCACGACAGCGTAGCCTGTGGCCAGGTGGACCTGGCTGAGCACGGCCAGCCCCGCTGCCAGCACCGCCAGCCCAGCGGCCACGGTCAGCCTGGTGCCGGACGCCCGCGCGATCGGGCGGACGGCGCCGCCTCCGGCGAACAGGCCGCCCATCATCGGCATTAGCCGCAGCGCGGCGCTGACCGGGTCCTGGCCGAGGACGCTCTGGAGGTACTGGGTCGCCACGAACAAGATCCCGTACAGCGCCACCGAGACGGCGACGGTGGCGGCGGTACCCCAGGTGAATCGCTTGTCGGCGAACAGTGCCGGGTCGATGACAGGGTTCGCCGAGCGGCGCTCGCGGAGTGTGAAGGCGGCGAGCAGCAAGGTTGACCCGGCCAGCAGGCCCCAGGTGGATGGCGCCGTCCAGCCGTGTTCCGGGCCGTTGATGAAGCCCCAGACCAGGCAGGTGACCGCCCCGGTTGACAGCACCGAGCCCGGGGTGTCCAGCGCGGGCGCGGCGGGGTTGCGTGACTCGGGCATCAGCACGGCGCCCGCAGCCAGCGTCAGGCAGACGGCGGGCACGTTGATCCAGAACACCGAGTGCCACGAGAAGTGCTGCAACAACAGGCCGCCGAGCACGGGCCCGAGCGGCAACGCGAGCGCGATCGCCGCGGTGAGGATGCCGATGGCCGCGGGGCGGTCATCATCCCCGAACGCCGCCGAGACGACCGCCAGGGACAGCGGGTACACGATCCCGGCGCCCAGCCCCATCAGCGCCCGCGCCGCGATCAACTCTCCCGCCGAGACCGACAGCGCACACCACAGCGACGCCGCCAGGAACACCGCCAGGCCGGCCAGCAGCAGCCGCTTGCGGCCCAGGCGGTCCCCGGCCATCCCGGCGGGCAGCATGACCCCGGCGAAGACGAGCGAGTAGGCGTCCACCAGCCATTGCAGGTCCCCGGTGCCAGCATGCAGCGCCGCCGAGATCGTCGGCAGCGCGATGTTCAAGATGGTCAGGTCCAGGTTCACCACGACCACCGCCAGGCATGTCACGCCCAGCATCCACCATCGTCCGCCCCGCATCACGCCTCCGTATGTTAGTCAGTAATATGTTAGTTGATAACATAATCATGACTCGGCGGGAAATGCAAACGCCCGCACCCCCAGGCTCGAGCGGTATGGTCTATAGTGGATATATCCACAGTGGACACAATTTGGGAGGGGACGATGATCACCAGTCTCGCCGCCGTCGCGCTGTACGTGTCTGACCAGGAACGCGCGCGAACGTTCTATGCCGACGTGCTCGGGTTCGAGGTCGCGACGGACGCCCAGATGGGTCCGCAGGGCCGCTGGATCGAGGTCGTGCCGCCGGGCGCGCAGACCGGGTTCGTGCTCGCGGACGCCGGCGGCTTCGGCCAGGCCGACCGGGTCGGCAAGTCGGCCGATGTGACGCTGAAGTGCCCGGACGTCACCGAACTCCACCGTGACCTGGTGGCGAAGGGGGTCCCGGTGACCGAGCCCGAGGTCCAGCCCTGGGGTACGTTTATCAAATTCACCGATCCGGACGGGCACCAGTTCGTCGTCAGTAGCCGATGAACCGCTCCAGGCGCTCCGGGCCTGGCCGGTGGTAGGCCCAGGGACCAGACCGTGAGGCAGTCGCTTGTCGGAGCCGTTGACCCCGGCGATGTTCGCCCTCCTGTTGGCGCTGACCGAGGGAGAACGGCACGGCTACGGCCTCATGGGCGACGTCGACCGGCTCACCGAGGGCGCGATCACGCTGGGGCCTGGCACGCTGTACCGGACACTACAAAGGCTGCGGGTGGAGGGCCTGGTCGAGGAAACCGGCGCCGACCCGGAGGCGGCACGCGCCGACCGCCGGGCCGAGCGCCGACGACGGTATCGCATCACGCCCGCGGGATATGCCGCAGTCAGGAACGAGGCGGAGCGGCTCGCCGCGCTGCTGGCCAGTGACGCCGCCCAACGCCTCCTTGAGGGCCAGCCCGCCGCCGGAGAATGATTACGTGGACGATAGCGTGGCCGGTGAGTTTCCCGGCGTCACACCCCAGCTCACGGTGCCCGACGCGGACGTGGCGGCGCGGTTCTACCGCGCGGCATTCGGCGCCGACGAACTGCTGCGCAACCACGGGCCAGACGGCCGCGTCATGCACTGTGAGCTGCTGATCAACGGCGGCCGGCTGCTGTTGCACGACGACTACTCCCCCGGCCGCGACCAGACCCCCCTCGCCCTCGGCGGCACGCCGGTGGTCCTTCACCTGTACGTCGCCGACGTGGACGCTACGTTCGCCGCTGCTCTGGAGGCCGGAGCCACCGCGGTGACGGAGCCCAGGGACATGTTCTGGGGCGACCGGTATGCCCAGCTGCGCGACCCGTTCGGCCATCAGTGGTCGCTCGCGACGCCGCGCGAGGAACTGTCGGTCGCCGATCAGGAAGCCCGCGGTGACCAGTGGGCGGATGAGACGGACTGGCCCAGGCGGTTAACCCCGCGCAGGGTCGCTGAGCCCCACGCTGGCCCCGACGCCGGATACCAGGGCGCCGAGGTCCCGTCCGGGTTGGGGCCACGGCTGCATAGCCTGAACTGCATGGACCTGGACCGCGTGGCCGCTGGCGCGATCCTAGTTCTGTTCGTGGCCGGAGTGTTGCGCGATCGCCGCAGCTTTGCCAACGCGGTCCTGCTCGGCCTCGGGCTCGCGCTGCTCGCGCTCGGCACGGCAGAACGGCTGGCCAGGGCACACGACCCGGCGGCCAGGCTGGTACTGCTTGCCATATTCGTGCTTGTGGCCCTGGGTCCGTTCGTCCTGTCCGGCTATCTCGTGATCAACGGCGTGACGATGGTGCGCAGGGAAAGCATGCGGCCGGCCAACCTGCTGTCGCTGCTGGCGGGGGTGGCCATCCTGGCGGTCACCGGATTTGAGATGGCCACGCCGCTGGTCCGCTCGGACGAACTCGCCCTGTCGGCCACGATCGTCATGCTGCTGTTCGGCTACGTGTCGTTTCAGTGCGGATCGTTCGTGCTTTACGCCTTCTTGTACGGCCGCCTGCCCATGCCGCGCCACGCCGGCTTCGTCGTGGTGCTCGGCTCCGGGCTGCTCGACGGCGGACGGGTCCCGCCGCTGCTGGCCAGCAGGCTGGACCGGGGTTACTCGGCCTACCAGGCACTGGCGGCACGCGGGTGCGACCCCGTGCTGATCGTCTCCGGCGCCAAGGGCGGCGACGAGCGCATCTCCGAGGCCGAGGCGATGGAGGGCTACCTGACCGCGCGCGGCTTTCCCGCGGGCCGGATCCAGCGGGAGGACCGGTCGGCAAACACCCAGGAGAACCTCACCTACAGCAAGGCGATCATGGACCGGCTCCGCCCCGGTGCCGCGTGCGTCATCGTGACCAGCAACTACCACGTGTTCCGCACGGCGATGATCGCGCGCCGCGTCGGCGTGCGCGGCCAGGTGACCGGCGCCCGCACGGTCGGCTACTACTGGCCGAGCGCCACCCTGCGCGAGTTCGCCGCGGTCTTCCTCGGCTACAAGGCCGTCAACCTCGCCGTCTGCTTCCTGCTCGTCGCGGTCCCTGTGGCGACCACCCTGCTGCATCACGCGCCCGCCGGGGCGGCGGGAAGTTAAGCCCATACGGCGTCGGCCAGCTCCAAGCGGGCCCGGACGTCGCGGACGAGCGCGGGCAGGTCCGGCCCGGGTTGCGCGAGCCGGTCCTGGACGCTGGACAGCCCGGCCCGTTCGGTCAGCCGCTTCTCGTTGAGCGCCCATTGGCCGGCGGCGGCCAGGCGGCCCTGGGCCGCGGCCAGCACGGCCTGGCACAGGTTGGCCAGGCAGGCGACCCGGTCCCCGCGGCCGGCGTAAACATCCGCGAAGTACAGCGCCCCGGCCGCCAGCCGGAACCAGGCGGTGGGCGCGGTCTGCCGCAGCTTCGGCGGGAACCCGGGCCGGGGAAGCTCGCCGGCCAGCACCCGGCCAAGTGCGAGCTCCCCGGTCAGGACATACGTGGCGATCCCGGCCACGTAGCCGACTTCGCGCTGGATCTCGAACCTTCCATCTTCGGCCGCGGCTGTCCAGGTCAGCACCTGGTCCAGGTCGCGGTAGATGAGGTCGACCTTGGCGTCGTCTACCGTCAGCCAGGCGCCGCCGTTCACGATGCGGCCCCAGTCGCCGGGAGCGAAGACGCGGCCCGGCCAGCCGAGCGCGACGATGTCGGCCGGGTCGAGCCCGCCCCGGTAGTACAGGCCGAAGTCCCAGTCGGAACCCTCGACCGCGGTATTCGTCGCCCTCGACCCGCCCAGGGTGACGGCCACGACCCCGGGGATCGCGGCCAGACGCGCGGCGAGGTGCTCCATCCGGACAAGTATTCACCAGCCCGGCCAGGCGGGCACCGGCATTCCGGGCGTAGTCGTTCAGCGCGCCCAGAAGGTCAGGGCGCGGGCCAGCCAGAAGGCGGCGAGGGCCTGGGCCAGGCCGGCCACCAGGGTGCCGGCCACGCCGACCGCGGCGTGCGGCGGCAGGCCAGCCAGGGCCGCGACCTCGCGCGCGGTCGCCCCGGCCGGGGCGCCGGACAGGACCGCCGGCCACCATAGCGCGGCGCCCCAGCCGGCCAGCACGGCCAGCACCGCCAGGCCCAGCGCCGGGCGGCCCCGCCACGGCCCGGCCCCGGCCACCGCACCAACCACGAACGGGCCGAACCACCAGCCGAACCCCGCGGCCAGCCCGAGCAGCGCCGCGGCGACGGCGAAGACGGCAAGCCAGGTCAGGACCGAGCCGCGGGTCCGGCGGGGCGTGGACCGGAACGAGGGCTGGCGGGGCACGCGCGGGCGCGGCGGCGGCTTGCCCGGGGACCGCAGGTCGCCGAGCCGGTAGGCGCCCGGCTTGCCGAGCCGCTTCGGGTCGTCAGCCACCGGTCAGCGTCCACTTCAGCGAGCCGGCGGGCTTGCCGGGGACCGGGACCGGCAGGTACTGGCCGTCCCACCACAACGCCACCTGGTCGGTGTACCAGGGCGAGGCGGGGTTCTCGCTCTGCCCGCCGGGGTAGATGCCCTGGGCGCTGACGCCCGCCGCGGACAGGCTCACGATCATCCGCCAGCTCGGCCCGGTGCTTGCGGTCATCCCGCCGTCGGCGGCGTCCGGCGTGAACGGGTCGCCGCCGGCGGCCCGGGGGCCGTAACCGAGGCCGTTCGTCCCGCTGAGGGCGGGGAACTCGCGGGAGTGCAGCCGTCCCCAGGTCCACTGCGCGGGCGAGCCGCCCAGCGTCGAGGCCAGGTGCGAGGTCGCCGCGCCGAACGCCTCGCGGATCACCTCGGCATCCGTGCGACGCTGCCCGGACGGCAGGCTGAACGCCGGGTTGGCGGGGTCGTTCAGCGTCCACGCCTCGAGGTCCTCGTCCAGGCTGACCTGGCCGACGTTCACCGTGAGGCCCGCACGGTCCTTGGCCGTGGGGACCTTGGCCTGGTTCCACCACGGCCGGAACACGTCATCAAGGTAATCGTCCCAGAACGTCCACCAGATGCTCGCGGCCGGGGAATCGACCGCCATGGCGTCGTTCCAGGTAGCGAGGAGGTGAACCGCGGACCGTTCGGAAGAAGAAAGAGAGGTACCGGTCAGGGCGGTCACGATTTCGGGGACAACGCTGGGGGCGAGTCCGTCGGTCAGGCTGGTCTGGATGGCGGCGAAGCTGGCCGGGGTGAGCGGTGCGGTGCGGTCCTTCAGCGCTTGGTAGATGGTCGCGGCGCGGTAGCCGGGGTCGAAGAAATCGGCGCTTGTACCGATGTACCAGGGGTAGGCGGCGGTGACCGGGCGCTGGTTGGCGGTGGCGAGCACGTGCGAGGGCGGGTCGTAGGCCTGCGGCACGGCCGCATAGGGGATGACGCCGGTCACGTCGCAGCCGCCGGTGCCGCTCATCGGCAGCCAGGGCTGGCAGCCCGCTTTGACCTGCGGGTAGTAACCGGCCGAGATCGCGGCGATGTTGCCGCCCGCGTCGGCGTAGACGAAGTTCTGCGACGGGGCATACCAGTGGGCCAGGGCCGCCTTGAACTGGGTGAAGTTGGCGGCCGTGTCGACGCTGAGGATGTCGGCCAGGTCGGGTGAGGGGACGTTGCCCATCCAGTCGACCGAGGTGGTCTGCCCGGCCTGGGTCATGATCGGGCCGTGCACGGTGATGTCAACGGTCAGGTGCACGGTCGCGGCGCCGCGCACCGGGATGGTGTAGCGGACCACCTGCATCTTGCGCCACGCGCCGTCCCAGTAGTACTCGTCGCCCCTGGTCTTTTCTTCGTAGAAGAACGTGGCCTGGTTCTGGACGTTGGTGAGCGACCAGGCGATGTGGGCGTTGTGCCCGATCAAGATCCCGGGCAGGCCGGGCACGCTGACGCCGGCCACGTCAAGGCCCGGGGCGGAGAGGGCGACCTCGTACCAGACCGACGGGATCGTCTGCGGCAGGTGCGGGTCGCCGGCCAGCAGAGAGCCGCCTCCCTTGACGGCCGGCCCGTTGGCCGCCCAGGCGTTGCTGTCCGGGTACTCGTGGAGCTCGCCTGCGGGTAGCTGGCTGAACTGGGCGAGCAGGGTTCCCGCCGCCTGTGCCTCCGGCGTTGTTATGGCCGAACGGGCCGTGGTGCTCGCGGCCGCCCCGCCGCTCGCAGCCGGGGCCGAGGCCGTGCTTGCGGCGTTGGGAGGGAGCGGGGTCAGCGGAAGCTTTGTGTAGGGGCCGGTGTCGTAGGGGGTCTGGGCGTTCGGCGCGATGATGGGGAACCAGGCCATGGTGCGGGCGGCGCCGAGGGAGCGCTCAAGCAGCGCGTAGTCAAGCGGAGTGGTGGTGAAGTCGAGTTCCTCGGTGAGGTCGCCCTGGATGACCAGGCTGTCCACCGGGGTCCAGGCCGACGGGTAAACCCCGGCGAGGGTGAACGTGGCCGGCCACTGGCCGCTGGCCCGGTCCTGCGCGATGTCGTCGTTCACGCCCTGGGCGTAGGCGGTCAGCGCCTGCGCGGCCGGGCTGGCCTTCGGCATCTGGGCCCATTCGGCCCGCGCGGTGCGCAGCGGGCCGAGCCTGAGCTCCATCTGGTCCGAGGCCAGGTCCGACGGGCCGCCGAGCTGGGCCAGGCGCCCCTCCCCCAGCCGGCGTTCCTCGTCCATCTCGACCAGGCGGAACCGGGCGTGCACATAGCCGAGGGCGAGAAACAGGTCGTGATCGGTAGCGGCGGTGATGGAGGAGACGCCGTGATCGGTGAACGTGACGGAGACCGGGTGCTGCAGCCCGGGCAGCTTGAGCGTTTGCGAATGCACCGGCTCGCCGCCGGCGGCCGAGGTCCACACGCCGCGGAGCGGGTCCAGGGCGGGCCCGAGCGCCGGGATCGTGCCGTAGCCGAACCCGAGCACGCCGAGCACGACGACGCAGACGCAGGCGGCGGCGACGATGTTGACGGTCCGGCCGGCCAGCCGCGCCCGGACCCCGCGGCGCCCGCGGCGTTCGCGCCCGAAGTGCACTTGCCGCGCCCGCATGGCACCAGTTGTACCACCGGCGGGTAACACCGGCCGCGGGCCCGCTATCGCGCCCGGTCGGGCCGGACGCGGGGCCGTTTGGCCGGGGTGAACCCCGGGTTTCACTCCGTTCGGAGCGGCGGCCTCGGCGGCCCGTTTGCAACGGGAAGTTCCAGCCGCCACACCGGCACCAGAACCCGGGTAGCTGCGCGCCGGCCGCTACCCGGGTGCCGGGCTGTCGCTCGTGGGAGCATGGTGAGACCGACTGCGGCTGAGCGCCCGCGGGCACTGGAGGTGAGTGATGCCGAGGAACCACAGCTACGGTGTCTCGGTCGCCTGGACCGGTAACCGCGGGACTGGCACCAGCGGATACCGGGAGTACGGGCGGGATCACGACGTCGGCGCGGACGGGCGGCCGGTGATCGCCGGGAGCTCCGACCCTGTGTTCCGCGGCGACGCGGCGCGGTGGAACCCCGAGCTTGAGCTCGTCGCGGCGCTTTCGCAGTGCCACATGCTGTGGTACCTGCACCTGTGCGCCGTGGCCGGGGTGATCGTGACCAGCTACACCGATCACGCGGGCGGCACGATGGCCGAGGCTGGCGATGGCAGTGGCAGGTTCACCGAGGTCGTGCTGCGGCCGCAGGTGTCGGTCGCGTCGCCCGAGATGGCGCAAGAGGCCGCGAGCCTGCACGAGGAAGCTCACGCCAAGTGCTTCATCGCCAGCTCAGTGAACTTCCCGGTCCGCCACGAGCCGGTCATCACCGTGGCGTGATGATAACTGGTGACGGCGGACGGGGGTGCGGCGCGGGCGGGGTCTAGGGGCTGGGCTGATCCCAGATCGGGGGGTGGCGGTCCTTCCAGGGGCGGGCCTCTTCGAGTTGGGCGGACAGCGAGATCAGCGTGCCCTCGTCGCCCATCCGGCCGGCCAGCATCACGCCGATCGGCAGGCCGCCTGCGGTGTGGTGCAGCGGGACGTTGACGGCCGGTATGCCCGCGACGTTGTAGACCGCGGTGTATGGGGTGAACCGCTTCTGCCGCTCGAAGTTCTCCGCCGGGTCGACCTCGTCGAAGTAGCCGACAGGTACCGGGGGCTGGGCCAGGGTCGGGGTGAGGACGGCGTCGTAGGCGCTCAGCGTGGCCACCGCCGGGCGGGTGACCAGTTGCAGGTAGCCCTGGGCGAAGAACAGGTCGGGGGCGGTGACGGCCTTGCCGCGGTCGCGCAGGTAGCGGGTCAGCGGCAGCAGCACCTCCTCCTGTTCCGGCGCGAGCGGGGCCAGCGTGGCGTAGGCGTACCAGAGCGTCTCGAAGAACGAGACGACGTCCGGGCCAAGCGGCATGGCGATGTCGGTGACCTCGTGGCCCAGGTCGGCCAGCAGGCTGCTGGCTTCCTCGTAGGCCGCGACGCAGTCCGGGTGGGGTTCGGCGCCGGGGACCGGGCTGTCCAGGGTACGGCCGATCCGTAGCCGGCCAGGCGGCCGACTGGCGTAGCCGAGGAAGGACTCGCCGGGCGGCAGCGACGGCTGGGTGTACATGTCGCCGGGGAAGTTGCCAGACATCACGTCGAGCAGCAGCGCGGCGTCGGCCACGGTCCTGGCCAGCGGGCCGTTGATGCCCAGGCCGGCCAGGTCGGGCACGAGCGGGCCCTCGGAGACCCGGCCGCGTGACGGCTTGATGCCGAACAGCCCGCACACGCTGGACGGGATGCGGACGGACCCGCCACCGTCGCTGCCCTGGGCGGCGGGCGCAAGGCCTGCCGCCACCGCGGCGGCCGCGCCGCCGCTCGAGCCGCCCGCGGACCGCGACAGGTCCCACGGGGTGCGGGCCGGCGGGCCGATCTTGGTCTCCGTGTAGCAGGGCAGCCCGAACTCCGGGGTCGCGGTCTTGCCCGTGATGACCGCGCCGGCGTCCCTGATCTTGACCACGACGTAGTCGTCGGCGTCGGGCACGTAGTCCGCGTAGGCAAGCGAGCCGAGGGTCTGCCGGACGCCGGCGACCATGTTGAGGTCCTTGATCGGGATCGGCACGCCGGTCAGCGGCGGAAGGTCGTCCGGGTTTTCTGCCCGGGTGACTGCCTTCTCCGCGGCGAGAGCTTGCTCGGCGGCCAGTTCGGCGGTGACCGTGTAGAACGCGCCGACTTGGTCGTTGAGTTCGGCCGTCCGGCGTAGATAATGTTCGGTGACGGCGACCGGCGACAGTTGGCGCGCGCGGATCGCCGCGGCCAGTTCGATCACCGTAAGCTCGTGAATCTGGGTCATGCTGCATGATGCTAGACCACGAGATGGCTGGGACGTTCGGCGCCTTATCGGGACGAAAGGCTGTATCAAACCGTTCCGAGAAGGGCACAATCTGGGTAGTACGGTGCTATGCGCTGAGTTTTAGGGCAGTTACGCTTGGTGGGCGGTGAGAACCGATGGCGTGGCCGAAGCTGAGAAACCGCAGGTCGCAAGTATCGCCACCGGGTACGGAGCAGCGTCCTGTGGTGGTTCACGGGCGTGCGGAGCCTGGTTCTGGCTCTGATCCCGGCTCTGTTTCGGATCCCGGCTCTGTTTCGGATCCCGGCTCTGTTTCGGATCCCGGCTCTGCTTCCGGCCCGGGCTCGGGCGCCGACGAGGCGCCGTCGTTTCTGGACTGGGCGGGGGCCGGCGATTCGGCCAGGCTGGAAGATCTTGGCGACGGCCTGCCCGAGGAGGGGCCCGTCGACGACGGCGTCATCGACGTCGAGCCACGTGCCGGACGCTTGCGCGAGGCCGTGGTCACGCCGGTCGGGGACGCGGGAGAGCAGCCAAAGGCCGAAGGCATCGGCCAGCGCCTGGGCAGCCTGGCGCACCTGTCCGCGAATCCGCGAAGGCGGACGTGGCAGCTGCGGGTCACGATCGCGGTCATCGCCGGGCTGATTGCCGGTTTCTCGCTGCACGACTGGCGGTGGGGGCTGACCATCGCCGTGCTGGCCGCCATCGCCGACACGATCTACCGGTCGAAGAAGGGTGTGCCTGGCCCGCCCGGAGTCAGGCTCACCGGCGCCCAGAAGAAGACGATCAACCAGCTGGCCAGCCTGGAGCGCAAGGGCTATCGATCAATGCATATCCTGCCCATTCCGGGAAGCGACGAGCAGATCGACCACCTGGTAATCGGCCCAGCCGGGGTGTTCGCCATCGACTCCGAGGACTGGGACAAGCGGCTGCCAGTGCGGACAAGCAGCCACCTCAAGCTGTGGCACGGGCCGTACAGCATGACGGACCGGCTCGAGCACGCCAGCTGGGAGGCCCAGCAAGCGTCCAGGCTGCTTTCCGCCGCGACGGGCAGCCAGGTCACGGTCCGCCCGGCGATGGCGGTGTACGGGCCGGAACTCCCGTGGGACGTGGTCAGGATCAGGGACGTCGACACCTTCAGCGGCCCGCGGCTGCGCCATTACCTGCGCCGGCGGGCCAGGCGCCGCGATACGAATCCGCTCAACACCGCGGAGATCGAGCGCATCGACAAGGCCGCTCACGAGGCGTTCGGCATACAGGCCCCGCAGGCCAGGTCGGCGTCCCGGTAGGCTGGGGACCCTCGTTACGTTTCGCTATCTCTGAGGAGATCGTGCTATGCCTCCGCTTCGGTCTCGTACGGTCACGCACGGAAGGAACATGTCAGGTGCGCGGGCGCTCCTGCGCGCCACTGGCGTGGCCAGGGAAGACATCGGCAAGCCGATCATCGCGGTGGCGAACAGCTTCACCGAGTTCGTCCCCGGGCACGTGCACCTGCGCGAGGTCGGCCAGGTCGTGGCCGCGGCGGTGCGAGAGGCCGGGGCTATCCCGCGCGAGTTCAACACGATCGCGGTGGACGACGGCATCGCCATGGGGCACGGCGGCATGCTGTACTCGCTGCCGAGCCGGGAGCTGATCGCCGACTCGGTCGAGTACATGGTGAACGCGCACTGCGCGGACGCCATGATCTGCATCTCGAACTGCGACAAGATCACGCCTGGCATGCTGATCGCCACCATGCGGCTGAACATCCCTACGGTGTTCGTGTCCGGTGGCCCGATGGAGGCCGGCTCCCCCGCGGGCCTGGCTTCGTCCGCCGTTTCGGGACGCAAGCTTGACCTGATCGACTCGATGGTGGCGTCGGCCGATCCGTCGGTGTCGGACGACCAGCTGCTGGCCATGGAGGAGTCGGCCTGCCCGACGTGCGGCTCCTGCTCAGGCATGTTCACCGCGAACTCGATGAACTGCCTGACCGAGGCGATCGGCCTGGCCCTCCCCGGCAACGGGAGCACGCTGGCCACGCACTCGGCCCGGCGCGGGCTGTTCGAGCGGGCGGGCGTCTTGATCGCCGACATCACCAGGCAGTATTACGTCGACGGGGATGCTTCGGTGCTGCCCCGGGCGATCGCGAGCCGCGACGCGTTCGAGAACGCGATGGCGCTGGACGTGGCCATGGGCGGGTCTACCAACACGATCCTGCACCTCCTCGCGGCCGCGCACGAGGCAGGAGTCGACTTCGGGCTTAAGGAGATCGACGAGCTATCGCGCCGGGTGCCGTGCCTGTGCAAGGTCGCGCCGAGCAGCTCTTATCACCTGGAGGACGTGCACCGGGCGGGAGGCATCCCGGCCATCCTGGGCGAGCTCGACCGCGCCGGGCTGCTTAACCGGGACGTGCGCACCGTCCACAGCGCGTCGCTGCGGGAGTTCCTTGACGCGTGGGATCTGGGGTCTGCCGTTGCTGGTCCCGAGGCCGTGGAGTTGTATCACGCCGCGCCCGGAGGGGTCCGCACCATCCGGCCGTACTCGCAGCCTTCCCGCTGGGAGACATTGGACCTGGACCGCGTTGGCGGGTGCATCAGGGACGTGCCGCACGCCTACACCGCCGATGGCGGGCTGGCCGTGCTGTACGGGAACCTCGCGCCCGACGGCGCGATCGTCAAGACCGCCGGGGTGCCAGAAGAGCTGTTCACCTTCTCCGGTCCCGCCGTGGTGTTCGAGAGCCAGGAGGACGCGGTCGCGGGCATCCTGGGCGGCGCGGTCCGCGCCGGCGACGTCGTCGTCATCCGCTACGAGGGCCCGCGCGGCGGGCCGGGCATGCAGGAGATGCTGTACCCGACCAGCTTCCTCAAGGGCAAGGGACTCGGCCGGGCCTGCGCGCTGATCACCGACGGGCGTTTCTCCGGCGGGACCTCGGGCCTGTCGATCTGCCACGTCGCCCCGGAGGCGGCCGGGGGCGGTCTCATCGCGGTCGTTGAGAATGGCGACACGGTGGTGATCGACATCCCGCGCCGGGAGCTTCGGCTGGACGTGCCTGCCTCGGAGGTTTCCGCTCGCCGGGAGCGGGTGCTGTCGTCGCTCGGGTCTTTCCGGCCCGCCGACAGGCAGCGGCCTGTGAGCGCGGCACTGCAGGTCTACGCGTCGATGGCCACATCGGCCGCGACCGGCGCGGCGCGCGACGTCTCCCTGATCGCCCAACAGTGAGCCTTGGGGCCCCCGTTGGGTTCCGAGCCGGGTTTCGCGTCTGGTTCCATGTCGGGTTTCGTGCGTCCGGCCCGTGCGCGCGACGTCGATGACCTGGCGCGGGTCCAGGTAGCCTCGTGGCGTTCCGGTCTTAACGGGATCGTCCCACCGGGGTTGCTGGCCGAACTGACCAGCGACGAGGCGTTGAGCGTCTGGCGCGACCGGTGGCGGCAGGCGATCGCCAACCCGCCGACGAGCAGGCACCGGGTGCTAGTCGCGGTGTCGGATTCCGCGACCCGCGAGGTGGTCGGGCTCGCCTCGGCCGGCCCGGCCACCGACGCCGACCGCTGGCCGGGCACCGACGCGGAGATCTACGAGTTCCGGGTGTCGCCGGACCGGACCGGGCAGGGGCACGGCGGCAGGCTGCTGCACGCGGCCGCGGACACGCTTGGCTCCGATGGGTTCCGCACCGTATCCACCTGGGTGCTGGCGTGTGATTCGGCGCTGATGCGTTTCCTCGAGTCGGCCGGCTGGGCGCCCGACGGGGCTCGGGGTGAGCTCGACGTGGGCGTCAACGTCCCCGTGCTGCGCCTGCACACCGCGATCAGCGAACCGGGCTGAACCGCGGACCGGGCCATCGCGACCGGTCCCCCATTCATTATTCAGCCGATGTTCCATGGCCATTCACGCGCCCTGGCCAGGATGAGCGTGTCTCACGTAAATCCCCGACCGCCAGTCACCGGCGAGAAAGTCACACAGTGGACCCGGATGAACACGCTGTGAAAACCACGGCGTTTGCGCATCCCGGCCACTTCGCGCACCTGCACGCCGCGTCACACTTCAGCAGCCCCGTAACCACCGCGATACAACACCCGAAACTCGTTCCCGTACTCGTCGCGGGAATTATCGCTGTGGTCGCGGCGTGGCTCGGATCTTCCCTGTTCAGGCTGCGGAGAATCACATGGCGTGACCATATGGACACCCCGGTGAGCCTGATGCCGAAGCAAGCGCGGCAGGGCGGAAGCTGGGCCGAGCGGCAGGGCGGAAGCTGGGCCGAATGGAAGGTATTCGCACAGCATAAGGAGGTCGAGGATCCCTCCCTCGTTCTGCTGCGGGTCAGGAACTCGGGATTCACGAGCGTCAGGGAAGCCGATATCAGGCGACCTATTACCTTCACGTTCCCCGACCGGGAAGTGAAGGAATTCTCTGTAACCGATTGCCGCGGCGTGACCAGGGAGATGATACAGCCGCCCGGCGGATTGGCCGCCTTGGTCATCGACAACCGGATTTACCTGCCCAAGTTCCCGATGAAACGCCGGGCCAGTTTCAAGCTGCTCGTGCTGCTGAGCGGCACGGGCCGGGATGTGTACGGCAAGGGGCGGATCCGGCGTGGCAGGGTGGTGCGCGAGTCGCTCCAGCGCGGTCCCCTGGCCAGGAATATCGCGTTCGGCACCGTCCTGGCGTTGCTGGTGGGCGTCCAGGCGGGGATTACCTTCGGCCAAGGGCCAAGCGTCCCCTCCTCGTGCGCTACCGGGCGGCTGGTCCTGGAGGGGTCAACGGCGTTCGCCCCGGTAGCTCGTGAAATCAGCCAGGCGTACACGGGCACGTGTCCCGGCGCATCCATTTCGGTCAGCGCCATCGCCACGTTCAACGGACTGAACGCGGTGAACAACGCGGGCGCCGCGGGACGCCGGACAGGCCAGCAGCAGATCGCCATGTCGGACGGCCCGGCGCCGAACGGATATTCCGCCCTGATCGGCCACCCGGCGGCGGTCATCATCTTCGCCGTCGTGGTAAACAAGCAAGCGAATGTGTTCAACCTGACCGTCCCCCAGGTACGCGGGATATTCTCGGGCGCGATCACGAACTGGCAGCAGGTCGGCGGCGCGGACCTCCCGGTCAGGATCGTGGCCCGCACGGCCGGATCGGGCACAAGACGGGCGTTCGACGAGAAGGTACTCGACGGCAGCGAACCCTCGTTCTCGTCGTACAACTGCATCAGCAAGGACGCCGACCCCGATGCCCGGGTGATCAAGTGCGAGGTAGCGGACACGGGGACGCTGCTGCAACGTGTCAACGAGATTCCCGGGGCCATCGGCTATGCGCAGATTTCCGATGCCTCGTCATACGCAAATGTGGAGAGCGTGAAGCTGGGGGGATGGGATCCCGATATCGGCGCCGTAGAGCGGGGAGCATACCAATTCTGGACGGTTGAGTTCCTCTATACGTACGGCTCACCCGCGGCTGGGACGCTCGCCGCGGCCTTCCTGAGCTATGTCAACACCGACACCGCCAAGGACATCCTGCGCAGCCAGGCCTACACTCCCTGCGTCGACAGGAACCAGAGCCTGGTGGGAACGCTTTGTCCTAGGTGACGCGGTGGTCGCTGTGACCGCGGTGCGCGCGCTGTGCGGTGGGCGCGGTGGCTGCGGTGGGCGCGGGCCGAGGGCCCGGTGATCGCGGCCGAGAGCGGAGCCTACTATCTGTAGGTGGCTGATGCTCGGGAATGGCTGGCCGGGACGCGCCCGCGAACGCTGCCGGCGGCCGTCGTGCCGGTGTTGGTTGGCTCGGGTGTGGCCTTTGGTTATGGCCGGTTTTCTTGGTGGCGAGCGGTGCTCGCGCTCGTGGTCGCGGTCGCGCTGCAGGTCGGGGTCAACTACGCCAACGACTACAGCGACGGCGTGAGGGGCTCCGACGCCAAGCGGGTAGGACCGGTCCGGCTGGTCGCCGCGGGGCTCGCACCGCCGCGTCAGGTTCTGTCTGCGGCTCTCGGGTGCTTTTTCGTGGCGGGTGCGGCCGGGCTGGCGCTCGCCGCGGTGACGTCCTGGTGGCTGGTGGCCGTCGGCACCGCGTGCATCGCCGCCGCCTGGTTCTACACCGGCGGCCCGCGCCCATACGGGTATCACGGGCTCGGCGAGGTGTTCGTTTTCTTGTTCTTCGGCGTGGTCGCCGTCGCGGGCACCGCGTACGTGCAGATGTTGCGGTTCAGTTGGCTGGGCATTGCGGCCGCGGTGCCGACCGGGCTGCTGGCTTGCGCTCTGCTCATCGTCAACAACCTGCGGGACATCGGCGGAGACACGATGGCGGGCAAGCGGACACTTGCGGTCCTCCTCGGCGACACGCGCAGCCGGACGGCATACGTGCTGACGCTGCTTTTGCCGTTCTGCTGCGCCGCGCTGATCGCCGTCTACCGGCCGTTCGCGCTGATCACCGCGGTGACGCTGCCGCTGGCGCGAATCCCGTTCCGGTCCGTGCGCGCGGGCGCAGCCGGCCCGGCACTGATCCGCGCGCTGGGGCAGACGGGCCGACTCCAGCTGGCTTTCGGCCTGGCGCTCACAATTGGCCTGGCCGTTCGGCCGTGATCTGGGCACAGGGCCCCGCGGTCTCATTGTGCGCGGGGCTTGGTCTGGAACGGCCAGATCGCGGCCGTTAGGCTTGCTGCGTATACCGTCGCGACCAGCGTCGATCCCGACGTGCATCGATTTGCGTGCGCAATCCGGTATCCCGCCATGGCCGCCCGACCACGGAGGGCAACTCGATCATGACGAAGGCGGATGGCGAAGCGCCGAAGATCCTGGACTTGCCGATCGGGCTGGAGGCGGCGGGGATGCGGCGGGAGTTCGACAGCCTGGGTGAGGTTGAGGTGCCGGCGGATCACTACTGGGGGGCGCAGACGCAGCGGAGCCTGCAGCACTTCAACATCGGCCACGACCGGATGCCGAAGGAGGTCTACCACGCCTACGGGTATGTGAAGAAGGCCGCGGCGGTGGTGAACACGGCGGCCGGGCGGCTGCCGGCCTGGAAGGGCGAGCTGATCGAGCGGGTGTGTGATGAGGTGATCAGCGGGGCGCTGGACAGCGAGTTCCCGTTGTACGTGTTCCAGACCGGGTCGGGAACCCAGTCGAACATGAACGTCAACGAGGTCATCTCCAACCGGTGCATCCAGCTAACCGGCGGGACGCTGGGCTCCCAGCAGCCGGTGCACCCGAACGATCACGTGAACATGGGCCAGTCGTCCAACGACACGTTTCCGACTGCCATGCACATCGCCGCGCACAAGATGGCCACGGAGCGGACGATCCCTGCGCTGCGGCGGCTCCGGGATGCCATCGACGCCAAGTCGAAGCAGTGGGCGGGAGTGGTCAAGATCGGCCGGACGCACCTGGAGGACGCGGTGCCGCTGACCGTGGGGCAGGAATGGTCCGGGTACGCCGGGGCGCTGGATGACGCGATCGCCGAGGTGGAACGCGTCACTGATGGCCTGCTAGAGGTGGCCATGGGCGGCACCGCGGTGGGGACCGGGCTGAACGCCCCGGCCGGGTTCGGGGAGGAAGTGGCCGCTCAGATCGCCTCGATGACCGGCGCACCATTCAAGACGGCGGCCAACAAGTTCACCGCTCAGGGCACGCTGGACCGGATAGTGCGCGCGCACGCAGGTCTGCGGGTCGCGGCGGTGAGCTTGTTCAAGATCGCCAACGACCTGCGCTGGCTCGGCTCCGGACCCCGGACCGGGATCCATGAGCTGCTGTTTCCCGAGAACGAGCCGGGGTCTTCGATCATGCCGGGCAAGGTAAACCCGACTCAGGCCGAGGCGATGCTGATGGTCGCCATCCAGGTCATCGCCTCCGACGTGGCAGTGACCATGGGCGGCGCCGAGGGGAACTTCGAGCTCAACGCGTTCCGGCCGATCCTGATCGACAACTACCTGCACTCGGCGCTGATCATGGCCGACATGTGTGACCACTTCCGCGAGTTCATGGTGGAGGGCACGAAACTGAACCAGGCCAAGCTGAAGGAGAACATCGACCGGTCGGTGATGATGGTCACCGCGCTTTCCCCTGCCATCGGCTACGACAAGGCCGCGGCCATCTCGTACTACGCCATCGATCATGACCTGACCCTCAAGGAGGCCGCACTGGCCAAGGGCGTGTCCGAGGCGCTGTACGACAAGGTGGTGGACCCACTCGCGCTGACCCGCGGCGGCTCGGCTGACCTGCCATCCGGCCCGGCCGGCCCGCACAATTCCTGACATGGCCACGCCGGGCACCGACGCCGACCAGGCGGCTCACCGCATAGAGCCGATTGGCAAGGCCGCCTTCATCGCCTCCGTCGGCGGCGCGCGGGGCTACGCCGACTGGAAAAACCCCGACCACCGGCTGCGGCGCCTGCTGGCCGAGTTCATCGGCATGGCCGGACTGACCTTCATCCTGTCCGGCGGTGCGGCCATCCTGGCCCGGTACGGCGGGCGCGCGCTGCAGCCCTGGCAGACGGTGCTAATCCTGTCGCTGGTCTCGGCGCTGTGGCTGGTGGTCGCGGTCTACTTCCTCGGAGACATCTCGGCCCACTTCAACCCGGCCACCACGCTGGCCTTCGCGCTGCGCCAGGACATGGGCTGGATCATGGCCGGCATCTACTGGATCGTCCAGTTCGCCGCCGCCATCTGCGGGTCGCTTCTGGCCCGCGGGTTCTTCGGCCCGGCAGGCCACCTGGCCGCCACGATGCCCAAACCCGGCCAGTCCTGGCAGGCTGCCGGGTTCGAGGCGATCATTACCTTCGGCCTGGTACTGATGATCTTGAACCTGGCGAACGGGCCCAAGCTCAACGGGCCGTTCGTCCCGCTGGCCGTGGGAGCCTACATCCTGGCCTGGGGCACCATGGGCGGCCCGTTCGAGGGCGCCTCGATGAACCCGGCCCGCAGTTTCGGGCCGGACGTGGCCATCGGAAACCTCTCCACCTGGTGGGTCTACCTGATCGGGCCGGTAGCCGGGGCGGTCATCGCGGTCGGCGTGGCACACGTGCTGCGCGGGCCGGCCGGAGCCCGGGAGGCCGGCGCAGCCCAGGGAACGCCACTCGACAGGACCGCCGCGTGAAGGGCTGCGGCAAAGGACGGTCCCAGATCAGTGATTCTGCGCATGGTTCGGGGCCTGACGAGAGACACTTGTTACCGAAATGCACGGTATCCGCGACGTCGTGGCGGTAGGCGTTGTACCCTGCCCCGTAATTCCAGGTGATGGGTGTGGGCGCGGTACGGTGCCTGAGCGCATGCGTTTCCTACGGGAAGGTACCCAGTTGCAAACGCAGGGAAAAAGGTCGGCCGGCGGGGGCGACGATAGGAAGCGATTCTTTGCCGACCTGCGCGCGCTGCGCGATGCGGTCGCACTGGGCTACGACGAACTCGCGGCACGGGCCCATTACCCTAGCGAAGTCCTCGAGGAAGCAGCGAACGGGCCGTCGCTTCCGAACCTGCCGATACTGGCCGCCTACGTCCGGGCCTGCGAGGGAGACGTGCCGGAATGGGAGGAGCGGTGGCGGCGCCTGTGCTTCGAGTCCCCGGCCGACCCCGGCCTGCCGGTTAGGCTCGCGGGAGCCAGCCCAGCGGCGGTGGCCGGAGCTCGGGCCGGCATCAGCGTGGCACCGCCGGAGGCTTACGACCCGGAGCGGATCAGGGCGGCACTCAGGGGGGCCGCCCACGGGCGTTCGGATCACGGAGGCAGCGCTGGGGCCGCCCGGGGGCGAACCGATCCGGTTACCCAAGACCCAGTCCGCGCCGAGCCCAGAGCGCCGGAAAGCCCTGCGACGTCTGCCAACTGGGGAGACGCCAGCGTGGTCGCCGACACCCATGCGCTGCAGGGCACCGGCGCGAGGTGGGAGACCGCACCTGGCTGGGATACCGCGCCTAGCTGGGACTCCGGCTCGAGCTGGGAGGAGGCTACGGCCGACACCTCTGGCAATGGGAGCCATTACGCGGGCCAGCCGGAAGATGCACGACCAGGCGCCGTGGTCGCCGAGTCGCCTGAGGAGTTCCTGCAGGCTGAGGTTCCGGATGAGGCTAGTGCCGCCGATGCGATCCGGCACGATCCATTCTCCACCGCCTGGCTGCGGGACAGCGAGCCGATGTCGCCGGCGTCCGCCGAGTCTGCGTGGCCAGACGAAGCCGGCGCGGAGGCGTCAGCGGCAGCCCAGGACAACTGGTTCGCGCCCCACCAGGCCGCCGTCCGCGAGAGCGCCGGGCCTTCAGCAACCGCCGAGCCGTCGCCGGTCGCCCCACCCAACTGGTTCACGCCGCGCGCGACGACCGGTACAGGCCAGGCCGACGGCGGGCACGCGCCACCGGAGCCGGATGAACGCGACCTGGCACCGCACGTGCCTGACGAGTTCGACGTGACTCCGCAGCGGGAGGACGGAGGGCTGGCGTCGGCTGCGATGACGGACCTGTGGACGCCTTCGGCCCCGACCTCTTCACCGTCGCAGGCCCAGCGGACCGGCTGGCCGGCGGCCGGAGACACCGTGCCGCGGGCCTCATGGTCCGCGCCCGCCGAGGCCTCGTCGGCCGCGACACCGAGCTCAACCGAGTGGATGGTCGCGAGCCAGAGCGCCGCACCCACTCCGTCTCGGACGACGCCCGGACCCGCAGTGCCGTCCCGACCCGCAGTGCCGTCCCGACCCGCAGTGCAGCCGCGACCCCCAGTGCCGCCCAGTCTGGGTGCACGGCATCCGGACCGGCTCTCTCCGGTGAGGCTGCTGGTTGTCATCGTGGTGGCCGCGCTCATTGGCAGCGTCCTTGTGCTGATCCTGCGGTAACTAAACGGGTGCTGACAGCAGGTAGACGCGGCCGCTGAGCTTCCCGATCATGCGATAGATGTGCCAAAGGCAGTCGCCGAGCTTGATGTCGTAATTCTCCTGGCCGAACTGGGTGACGTACCGGTCTGGGTCGCGGATCAGCCGTGCGGCATGCAGCAGATCGCGGCCTGGGGGCTGCGCGTGTTCCTGGACGTACTCACCCCACTCGGTGCCGACTATCAGGCAGCGGTCGATGTTCAGGCCAGCATCGGCGATGGCGCTTTCGGTGCGCTCCGGCCGCATGGACTCGGGGACGCAGCCCATGACCGGGATGAGAAAGGCGGCCTCAGTCGGCTCCAGGAGGCTGGTGGCGAACGTCTGGTAGATCAGCGCCCGGCCGCCCGGCTTTAGCACGCGGCGGAATTCGCGGTAGGCCCGACCGAGATCCCCGACCAGGCTCAACACGTCGCGACACCAGACAAGGTCGGCGGTACCGGTGGGAACCGGCAGGTCCTCGACCGTGCCAACCTGGAAGATGACGTTGTCGCGCTCTCCCGAGTCTGCGGGCTGCACGTGCCGGGAACCCGGATCGACACCGATTACGTGCAGACCGAAACGCCGGGCCAACTGGATAGCATGCCGACCCGTGCCACATCCCGCGTCCACCGCGGTTGCTCCGGCCGGCAACTGCATAGCCGCCACATGGTCGTAAAGGGACTCGGGTCCGGCCGGATTGAGGGTTTCGTCCAGCGCTCGGTTGAACTGCTCCTCGATGTGGTCGTAGTCGTCATGCAGGCGTATCAGGGATCCCGGATCGCTCATGCGCCCATGATGGCCGACCGGCAGCACGTCCACGAACGATTAAATGCCCGGAGCCCGTGCTGACCCGTGCCCGCGGTCCTGTGGTGACAGGGAGCTGGCGCCTGCCCGCGCCGGGCTAGGTCGCGGCTTCGCTGCCGTTGGCAGACGGCATGTCCCGGTCTGGAGTCGGCGCGGGAACTTCGCCCTGACCGATGTCCCCGGCACCCAGCGGATCGGCGGATCCCAGCGGATCACCGAAGTTCGTGTCGGGAACGGCGGCGGCGAGCATCGCGTTCATCGCCTCGGCCGCGGCGGTGGGGTCGAGTCCGGTCATGGCCTCGACTGTCGGCGAGGCTTGGGCCTGGGATCCGTCGGCGGACAGCTCGTCGAGCTCCGGGGTGGGGTCGGCGGCCGACGGCGCGCCGATCGCCGCGGGGCCGTCGGCGGCGGTCACGGACGGCAGCTTGTGCCTGGCGTTATCGCGGGCCGCCGGGCCGGGCCCGCCGCTTCCGGCGGGCGCCGTGTCCCCGCCGCCGAAGGCGCTGGCGACCGACCTCAGCGCGGTCGTCACTTCGCTCGGGATGACCCAGAAAGTGTTGCCGGCGCCCTGCGCGAGCTGCGGCAGCGTCTGCAGGTACTGGTAGGCGAGCAGTTTGGGGTCGGGGTCGTTGTCGTGAACGGCCTGGAAGACTTGGGCGATGGCCTGCGCCTGCCCTTCGGCGCGCAGGATGGCGCTTTGTTTGGCGCCCTCGGCCATCAAGATCGCACTCTGCTTCTCGCCTTCCGCGGTGAGGATCTTGGACTGCCTGAGGCCCTCGGCGGTCAGGATCGCCGCGCGCTTCTCCCGTTCCGCGCGCATCTGCTTTTCCATCGCGTCCTTCACCGACTTCGGCGGGTCAATGGCCTTGATCTCCACCCGGGTGACCCGGATGCCCCACTTGCCCGACGCATCGTCGAGCACGCCGCGCAACATGTTGTTGATCTTGTCGCGCGAGGTTAGCGACTCCTCCAGGTCCATCGACCCGATCACGCTGCGCAGCATCGTGGCCGTGAGTTGCTCGATCGCCTGGATGTAGTTGACGATTTCGTAGTCGGCCGCCCGCGGGTCGGTCACCTGGAAGAACAGCACGGTGTCGATGAGCACGACCAGGTTGTCCTCGGTGATCACCGGCTGGCCGCGGAACGAGACCACCTGCTCACGCAGATCGATGAGCGGTTTGACCCGGTCGATAAACGGGATGATGAAGTTCATCCCGGGCTCCAGTGTCTTGCGGTAGCGGCCGAACCGCTCCACGTTGCGCGCCCGCGCCTGAGGCACGATCCGGACGGACCGGATCACCGTGATGACGACGAAGAGAGCGACAACCGCCGCAATGATGACTTCCGCCAAGACCATGACTACTCCCGAGGGTAGACAAGAGCAGTGGCACCCTTGATCTGCATGACATCGACCTTGGTGCCGACCGGGATTACCAGCGAATCATCCAGGTAGGGACGCGAGGACCATTCCTCACCGTCGATGCGGACCCGCCCGCCGTACTCACTGACCTCTTCCGAGACGATGGCCGAGCGGCCAACGAGGGCGGCGGCTCCGGTGCGGAGCGCGGGCGGCTGCTTGATGTGCCGGATGGCGATCGGGCGCACGAAGCCGAGCCCGGCTCCGGCGGCGAGGACGAACGCGACAAGCTGCAGCGCCAGATCGATATGGAACACCGCGACGACCGCCGCGACCACTGCCGCGACCGCGATAAGGCCGAAGGCGAATGTCGTGGTGAGTAGCTCGGCCACGCCGAGTACGGCTGCCACGATGAGCCAGACGATCCAAGACATGGCCGCTCCGCTGAATGCTTCTGTTTCGAGAGTATCCCCGGCGGGACAGGTTCGCATCGTGCCAGGCCGTGACACAACTGGGCCGGCCCGCCGATACCCTACGTTATCGGTTCAATACGTGGCGATTATGTGCAATTGATGACAATTGGTCGTCCAGGTCCTGCAGGGGTTTTCCTCCGACCTACACTCAGGGGAAAGGGGATTCCCTGCGGCGCGGCTGGACAATAGGGTCCAGGAGGTACCTGGTGGAACGTGGCGACACCGGCCTGGGCCGCGATGCGTATGGCCAGCCCAGACGGCCACGCCCAGACGACCGCCGCGCCTACCCGCCGGAAGACACCGCGGAGCCGGCTGGCCAGGCCGGGCCTGAAGACCTCGGGGATGACGAGTACGGCCACCTGCTGCGTCGCCCAGGGGAGGCGCCGCCCTACCGGCGGATGTATCAGCCGGGCCGCCCGCGCATGCGGCCGCCGGGGCGGTTCGCGCCGCCCTCGGGTCACCCAGCCGACGGCTTCCCGCCGAACGGCCCGCAACCGGGCCGCGGGCCAGCAGGCGGCGACCCCGTGAACGGGGGGCCAGCAGGCGGTGGCTCCGCGAACTGGGGGCCAGCAGGCGGCGGGCCCGTGAACGGGAGGCCGGTCAATGGCGGGCCCGTGAACGGGGGGCCGATGTCCGGTCGGCAGTACCGCCTGCCGAACGGGCGTCGAGTCCCGCCGGGCGCCGATCGCCTGTACCGTCCGCAGGCACCCGGGGCAGCGGGCGGAATGCGGGGAAGGAGGGATTATCCCGGTCCGGCGCCGACTCCAGGCCAGGATCCGTCCGCGGGAGCGTGGGCGCGCCCGCCCCGGCCCGCGCAGTCCCCTGGCGGTCTGCCTCACGGAGCGGGCGAGGGTGCGCAGGCGTACGGCGGTGTCCCTGGGGCTCCCGGGTTTGAAGGTGCTGCTGGTGTCGGGGGGGCTTCCGGGTTTCCGGGTGGTCCCGGATTTGTGCAGGGCCCGGGTTCCCGGCCGGACGGACGCGGGGCAGACGGACGCGGGCCGGACGGACGCGGGCCGGACGGACGCGGGCCGGACGGACGCGGGGCAGACGGACGCGGGGCAGACGGGCGCGCGGGCTGGGGCAGGCTCGGCGCACCGGGAGCCCCAGGGGACCAAGGGACTCAGGCCCCGCGAGGGATCCACGGCGTCCCCGTTGCGCCTGAATCGGGCGGTCCCGTGGGATCGGCCGGAGCGGCGGGGCCGGTGATCCGCCAGCGCGAGAGCGGGGTGCCCGGTGAGCGGCCGGTGGGAACGGCGCGGGCGGTGGTCAGCATCGCCCCGGACGGGCTCGAGTCGTTCGCCCGTGACCTGCGGGCGCTGCGAGCCAAAGCCGGGCTCGACTACCCCGAGATGGCCGAAGCCTCGCACTACACGATGAAGACGCTCGTCTCGGCGGCCGGCGGCCTCCGGCTGCCCACGCTTCCGGTCGCCGTCGCGTATGTGCGCGCCTGCGGGGGCAACGTGGCCGAATGGGAGGAGCGCTGGCAGAAGCTGGCTACGAAGATCACCACCGACGCGGCCAAGAAGCGCGGGGGCGACGGTGAGGGGCGCCAGGCCCTTCCCGAGCCCGCGGATACCCCGGCCATCCCGGAACCGCCAACTCAGCCCGCCGTGCCGGATCCCGCCCCGGGGCCCGGCGAGGTCTACGTCATCACCTCGGCCAAGCCACGCCAGCCGGGCTGGTAATAGTCGCGTCAGTTGCCCTCAGCCCGCTTCTTGAGGGCCTCGTTCAGCGCGGTGTAACTGGCCTCGAAGCGGGCCAGGGTCTTGCCGGCCAAGCCGACCAGGAGGCCTCGGAACGTCTCGCTTTGCACCAGCCGGGTACCGCCATCGGCCGGAGTCAGCACGAAGCTGTGCTCGCCGCCTATGATGCCGGGCAGCCCGGCCGCCCACCTCAGCTCCGTACCAGGCTCGGCGACGGAGATCATCGGCTTGACGGTCCTCAGGCGGCCGTTGGCGGGAAGGACAGTCCGCAGCGTGATCCTGTTCCCGGCGGCAACTTGCCCGGATGCCTCGCGGAACACGGGATTCCACTCCGGGTAGCGGTCCAGGTCGGTCAGCACCTCCCACACGGCCTGCGGCTGGGCGTCGATCTGAATGGTCGCGGACACGGTCTTCATGCGCTCGCCTCAAGTTTCAAACGTGCACTGTTTTTAAGGTGCACTGTTTTTAAGGTGCACTGTTTTTAAGGTGCACTGTTTTCAACATGCATTTTCAACGTGCACTGTACGACACGCGGACCACGCCGCGGCACGACCGCGCGGCGATCGCCGCCGTTGCCGTTCGGATCGCCGACGCCGAGGGCCTGGAGGCGCTCACCATGCGCCGCCGATGCGGCGCGATGCGGGCGGCCGGGGCGGCCGCGCGGGTCAACGCCTCGACTTGTGAGGCGGGCAATGGCTTTCGGAGACAGAACTTCATGAGGTGTTCAACGAGTCAAGGAATACGGCAACCAGCGCTTCACGGTTGCTACTGGTGGCAGGGCTGGATCAGGACAGGCCAAGGTTGGGGGTTATCCGGAGCCGATGAGCTATCCGCACGCTGACAGTCTCCCCATGGACGGTCACCTCCCGATGGACAACCACGTGCATACTCAGTGGTCGTGGGACGCGCCGCCCGAGGCGTCGATGGTGCGCAGCTGCGAGCAGGCGCTGGCGGCCGGGGTGCCAGCGGTGGCATTCACCGATCACCTGGACTTCACTGTCTCGGCCGACGGGGACCTGATCGCCGCGGAGGGCATCGATCCGCGGCCCTATGCCCGGATGCGCCTGCTCGACGTGCCCGGCTATCTCGCCAGCGTGCAGGAGTGCCGCGAGCGCTATCCGGACCTGCGGATCCTGACCGGAGCCGAGATCGGGGAGGCCCACCTGTGGGGCACGAGCGCCACCGGCGTGGTGGCGAAGGCCGGGTTCGACCGGATCCTCGGCTCGCTGCACGCGGTCCCGTTCGACGGGAGGCTAACGGCCTCCGACGAATTGTTCCGCCTGATGCCCGCCTACGAGGTGATGCGCCGGTACTACACGGAACTGCTGCGGCTGGTAGAGGGCAGCGACATCTTCGGCGTGCTGGCGCACCTGGACTTCCCGCGGCGGATGTGGCCGCGGACCGCGCCGCCCTACGATGAACAGGCCTTCGAGGCCGAGATCAGGGCCGTTCTGCGCGCGCTGGCGGCAGGCGGGCGGGTCCTCGAAGTAAACACCAAGAGCCCGCTGGCGTCGGCCGGGCTGCTGCGGTGGTGGCGGGAGGCCGGGGGAACCGCGGTATCGTTCGGCAGCGACGCGCATCAGCCGTGGCGGGTCGGCGACCGGTTCAAGCTGGCGGTCGACGTGGTGGAGGCGGCGGGCTTCCGGGCCGGGCGCGACCGGTTCGACTTCTGGCGTATATGATTGCGCTCTAATACGGATATATGCGGATAAATCGGTCAAGTCGACGGCAGCCCGGATGCCCGAGCGCCGGAAGTGGGTCCGGGCCGCCGTCGACAGCTTTTAAGTCCAGGTGTCGCCAAAGCGGCCGGTCATATCATCCCAGCTTCCGTCGTCGGGGCGGCGCTCGCGAGTGTCCGGCTCCTGGTCATCCAGGGCGGCCCGGGGTGCAGGAATCGAGCGGCTTTGGCAGTGGACGGCGAGGCGTAGCTCCGCGTAGTAGGTCTCGCGGTCACGGACCTCGGCGCGCGCCTCGGTGTCAATGGGTCGGTCGACGTCGGGCTCGCGGATCCAGAGCCCGGCGGCGAAGTCGGCACGCTCGTCCGGTGACTCGTCATCGTCGGTGAACTTGCTGTCCACACTCCACCTCAATACCACTGCGATGTGCGGTGTAATCACGAAACGAAGTTGTTTCGCTACCATTTGTAGTGTAACCGTATGTACTGTACCAAACGCAATGCGTGACCTGGTTACAGTTATATATCTTCCGGGTTAGGGTCTACAAAGAGTTACTGAGCTGAGGCTCTGCGAGTGCACTGAGACGGCGGTACACCACGGTGAACACGAGGCGTGGCGAACGGCTGTCAGGACGGCCCGTTCTGAAAAAAATAAAGTGGAGTGCCTGGTTACTGTCCGCGCAGGATGTCACCGAGGATGCCGCCTACGGCGCCCGCCCCGGCGGCCTGCGGATCGTTCTGGCGGGCGATGTAGGGCTCCAGGGCCTGGGCGAGCACCGGCAGCGGCATCGACTGCAGCCAGATCTGGCCCGGGCCGGTCAGCGCGACCAGGTGGAAGCCGTCGGCGCCGAAGGCGAGGTTCGCGATGCCGGGTACCCGGGTGATCGAAAACTGCACGCTGCCCTCGAACATGCCCACGTGTCCCGGGTGCACCATCAGCGTCTGCCCCGGGTTGAGCGTGTAGTGGACCAGCTCACCGGACAGCTCGATCCACGCGCGGCCCTGGCCCTCGAGCTTCTGCAGGAGGAACCCGTCGCCGCCATACATGCCGCCGCGGAACGTCTGCTGCAGCCCGATGCTCGGCGTGATCCCGGGAGTGCCGCAAAGCCAGCCGTGGCGGTGCACGAAGAACGGCTGCCCGTCGATGTCGACCGGCATGATGTGGCCGGGCAGCTTGGCCGCGAACGTGACCAAGCCGGCGCCGGATACCGCCTCGTAGTGGGTGAGGAACAGGCTGCCGCCACCCATGACGCGCTTGAGGCCCTGCATGAAGCCGCCGCCGCCGGGGCCACCAGTGCTCGTGTGCTGGGACATCTGGATGTTCGGGGTCATCCAGGACAGCTCGCCGTGGGTGGAGACCACGCTTTCGCCCTGCTGCAGCGTGACCTCGAGGACCGGCATCGTGGTGCCCTTGATTTCGGCCTGCATGAGCGTGAGCCTACCGGGTTCTGGGGCGGGGTGGCTGTCCGATTCCCGCCAGTCACACTCCGGGCGTGGTGGCATTGTGGAATGCGTGAGCGTGACGACGATGGCCGGGCTGGACGAGCGGCGGCGCCAGGACGAGCGGCGGCAGGACGAGCAGCGGTACCAGGCGGCGTCCAGCAAGGATCCCCGCTTCGACGGCGTGTTCTTCATCGCGGTGAGCTCGACCGGCGTCTACTGCCGCCCCTCGTGCCCGGCAATCACGCCCAAGCGCGAGCACATGCGGTTTTACCGCAGCGCGGCCGCGGCCCAGGACGCCGGCTTCCGCGCCTGCAAGCGGTGCCGCCCGGACGCCTCCCCCGGCTCGCCGGAGTGGAACATCAGGGCCGACGTGGTCGGGCGCGCGATGCGGCTGATCGCGGACGGCGTGGTCGATCGCGAGGGCGTGGCGGGGCTGGCTGACCGGCTCGGCTACGAGCAGCGCCAGGTGCGCCGCCTGGTCACCGCCGAGCTTGGCGCGTCGCCGCTGGCCATCGCCCGGGCGCAGCGTGCGCAGACGGCCCGCGTGCTCATCGAGACCACGACGCTGCCCCTGTCCGAGATCGCGTTCGCGGCCGGCTTCGCCAGCATCAGGCAGTTCAACGCGACGCTCCGCGAGGTGTTCGCGGTGACGCCTACCCAGCTGCGCGATCGCGCGGCCCGCGGAGGCCGGCGGGCTGCGGGCGGGCCGCGGGGGGCGGGCTGGCCGCGGGGGGCCGACGGGCCGCGGGGGGCGCGCGGGGCGGACGGGGCGCGGGGGGTGGCGGCGGGGGCGGGGGTGATCCGGCTGCGGTTGGCGTACCGGGCGCCGATTGATGCGGGCCGGATGTTTGGCTTCCTGGCGGCTCGCGCCATCGCCGGGGTGGAATCGGCGGACGAGGGCCGCTACCGGCGCACGCTGCTGCTGCCGAACGGCACGGGGATCTTGTCGGTCGGGGCGCCGGAGGGCGGCGATCCTGGCTTCATCGACTGCGAACTGCAACTTGCGGACCTGCGCGACCTGACCGCGGCGGTGCAGCGGTGCCGCCGCCTGCTCGACCTGGACGCCGATCCGCAGGCGGTCACCGCCTCCCTGGCCGCTTCCGGCACGGTGCTTGCGCCGCTCGCCCTGGCCAGCCCGGGGCGGCGGGTGCCGGGTCACGTGGACGGCAACGAGCTCGCGCTGCGGGCCGTGCTCGGCCAGCAGGTTTCTGTGGCCGCCGCCAGGCGCCTCGGGGCGCGGCTCGTGGCCGCCTACGGCAAGCCGCTTGAGCGGCCGGACGGGACGCTCACGCACTGCTTCCCGACCGCGGACACGCTGGCCGCCGCCGATCCGGCCGCGCTGCCGATGCCGCGTGCCCGCGCCGTGGCACTGACCAAGCTGGCCGCGGCGCTCGCATCCGGGGACCTGTCCCTGGGTCCCGGGGCCGAACGGGACCGCGCTGAGGCGCAACTGCTTGGCATCCCCGGCATCGGGCCTTGGACGGCGGGCTACATCAGGATGCGGGCCCTGTCCGATCCTGACGCGTTCCTGCCGTCCGACTTGGGGGTGCGCGAGGCGCTCGCCCTGCTCGGCGCGGGGCTGGCCGGGGCGGGGCAGCTGGCGGAGGCCTGGCGGCCGTGGCGCTCGTACGCTGTCCATCATCTGTGGGCCTACCTGACGGAGAAACGCGCATGATCAGCCCATTCGTGGCGAAGGACACCGCTGCCCCGCGCCTGTCTCACATCGTCGGCTCCCCTATCGGCCGATTGCTGCTCACCGGCGACGGGCATTCCCTGACCGGGCTGTGGATGATGGACGCGGACCGGCATCCGACCGGGATCGAGGCCGGGCTGACGCCCAGCCCGGCGGCGTTCGGTGAAGTCGAGGCGCAACTCGAGGAGTACTTCGCCGGGGACCGCAAGGAATTCACGATGCCGCTGGCGCCGAGCGGGTCACCGTTCCAGCTGGCGGTGTGGGCCGAGCTGACGAAGATCCCGTACGGGAGCACGGTCAGCTACGGTGACATCGCCCGCGCGCTTGGCAAGCGGCTGGTGGCGGCGCGCGCGGTGGGCCTGGCCAACGGGGCCAATCCGATCGCGGTCATCGTGCCCTGCCACCGGGTGATCGGCAGTGATGGCAGCCTCACCGGCTACGGGGGCGGCCTGGAGCGCAAGGAACTGCTTCTTCGCCTGGAAGGCGCGGGCCCGGCCACGCTATGGTGAGCGGGCCTCGGGTGAGCGGGCCTCGGGTGAGCGGGCTGGGCGGCGGCGGTGGAACGGAAAGCGCGGCTGGTGCGTCGAATTCGCATGTTGGACCAACGACCACTGCGCCTGGCGGCCCAGGCTGGGGCGGGGCTGCTGTTCTCGGCGCTGGCCGGGTGCGGCTCGGTGGTGGCGTCGGGGGCGGCGGCGGCGCCCGCGGCCTCGAGCGCCGTGGCGGGCGCGACCCAAGGGGCCCGGGTCGGCTGCGCCAGCGTGAACCAGGCAACCGCGGTCACCATCCGCCGGGCGAACCATCTCGTTGAGCCCCAGCCCAAAACGTCCGTCGGCGTAACCAACCAGCAGCAGGCTGAGGTGCGCGCCCTGTTCGGCCAGATGTGTGCCGCCGTCACCCATCCGGCGGCGGGCGGCGTTTATCACTGCCCGGCCGACCTCGGGACCGGCGACGCCGGGGTGTTCTACGACGGCTCCAGGGTCCTGGCCCTGTTCACCTACGGCCCCACCGGGTGCCAGCAGGTGAGCGTCACCGCGGCAGGCAAGACCATGTCCACCTTGCTGGTGGGAAGGGCGGCCGCGGCCGCTCCCCACCTGGCGGCCGACCTGGCGGCGATCCTGGGACCTGAAGGGATCAACCCGGGCGGTGCCGATTCGGGCGGTGCCGATTCGGGCGGTGTCAACCCGGGCGGGCCGGACAAGCCCGCCACCTAGCCGCTCGCGACACTATCAGGAAGGCTTACCCGGCGTGGGCGAGTCCAGGTCGGGCAGGTTGCCCGACTCGTCGAGGTCGAACTCGCCGTCCTTGACACCGAGCACGAACGCCTCCCACTCAGCCTCGGTGAAGTACAGCTTGTCGCCGTCGGGATGGGCTGCGTCGTACATCACGTACAGCTTGCCCTCGCCCGTCTTGTGCGGGGCACCCGACGTGTCGGTGGTGACGTACACCTCGACCCGGCTCTCGTCACCCGGTGTCTGCATGCGCACAGCGTACTACCGGTGGCGCCGCCGGGCGGGCCGGCCGGATAGGGTCATGCCGTGCCCGATCATGCTCACAGCACCGGATCCGGCTTCTCCCCCGCCGAACAGGCCGCGTGGTACGCCGGGCTGCCCACCATGTACGGCTCCGCGGCGGCGCTGTTCACCAACCCGGCCGGGCAGGTGCTGCTGGTCAAGCCGAACTACCGTGATCACTGGTCGCTGCCGGGCGGGATCCTCGACCATGGCGAGGCGCCGCACGCCGGCTGCCGCCGCGAGGTCGCCGAGGAACTCGGCGTCGACCTGGCTCCCGGACCACTCCTTGCCATCGACTGGTCGGCGCCCGCGGGCGAGCGGCCCCGGCCGATCGTGTCGTTCATCTTCGACGGCGGCGTGCTGGCCGACGACGTGCCCATAACGCTGCAGGAAGAAGAACTCGACGACTACCGGTTCGTCGGCCCGGGCGAACTGGAGCGCTACCTGCCGTCGTTCCTGTACGCGCGGGTGTCAGGCGCATTGTCCGGCCGCGCCGCTGGCGCGCCGGTGTACCTCCCGGGCCCTGCTTAGCGGGCGGGGCTTAGAACGACCGGCCGGGCGAGATGCGCACGCCGAGCGGCATGAGCGAGATCGGGATGATCTTGAAGTTGGCCAGGCCGAGCGGGATGCCGATGATCGTCAGGCACAGCATTATGCCGCTGACCAGGTGACCTAGCGCGAGCTCCCAGCCCAGGAGCAGTATCCAGATGATGTTGCCGATCAGCGAGCCGACCCCGGCGTCACCGCGCGGCTCGATCTGCCGCCCGAACGGCCAGAGCACGTACCCGCCGATCCGGAACGCGGCGATCCCGAACGGGATCGTGATGATCAGCACGAAGCAGATCAGCCCGGCCACGAAATAGGCGATCGCCATCCACCAGCCGCACAGTACCAGCCAGATTACGTTGAGTATCAGCCTCATGGCCGGTTCTTACCCAGCGCGCGGCGCGGCAGACCGGACCTCCAGGTGATCGAGCAGTTCCGCGGTGGCGGCGGCCACGGCGTCCACCGCAGCGCCGAACGCCTCGGCGTTGTGCCCGGCCGGCGTGCGGAACCCGCTGATCTTCCGCACGTACTGCAGCGCGGCGGCGCGGATGTCGGCGTCGGTGACCTGCTCGGCATAGGGCGGACGGAGCGTCTTGATGCTTCGGCACATGCTTCCGACGCTACCCGGTCAAGGTCTTTTTTTATTTACCGAACGATCCGTGGTTAATCCAGCCCGAGCAGCCCCTCCAGACCCACGGTGAGGCCCTCGGGCAGCGAAGCGATGCCGCGCACGGCCACCAGCACGCCCGGCATGAACGAGGCCCGGTCCAGGGAGTCGTGCCGGATCGTGAGCGTCTCCCCGTGGCCGCCGAACAGCACCTCTTGGTGCGCCACCAGCCCGGCGACGCGCACCGAGTGCACGTGGACTTCGTCCACGACGGCGCCGCGCGCGCCGGGCAGCTCTGATGCGGTGGCGTCGGGTGGCGCGCCGAGGCCCGCCTCGGCGCGGGCCGCGCCGATCATCGAGGCGGTGCGCAGCGCCGTCCCCGACGGCGCGTCGGCCTTGGCCGCGTGGTGCAGCTCGATCACCTCGGCGGAGTCGAAGAAACGGGCCGCCTGCTCGGCGAAGCGCATCATCAGAACCGCGCCAACGGAGAAGTTAGGCACGATGAGGACCCGGCCCGTCTTGTGCTCGTCCAGCCAGCCCTGCGCCTCGTCGAGCCGGTCCTCGCCGAACCCGGAGGTGCCTACCACGGTGTCCAGGCCGTGCTCGACGCACCAGCGCAGGTTGTCCATGACCGCGCCGGGATGGGTGAAGTCGACCACGACGTCGCAGCCGATCAGTTTGCCGCGGTCGTCGCCCAGGTCGACCTCGGCCGCGACCTCCAGGTCCGGCGCCTCAGTGACGGTCCGGATCACCTCGCGCCCCATGCGCCCCCGCGCCCCCAGTACGCCGACCCTCACCATCGCGGTTCCTCCTGGTGTTAGACCTGGAAGGCGGAGGGATCGTCGAAGGGGCCGACGACGGCCAGGGCCTTGGGGCGGGTGAGGACGTCGGTGGCCACGGCGCGGATGTCGTCATGGGTGACGGCGTCGATGCGGGCGATGATCTCGTCGACGGGCTCCAGCCGGGGGTAGACCAGTTCCGACTTGCCCAGGCGGCTCATCCGGGACGAGGGGTCTTCCAGGCCGAGGACGATGGAGCCGCGTACCTGGCCCTTGCCACGGGCCAGTTCGGCGTCGGTCATACCGCCGTCGACCACCCGGTTGACCTCATCGGCGCAGATGGCGAGGACCTCGTCGGCTTTGGCCGGCAGGCAGCCGACGTAGATGCCCCACAGGCCGGTGTCGGCGTGCTGCGCCGAGAAGCTGTACACCGAGTAGGCCAGGCCGCGCTTCTCCCTGACCTCCTGGAACAGCCGGGAGGACATGCCGCCCCCGAACGCCGCGTTCAGCACGCCGAGCGCGAACCTGCGGTCGTCGTTCCTTGACATTCCCTCGCAGCCGAACACCAGGTTGGCCTGCTCGATACCGCGGGAGACCAGCGTGGTGCCCACGCCGGCCCCGGCGCCGAACCCGTTGCTGCCGTCGGCCAGACGGGGCGCGGCGGGCTCGGCGGCCCGGTCGAGCACAGGGCCGAACGCGTCGGCGACGAGCCGCACCACCGTGTCGTGGTCCAGGTTGCCCGCCGCGGCCACGACCAGGTGCTCGGGGGTGTACCTGGCCCGGTAGTGTTCGAAGATCTGATCCCTGGTGATCGCGTTGATCGAATCGGCGGTGCCGAGGATCGGCCGGCCCAGCGGCGTGTCGCCGAACAGTTTCGCGGTGAACGCCTCGTGCACGGTGTCCGACGGATCGTCCTCGTTCATCGCGATCTCTTCGAGAACCACGTTCCGTTCGGCATCAACGTCCTTGGGCGTGATCAGCGAGCTGGTCACCATGTCGGACAGCACGTCCACCGCCAGCGGCAGGTCCGAGTCAAGGACCCGGGCGTAGTAGCAGGTGTACTCCTTGGCGGTGAACGCGTTCATCTCGCCGCCGACCGCGTCCATCTCCGCGGAGATCTCCAGCGCGGTACGCCGGCTTGTGCCCTTGAACAGCAGGTGTTCCAGGTAGTGCGTGGCGCCCTCGTGCGCCCGGTCCTCGTCCCTTGAGCCGACGCCCACCCAGATGCCCAGGGCGACCGAGCGCACGGCGGGCAGGAACTCGGTCACGACCCTGAGCCCGCCCGGAAGGACGGTGCGACTGACACGGGTCGGTTCGGTAGCCATCTACTCGTGGCGCCCGCGAGTGCGGTGCCGTGTCCGGCGGGGACCCTCCTGCCCGTCGCGGTCACCGCCCCTATCGCGGTCGGCACGGTCACGGTCACCGCCCCGGTCGCCGTTGCGGTCGCGGTCGCGAGGCGGGCGGTCACCGCGGTCCCGGTCGCCACGCTCACCGCGGGCCTCGCGCGAGTCGCCGCCGGAGAGGTCCTCGCCGGCCGCCTCGCGCTCCACCACCTCGACCGGGACCAGGGACAGCTTTCCGCGGTCGTCGATCTCGCGGATCTCGACCTGGATCTTGTCGCCGATGTGGACCACGTCGTCGATGTTCTCGATCCGCCTGCCGCCGTGCAGCTTGCGGATCTGAGTGATATGCAGCAGGCCATCCTTGCCCGGCAGCAGCGACACGAACGCGCCGAACGTGGTCGTCTTCACCACCGTGCCGAGGAACCGCTCGCCGACCTCGGGCATGTGCGGGTTGGCGATGGCGTTGATCGCGGCCCGCGCCGCCTCGGCCGAGGGCCCGTCGGTGGCCCCGACGTAGATCGTGCCGTCGTCCTCGATCGTGATCTCGGCGCCTGTGTCGTCCTGAATCGAGTTGATCATCTTGCCCTTCGGGCCGATGACCTCGCCGATCTTGTCCACGGGCACCTTGATCGTGATGATCCGCGGCGCGTAGGGCGACATCTCGCCGGGCTGGGTGATGGCGCCGCGCATGACCTCGAGGATGGTCATCCGGGCCGCGCGGGCCTGCTTGAGCGCCGCGCCGAGCACCGAGGCGGGGATGCCGTCAAGCTTGGTGTCAAGCTGCAGCGCGGTGATCACCTGCTCGGTGCCCGCGACCTTGAAGTCCATGTCGCCGAACGCGTCCTCGGCGCCCAGGATGTCGGTGAGCGTCACGTACTGGCCGCCCTCGTGGATCAGGCCCATCGCGATGCCGGACACCATGTCCTTCAGCGGCACGCCGGCGTCGAGCAGCGCCATCGTCGAGGCGCAGACCGAGCCCATGCTGGTCGAGCCGTTCGAGCCGACCGCCTCGGAGACCTGCCGGATCGCGTAGGGGAACTCCTCCCGGCTCGGCAGCACCGGGATCAGGGCCCGCTCGGCCAGCGCGCCGTGCCCGATCTCGCGCCGCTTGGGCGAGCCGACCCGGCCGGTCTCCCCGGTCGAGTACGGCGGCATGTTGTAGTTGTGCATGTAGCGCTTGGTCCGCTCGGGGTTGAGCGTGTCGATCATCTGCTCCATCCGGAGCATGTTCAGCGTGGTCACGCCGAGGATCTGAGTCTCGCCCCGCTCGAACAGCGCCGATCCGTGCACCCGCGGCAGCACGTGCGTCAGCGCGGAAAGGGGCCGGATGTCGGTCAGGCCGCGGCCGTCGATGCGCACCCCGTCCCTGATGATCCGCTCCCGGACCAGCTTCTTGGTCAGCGAGCGGAAGGCGGCGCTTATCTCCTTCTCCCGGCCTGCCCAGGCTTCGCCCAGCCGCTCGACGGCCAGCGCCTTGACCCGGTCGGTCTCGGCCTCGCGGTCGTGCTTGCCCGCGATCGTCAGCGCCTTGGCCAGCTCGTCGGAGACCTCGCGCGCCACCGCCTCGTACACGTCCTCGGTGTAGTCGACGAACACCGGGTACTCGCCGCGGGGGGATCCTTCTGGTTCCTCGGCGGCCAGGCGCTGCTGCGCCTCGCACAACGCGCGGATGAACGGCTTGGCCGCCTCCAGGCCCTCGGCCACGGTTTCCTCGGTGGGCGCCACCGAGCCGCTGCCCGCGTCGGCCAGCAGCTTGAGCGTCTCCGGGGTGGACTCGGCCTCGACCATCATGATGGCCACGTCGCCGCCCTCATCGGCCGGCAGTACCCGCCCGGCGACCACCATGTCGAAGGTGGCCTGCGCCAGCTGCTCGTGGGCGGGGAACGCCACCCAGTTGCCCTTGATCAGCGCCACCCGCACGCCGCCGATGGGGCCGGAGAACGGCAGGCCCGCCAGCTGGGTGGACATGGACGCGGCGTTGATCGCCACCACGTCGTAGAGGTGCTGCGGGTCAAGCGCGAGTATGGTGGCGACGATCTGGATCTCGTTGCGCAGGCCCTTGACGAACGACGGGCGCAGCGGCCGGTCGATGAGCCGGCAGGTGAGGATCGCGTCCTCGGACGGGCGGCCCTCCCGGCGGAAGAACGAGCCGGGGATCCGGCCCGCGGCGTACATCCGCTCCTCCACGTCGACGGTGAGCGGGAAGAAGTCCAGGCCCTCCTTCGGAGCCCTGGACGCCGTGGTCGCGGACAGGACCACGGTCTCGCCGTCGAGAGTCACCACGGCCGAGCCCGCGGCCTGGCGGGCCAGCCGGCCCGTCTCGAACCTGATCGTATGGACGCCGAACTCACCGTTGTCTATGACGGCTTCGGCACTTCGGACACCCTCCACGGGTGAGACCTCCTTGCGGTAGATCCCGCACCCACCCGCCGCCGTGCCGCATGTGGCCTGGCTCGCCGGATAGTGCTTGCCTTAATGGGCTTGCCTGAATCCGGGCGGCCGGCCGGTCTTCGATCGAAGCCCTCGGGTCTGATGCCCGGGGACCACTACCGAGGACCGGCCCGGGCGCTCGGGGCCGGGGGCTACGGGATGTCGGTGTTATTCAGTTGTTCCTGGCTGCCGTTCCTGGCTGCCGTTCCTGGCTGCGGGAGGCGCCTAGCGGCGGATGCCGAGCCGCTCCCTGATCGCACGGTAGCGACTGATGTCCTTCTTGGCCAGGTACTTCAGCAGCCTACGGCGGCGGCCGACGAGCAGCAGCAGCCCGCGGCGGCTGTGGTGGTCGTGCTTGTGCACCTTCAGGTGCTCGGTCAGGTGGTTGATCCGCCTGGTCAGCAGCGCGATCTGGACCTCCGGCGAACCGGTGTCACCCTCACTGGTCGCGTACTCCGTCAGGATCTCTTTCTTGACGGCGGTATCGAGCGGCACGTGGCTCCTTAAACATAGGCGCGGGAAGGGTTCACAGGGTGGATCCCCCGAGACGGCCACTTGAGGGTGCAGCACGTCTCTAGCCGCCACGGCTATTAGCCGGGCAGCGTTTCACATTACCACGTGCGGCTGACCGGTCGCGCCGTCGTCTCTCGGGCCCTCAGCGCGTCTCGAGGTCGGAATCGGAGGCTGGCGCCGGCTCGACCGCCGGGGCCGGGCTGTCGGTCATGTGTGCGCCGATCTCGCGGCCCCGGTGCGCGACGAAGAACATGACGACGCCGACCAGGGCGACGACGATCATCACCACCAGCGTGATCCAGTCGTAGTTGAAGTAGGCCCGCGCGCTGCTCAGCCCGGTTGGCGCCACCACGTTGGCCAGCATCAGGCCCAGGTAGACCACGGCGACCACGGACACCGGCCAGGCCCAGCGGCCCAGCCGGAACCGGCCGGCGGGCACCCAGCCGCGCGCCCGGGCGATCATCGATCCGATCACCGTCAGCAGGAACGACAGGTAGATCCCGCTGATCCCGAACGACACAAGCGACACGAGCACGTTGGTGTCGGCCGGCCAGGTGAACCACAAGATCTTCAGGTTGTGGGTGGGCGAGGCGAACTCGAACCCGACGAACACGACCGTGATCAGCGCGCCGGCGAACAGCGCGTTGGCCGGGGTCTTGAACTTCTCGCTCACCGCGGAGATCCACTTGGACCCGGGCAGCGCGCCGTCCCTGGCGTAGGAGAAGGCGAGCCGGCTGCCCGCACCCTGCACCGAGGTGCCGCAGGAGAAGAAGGCGAGGATGATCAGGCCGATCATCGTTTCCTGCAGGCTGGCCGGCAGCGAGCCGAGGATGTAGGGGATACCGCCGTTCTGGATGGTCTTGAGCACCGTGCCCGGGCCGGCCGGCATGGCCAGCAGCAGCGCGCCGGTCAGCACGAACGACGCGATCCCGCCCCAGATCAGCGCCAGCCGCATGGCCCGCGGGACCTGCCGGCCAGCGTTGCGCGTCTCCTCTGAGATGTCGCCCGCCGACTCGAAGCCGTAGAAGATGTAGACCGGCGCGAGCACCGCGACCAGGGCGGCGGCGATCCAGCTGCCGCCAAAGTCAAGGCCGAACGGGTTGGACTTGGCGTGCTGGACGTTCTGCGTGGTGGTCAGGAAGCCGAGCCCGTGGTGGAAGCCGTGGATGGCGAGCACGATCGCGATGCCGAACGTGCCGAGGATCTCCACGTAGACGCCGAGTTGCGCCACGCGGCCCATGATCTTGGCGCCGGTGGTGTTCAGGGTGGTCTGGATGGCCAGCAAGACCAGCGTGACGACCAGGATCGTCATGTGGCCGCTGGCGTTGAAGGTCCAGCCGAACAGGTCGTGGCCGAGCGCCACCACGTAGGTCACCGCGCCCGTGTCTACCGCGGCCACCGTGACCAGCAGGGCGATCCCGTAGAACCAGCCGGTGAACCAGCCGAACTTCCGGCCGACCGTGTACTTGCTGTACTGGTACAGCGCGCCGGCCACCGGGTAGTGGCTGGCCAGCTCGCCGAAGACCAGGGCGACCAGGAGCATCCCGGCGACCGGAATCCAGGTGAGCCAGATGTAGGCCGGGCCGCCTGTGGCCAGGCCGAGCGTGAACAGCGTGAAGATGCCGACCATCGGCGACAGGTAGGTGAACGCGACCGAGAAGTTCGCGAACAGGCCGAGCACGCGGTTGAGCTGAGGACGGTACCCGAGGCTCTCCAGCCGGATATCGTCGTCTGGCGTGGCCGGTGCCTCGTACATGGAACCTCCTGGGTCAACCGATGCGCGCAAAGCTAGAAATGTAGCGCACGAGGGCTGGTTGAGCGTGCCCACTCAGGCTTCTTAGACTGAATTAGTGCCCGACACTAAGGTGACGCGCCGTCTCCCGCTGACCGTCTTCCGGCCGTCCCCGTCGGCCGGCGGGGCCGCGCGGGCCCGGCCGGCGTGGTGGCCGACCTGGTCCGAAGCCGCAGCGATGCGCACGCTGCGTGCGGTACTGGTGATCCCCTCGCTGTTCGCGCTGACCTATGAGGGCTTCGGCAACCTGCAGATGGCGCTGTTCACCGCGTTCGGCGGGTTCGCGACCCTGGTCGTTGCCTCGTTCGGCGGCAGGAGGCGGGACAAGGCCGTCGCGCACCTCGGGCTGGCGCTGACCGGCAGCGTCGGGCTGATCATCGGCACCGCGGTCCACTCGATCGACTGGCTGGCCGTCCTGGTCACGATCCCGGTGGCGTTCGGCATCTTCTTCGCGGGCGTGGCCGGGCCCAACGCGGCCTCCGGCGTTATCGCCGCGCTGTTCCCTTTCGTGCTGCCGGTGGCCACCCCCGGCACGGTCAGCATGATCCCGGACCGGCTGGCGGGCTGGTGGCTGGCCTCGGCCGTGTCCACGGTGGCCGTTCTGCTGCTCTCGCCGCCATCACCGGGCGACCGGCTGCGGGCGGCGGCGGCCGGATCGGCCCGGGCACTGGCCGCCGCGCTTGAGGCGGCCGCGGCCGGCACGGCGAGCGCGGCCGACCACGAGGCGTCCAACGCAGCCAGGCAAGAGCTGATGGCCGCGTTCGCCAGCACGCCCTACCGGCCTACCGGGCTGGCCACTGCCGATCAGGGACTGGCCAGCGTGGTGCAGTTGCTTGAGTGGTGCACGGCGCTGATCGCCGACGCCACCCACGGGTACCCGAACCTGGACCGGGCCGCGCAGCCCGACCGCGACCTGCTGGCCGAGGCCGCGGTGGTGCTCGGCCAGACCGGCGACCTGCTGGCCGACCGGGACGGGAGCGCTGCCTTGCCCGATGTCGACGAGATGGAACGACTGCGCCAGGCCAGCGCGGCGTATCACCAGTCGGCGGAACCGGGCGGTGACTACGATTCGGTCGAGGCCGTCGCCCGGCACGCCTTCGACGCCCAGGTGATCTCGCTGGCCGTCCGCAACCTCGCGGCCGACGCCCTGATCGCCACGCGGCGCGCCGACCCGGAGACGATCGCCGCCCGGCGGCGCAGCTGGTACGGGGCCCAGCCGGAGGGGACCGAGGCGGAACGACGGGTGGCCGCGCTGTCCGGCGCGCTCGGCGTTCTTGGCCGGCACGCCAGCATCCGCTCGGTCTGGTTCCTGAACAGCCTGCGCGCGTCGCTGGCCCTGGCCGCGGCGGTCCTCGTGGCCGACGTGTCCGGGGTCCAGCACGGCTTCTGGGTCGTGCTCGGCACCTTGTCGGTGCTTCGGACCAACGCGTCGACCACCGAGTCGACCGCGCTGCGCGCGCTGGCCGGCACCGTGATCGGCTTCGCGGTCGGCTCGGCGCTACTGCTCGGCATCGGGACCAGCGCCCCCGCGCTGTGGGTGGCGCTGCCGATCGCCATCGCCGTGGCCGCGTACGCGCCGGGGACGCTGCCGTTCGTCTTCGGGCAGGCTGCGTTCACCGTCGTCATCGTGGTCCTGTTCAACCTGCTTGTTCCGGCGGGCTGGACGGTGGGCCTGCTGCGCATCGAGGACGTGGCGCTCGGCTGCGCGGTGAGCCTGATAGTCGGAGTGCTGTTCTGGCCGCACGGCGCCGCCTCGATCGTCGGCGACGACCTCGCCGACGCGTTCAGAATCGGGGCCGACTACCTGTCTCAGTCGGTGGGCTGGGCGCTTGGTACCAGGGACGAACCGCCCGACGCCGGCCCGGCCGCCGCCACCGCCGGGATACGCCTGGACGAGGCGCTGCGCGGCTTCCTGACCGAGCAGGGCGCCAAGCGTGTGTCGAAGGAGGAGCTGTGGACGCTGGTGATGGCCACCATGCGGCTTCGGCTGACCGCCTACTCGCTGGCCGGCCTGCAGGCACCGGCGCACGCGCGGCTCCATTCGCACCAGGGCATGACCTACGCCCGCGCCGTGCTGACCCGGGCCGCCGATGACCTGGTCGCCTTCTACGAGCGCATCGCGGAACTGGTCGGGCGGCCGATGGCGAGTCAGGTGCTGCTTCCGGTCACGGTCCCGCCGTTGGCCGGCCTGAACGGGACCAGGGCTCCGGCTAGCAGGGTTGGGGCCAGGCCGGACCGCGGCGAGATCGGTGCCGCCGCCGAGGTGACCGCGGCTCTCGGGGCCGCCTCCGGGGCGGACGGCGACGGCGGGCAGGACGACTTGGTCCGGATCATCACCACCCGCCGTCACCCGCACCTGCTGTGGGTCAGCGAGCACCTGCAGCATCTCGGCTCGCACCTGCAGGGCGTCACCGGCCCCGCCGCGCACGTGGCCGAGCAGCGCCGCCAGCCGTGGTGGCGCTGAGGGGCGTCAGTAGCGCGCGCCGGTGACCTGGGCGGCCAGGGGGTCGAGCGTGGCCAGCTCATCGGGGGTCAAGGTGACGTCGAGCGCGGCGACGTTCTGCTCCAGCCACTTGATCCGCTTGGTGCCAGGGATCGGGACGACCGGGACGCCCAGCCGCTCCTGCTGGGCGTAGACCCAGGCCAGCGCGACCTGCGCGGGGGCCGCACCCTTCGCGTCGGCCACTTCGCGTACGGCGTTGGCGATGGCCTGGTTGGCGGCGGCGGCCTCGGCGGCGAACCGCGCGTTATGGCTGCGCCAGTCCTTCGCGTCCAGTGTGGCGACGTCCACGGTGCCGGTGAGGAAGCCGCGGCCGAGCGGAGAGTACGGCACGAAGCCGACACCCAGCTCGCGCAGGGCGGCCATCGCGTCGGTTTCCACGTCCCGCGTCCACAGGGAGTACTCGCTCTGCACCGCGGTGATCGGGTGCACCGCGTGCGCGCGGCGCAGCAGGTCGCCGCTGACCTCGGACAGGCCAAGGAAGCGGACCTTGCCCTCGGCCACAAGCTCGGCCATCGTACCGACCGTCTCCTCGATCTCCGCCGTCTGCGGCGGACGGTGCAGGTAGTACAGGTCGATGTGGTCCAGGCCGAGCCGGGTGAGGCTCGCCTCGCAGGACCGCTTCACGTAGTCGTGCTCGCCCCGC